>UEXM01001533.1_pt1 | contig 18888 bp, 23 predicted proteins | sample 1796661 | NCBI WGS metagenome assembly UEXM01 (sample SAMEA4772469, study PRJEB27181) | metagenome | reverse complement strand
CAGTTTATGAAAAGGGAGATTATTATAATTGGCATACAGATGTAGGTAAAAAAAGAAATCCTCTAGGAGTACGAAAATTATCATTTACAATGATATTGAATGATAATTATGGAGGGGGATTATTGCAAATGGAACATGGCTCTCCTAATTCTGAAGATAGAATTTATAATATTTCTCCAGAGTTAGGAAATATTGTTTGGTTTCCTTCTTATAAATGGCATCGTGTAACCTTAATTACAAGTGGAGTTAGACATTCTTTAGTATGCTGGTTTATAGGAGATCATGGGTGATATAATATTACACAAGAAGAATGAGGTTTATCTTCAAGTGGAGTGTGAAAGAAGCATTGCAAGAGAACTGAATGAGTTTTTCTCATACGATGTTCCATCTGCTAAGTATATGCCTGCATACAAGAGTAGGTTTTGGGATGGAAAGATTCGGTTGTTCGATTCCAGAACAAACCAGATCTATCTTGGGCTATCCAGTTATATTAGAGAGTTTGCTGAGAAACGTGATTACTCAGTAGAAGGTGGAGGATGGTCATCACTATCAACGCATCGTAAAAATGTTGAATCATTTATTGAAACTTTACATTTACCAGTTATACCTAGAGACTACCAAGTGGATGCAGTGCATCATGCCATACGAGCTGGTAGGAGCGTCCTTGTTAGTCCTACTGCATCGGGCAAGTCTCTAATAATTTACCTGTTAATCAGATATTACCAGAAGGTAGTATATGACCCAGGCTTACAAAACATATTACTTCTTGTTCCTACTACATCATTAGTAGAACAGATGTATTCTGATTTCAGAGATTATGGTTGGAATCCAGAATATTATTGTCATCGTATTTACGCAGGAAAAGATAAGGAATCTGATAAATTCGTATACATCTCGACATGGCAATCCCTATATCAACAACCTAAGAAATATTTTGACAGATTTAAGGTAATCTTTGGAGATGAAGCTCACACATTTAAGGCTGACTCTCTTAAAAAGATTATGCATAAAACCACTGATTGTGGAGTCAAGTATGGTTTGACTGGCACACTTGATGGTTCTGAGTGTCATAAACTTGTACTTGAGGGTCTATTTGGGCCTGTCAAACAAGTTACAACTACTAGACAACTCATTGATAATAAACAACTTTCTGACCTAAAAGTGCATGGAATTGTCTTGACTTATCCAAAAAAAGAGTGTATAATACGTAGATATCAAGATGAAATTAAGTATATAACTGAACACTCTAAGAGAAACAATTTGATCAAGAATCTAAGCCAAGATCTGAAAGGAAATACGCTCGTTCTTTTTTCTCTCATTAAACATGGGAAAGAGCTCTATAAACTAATAGAAGGAGGTAAACATGGATGTTATTTGGTATACGGAGCCACAGATACAGAAACTAGAGAAAATGTTAGAAGACTTGCTGAAAAAGAAACAGGAGTCGTTATTGTCGCCAGTTTCGGTGTATTTAGCACTGGCGTCAATATTAGGAACCTTCACAACATTATCTTTGCTAGTCCTTATAAATCTCGTATTAGAAATTTACAATCGATAGGTAGAGGATTGAGGCTGCATGATAGTAAGGTGAGTGCAAAACTATATGATATTGCTGATGACTTTGACAACAGGAATCATACAATCAAACACTTTGTGGAGAGAATCAATCTTTACAGTCAAGAGGAATTCGACTATGAGATACATAAGGTACAAATGTAACTTGAACCCTAACATAGTTAGTATACAAGTTAATTTACAAACAGTCAAGTCAAAAATTAAAGACTTGACATTTCCAATCAATGGAGTATAATATGGTTAAAGAAGTGAAAAAAGAAATAGTCAAAAAGGAAAAAGCGAAGAAGCCTCATTATGTTGATAATAAGGTATTCTTAGTTGCTATGATGGAATGGAAGGATGAAGTTATTGAAGCAGAAGCTGCTGGTGATATTATCCCAGCCATTCCAGAATATATTGGAGAATGTTTTTATAAAATTGCAACACATTTATCTTATCGGCCAAATTTTATCAACTACACTTATCGTGAAGAGATGATTGGGGATGGTATAGAAAATTGTATTCAATATGCAAAGAACTTTAATCCTGAAAAATCTAAGAATCCATTTGCTTATTTCACTCAAATTATTTACTACGCTTTTCTCCGTAGGATAACCAAAGAGAAAAAACAAACCTCAATCAAACAGAAGATGATTGATAATGATACGCTTAAAACTCATGAAACTCATGATTTCGATGATGCAATTTATGATAATACTTTTGTTGATTTTTTAAGGGATAATCTTCCTAGACAGGAAGCTCCTAAAAAGAAGAAACCTAAAAGAGGCGTTGAAAACTTTATAGAAGAGGATTTATTATGAAATTTGAAGAGTATGTTACTAAAGTCGAACAATTGGTGATCGACTATACCATAGGCCTAGGTGGTGAAGAACTTGGTCAGATCCATGAATCAATTGAAGAATCTGATGCAGGGTGTGGAAAAATATGGCTAGAAGACTTTGTTGATGATGTTGTCAATAGGGGTAAATGAGCAAAACCAAAATAGTTTGTGTAACTGATACACACTTTGGAGCTCGTAATGATAGTCTCATATTCAATGAGTATTTTTTTGATTTCTACGAGAATCAATTCTTTCCATATGTTATCGACAACATAGATGATATATGTGCAATTGTTCATCTAGGCGATTGTCTGGATCGTAGAAAGTTTGTCAACTATAAGATTGCAAAGGACTTTCGTGAAAGGTTCATAGGTGGTCTTATGGAGACATGGTTGCCCGTACATTTTATTGTAGGTAATCATGACATATACTACAAGAATACTCTAGAGGTAAACTGTTACAAGGAACTAAGAATTCCAGGCGAAGAGAATTGCTGGACTGTTCATGACAAACCAAGTCTTGCGAGTTTTCAAGGTTATGACATTGCAATGATACCTTGGATCACCTCTGAAACTTATGCAGATACCATGAGCTTCATTAAGAATTCTGGAACTCAGGTTGCAATGGGTCATCTGGAAATCAAAGGATTTGAAATGCATTCTGGTATTGTGTCAGATCATGGAATAGAGAAAACTCTTTTCAACAACTTTGACATGGTAATGAGTGGACATTTTCATAAGCGTTCGTCTGATGGACATATATCGTATCTAGGGTGTCCTTACGAGATAAATTGGTCTGACTCAGGAGATCCTAAAGGATTCCATACTTTTGATATAAAAACAAGAGAATTAGAGTTTATACCTAATAATCTTACCATGTTCCATAAGCTTAAGTATGATGATCGAACTGATACCGATTATTTAGGAATGAACTTAAACCATTTTGAAGGTAAGTTCGTCAAAGTGTTTGTAGATAATCGTGATGATTATTATGCATTTGATAAGTTTATGGATCGAATGTATAAAGAGATTTCAGTTACAGATCTCAAAGTAGTTGAAGACTTCTCAGACCTGAGTGCCGATTTTGTCCATGATGATGTGGTAGATGAAGCTCAAGATACTCTGTCTTTATTAGATCGTTATGTTGAAGAAATAGATACTAAGTTAGATAAAGATAGAATTAAAACCAAATTAAAATCCCTATACATTGAAGCTAGTGATTTAGAAGCATGATACATTTCAAAAAGGTTCGTTGGAAGAATTTTCTTTCAACAGGAAACCGATTTACAGAGGTGCTTCTGGATAGATCCCCAACAACATTGATTATTGGAGAAAATGGTTCTGGTAAGTCAACCATGCTCGATGCCCTTTGTTTTGGTCTATTTGGAAAAGCCTACAGACCCATTAAGAAAAATCAACTTATCAACTCCATCAATACAAATGGTAGTGAGGTGGAAGTTGAATTTAAAATTGGTACGAATGAATTTAAGGTGGTTAGAAAAATTAAACCTAATGACTTTCAGATAATTCGTAACAATGAACCAATGGATCAAGAGGCTCACTCAAGAGACTTTCAGAAGATCCTTGAGGAGTCGATTCTTAAATTGAATTACAAGTCGTTTACTCAGGTTGTAATTCTAGGTTCATCTTGTTTCATTCCATTCATGCAGTTATCTACGAGTCATCGTAGAGAGATAGTAGAAGATATTCTTGATATTAAGATTTTCTCAACCATGAATATGTTATTGAAACAGAACTACAAATCAATATCTGGTGAGCTGAATGAACTGGAGCTTGAAGAGAGTTTGCACAAAAATACAAAGGATATGGAAGAAACTCATCTAAAAAAAGTAGAACAGGATGCAGAGAAAAGAATTGATGTCTTAACAAAAGAGAGGGACAAGTATAATCTAGACAAGCAAGAAAAGATGACAAGGAGTCAAGAGATTCAAGCTGCACTAGTAAACAAAACCTCAGTAGAGGATAACACTAATAAATTAAAAACACTTAGGACTCAAGTAAAAACTAAAAAATCTGAAGTGGACAAACAAAGAGACTTCTTTGTTAAGAATGATGATTGTCCAGTATGTGAACAGCCTATCAATGCAAGTTTTAAGAAAACAAGAAACTCTCAACTTTTAGATCAGTCTCAGAAGTATGAATCTGGAATTGATGAGATGGAATCAGAACTTAGTAGATTGAACAAAGATTTATCAGAACTGAATACACTTGCATTTGAATTACAACAAAACAGTGCAGATGTAAAAGCACTTGTAAGTATGGCTGAGAAGTGTCAGAAAGATTTGGATCAATTAACCAAGGATAAAGGAGAGATTGATAAGGTTAGAGTACATATAGAAGAACTCAAACAAAATCTGAAAGAAGTTGATGAACGAGTGAAGGAACTCAAGGAAAGTAATTTTTATCTTGACATTTGCAAAAATTTGTTGCATGATACAGGTATTAAATCAAAGATCATCAAACAGTATCTTCCTGTGATGAACCAGACCATTCAAAAGTATTTGGGTGTTCTGGACTTTTACATAAACTTTACTCTCAATGAGCAATTTGAAGAAAGTATCAAATCTCGTTACAGAGATGAGTTTTCGTATGCTTCATTTTCAGAAGGTGAAAAGATGAGAATTGATTTGGCTCTCATGTTTACATGGAGAGAGATTGCAAGACTCAAGAATTCTACAAATACCAATCTGTTAATTATGGATGAAGTTTTCGATTCTAGTCTTGATGCATCTGGTACAGATGATTTCCTAAAGATTCTCAATGAACTTGAGAGTCAAAACATCTTTGTGATTTCTCACAAAGGCGATGTTCTGTTCGATAAGTTTTACAGTATGATAAAATTTGAGAAGCAGAATAACTTTAGTCAAATAATTGAAGCATGAATATATTCTACTTAGACCCTAGACCAGACACAGCCGCAGAAATGCATAACGATAAACATTGCGTTAAAATGATACTGGAATACTCACAGTTGTTATCTACGGCACATAGAGTACTTGATGAAGATGAGGCTCATCCAGATCTTTACAAGATTGCACATAAGAATCATCCATCAACTATTTGGACACGTTCTTCAAAACAACATTACGATTGGTTGTTTCGATTGTTTCGTATGTTGAGTGCAGAGTATTCTATACGATACAGTAATGGTGAATTTAAAGTTCACAAGTCATGGGAAAAACTTGGTAAGATTTTAGAGACTGCACCTAAGAACATTGAGGACAATGGTTGGATTGATCCCCCACAATGTATGCCTGATCACTGTAAGAAACCCGATACTGTAGACGCCTACAGAAACTATTACCTTGTAGAGAAATCTAGTTTCGCTACATGGAAATACACTAACAAACCTACATGGTGGACAATATGATATATAATTTATTAGATAAAGATCATCCTATGGTACATTTGAGGATGGAAGAAGGCAACCAACCTGAAGACAAAGTTGAGTTCTCAAAGGATATGGCTGAGTCTATGAAAACATGGGGTGGTATTGGACTGTCTGCTAACCAAGTTGGATTTCCTTATAGAATGTTTGTAATGGGAGATGGTAAAAACTATATGTCTTGTTACAATCCAAAAATTACAGTCGAGTCTGATACTCTAGTTCCCATTGATGAGGGATGTCTGACTTATCCAGGCTTGTTTGTTAGGATACTTAGACCAGATAGAATCTCTGTAGAGTTTGAAGATGAGTTTGGAGAAGTCCATAAGGATGATCTGGAAGGTCTGATGTGTAGAGTATTTCAACATGAGATGGATCACATGGATGGAATTGATTTTACAAGTCGAGCAAAGAAACTGCATCTCGACATGGCAAAACGTAAAGTAAAACGAGCAAAATTAAAACTCAAGAGAGCTCATGGAAAAGATATGCTCGCACGAGCTAGTTAGTCAAATAATAACAGGCGATCCTGTTAGACCACATATAAATGCTGAAACCAGATTGGCTCCTGCAAGGGATATCTTTCATCTGGATCATAAGGCGTATATTTGTCTGGTTTATATGGATCGTGTTCCTGCCGATGAAGAATGTCTTCTAGGTGCAAACTGCGGCCCAATTGCAGTTGCATATACAGTATGGTCACTCCAAAAAGGTATGGGTAGAGAGATTATATTCAAAACTAGAGACATAATTCAAGAATCTTGGCGTTTCAAGAGATTGGTAACGCTAAGCCCCAAAACTGATATGGCAATGAAGTTTCACCTGAGTAATGGTGCAGAGTTGATTGCAGAGAATATCAAGTCCAACAACTTTGAATACCCGATAGATTTAAATAATTAAAAAACACTTGACATTGACCCATAAATGTGGCATAATGGTATATGTTGAGTGAGTGAGGGGAAAAAGACCCCTTGAATGAAAACCTCCTTTGGAGCTTTGATATGGTTAGAGAAGGTATTGATTGGGAAGGAATGTCCCTTCATGATAAAAGTCGTTATGATAAGATTCGTAAGGTTCTGGACACAGAACTTGAAGATAATCTGGTTAGTATGGATGAGGAATATTTCACTCATTCATTAACAGATATTCTTGAATCTAGTTGTCCTAGAAGTAGTAATAACAATGAACAGTTCATCAGCCTCGTAATGAGGTGTTTAAATACTGTGACTACTAGAGAAAGTCTGATTTTGAAGATGAGACATGGGTTGGGTGAGTATGACAAAGAACACACTCTGTCAGAAATCTCAGAGGTCATTGGGGTAACTCCTTCCAGAATTGGTTCAATTCTGACTAAGAGTTATCAGAGGTTTCGTCACCCTTTGAGAAGGGTTATGATTGAACCTCTTTATGATTCTATTCAACATTAATTAGAACGGCGTGTAGTTCAGCCTGGTAGAACGCTTCGTTTGGGACGAAGAGGCCAAAGGTTCAAATCCTTTCACGCCGACCATAGGTCATTAGTGTCAGCGGTAGCACGTTGGACTCCAAATCCAAAAGCAGGGGTTCGATCCCTCTATGGCCTGCCAAAAAATAATACTTGACAAATTAGAAAACTTGTGGTATAGTATATACATGATGAGAAAAGATTCGATACAAAAACATTTCCAAGTGTTCCTAAAGAGTGTGGTTTGGAGTGTAGATTGGCCCCCAAAGTCTTCTGCTTCTCTTCCACATTCTATTTTCGCAAGACATTATTTTGAAAAATATCCTCAAGCGAAAAAACATTATCCTTGGTTTGATTTATAAAACTGAGAAAACCCCCTTCAAGGAGATCGTTATGGAAAAAATTGATTATGTAGAAAGAATGAGATATTCCTCTGATCCTGAGTTATGGTATTATGAAGATATTGGATTGGAAAGTTGTTCAGATATTCTGGATGAGGCTTATGAGGAATATGGAGAAAGGTTTGCTAGTCAACTAGCAAAAGTTCCCGATTCCCATTTTCCTAAAAGGTATGGAAAGGATGAGTTGAGTGTTGATAGGGGATATGACTATCTTGGTTCCTTTTGGAAAGAACCTATGAGAATCAGAAAAGATGGGAAAGCCCATCGTCAAGATGTCAAATCTAGAAAATCCTATTTGATTCATAATAGGGGTTTTGAACTAGAGGGTCATTGTGAGTGTGGGTGTGTGTTTACTAAGAAATCTCAGAAGTTGAGGAAAAATTCATACTATTATGAATATCCTGAGAGAGATCGTAGGAAATAAAAAAAAAGACTTGACAGTTGTGGTTCAATAACGTAAAATATAAGTAAATGATTAAGAGTAACCCTTTCGGAGCATTAAATGTCTGAAATAAACAAAGATGTCAAAACCCTGCTTGCAAAACTTCTTGCAACAGAAGATATCTCAGTAGTTCATAAGAATATGCCGACTGCATATTTTGACACTAAGAATCGTGAGTTGGGTTTACCTATACTCAAGAATATGTCTGGTGACATTTATGATCTTATGACACTTCATGAGGTTGGCCATGCACTCTGGACTAGTGCTAAAGAATGGGAAGAAATTGTCTGTTCTGATAATGATGATGATCTTCCAAAGTCATTCATCAATGTCACTGAAGATGTTCGTATTGAACGCAAGATCAAAGACAAGTATCCAGGCGGCCGTCGTGCTTTCAGATCTGGATATGAGAAATTGTACAAAGATGATTTCTTTGGAACTTCTGGTAGAGACATTCAAGAGTCCAATCTTGCAGATAGAATCAATCTTCATTCTAAGATTGGTGATATCACTGAGTTGGAGTTTAATGAAGATGAAATGGAAATCTATGAGCTTTGTAAAAGTGCAGTGACTTTCAGTGATGCAATTGAAGCCGCTCGTGCCTTATATGCATACTGTAAAGATGTTGAAGGAAATGAAGATTCCGAGTTTGATAATGATCATGGTTTCGGTGACTTTGGTTTTGATCAAAGTGATGAAATGGATGACATGGAAATGGAAGGTGATTCTCCTGTTGAAATGGAAGGTGAAGAGTCTGAATCTGAAGAGTCTAAGTCTGGTGCATCAGCTGAAGGTGAAGATGAGGAGTCTGGTAATTCTCCTGCTGATGAATCCAAAGATGAAACTGTTGATCAAAGTGAACTGAAGATGGATCAAGAATCTACTCAAAGTAGTTCTGAAGATTCCAAAGAAGAAACTGAAAGTGAGACTGAAACTCCAAAGGAACAAAGTCGAACTGGTGGATTTGGTATGGGTGATGTTACCAATCCAATGCAGGCTTCAACTGTCATTGAGTGGGAAGATCGCAAACGTGATCTCAATGTAGAAAATGGAAGAGAGTACTGGTATGGTAATGTTCCTGAGTCTACCCTTAAAAATATTGTTTCTTATAAGTCTATCCTTGATGTCTTGGTTGCATATTACTCTGAACATAACGCTGATAATGAACAAAGGTTCATGGCTGCAACTTACAAGTATCTCAACAAGTTTGAGAAAGATTCTCAAAAAACAATCAACTATATGTTGAAAGAATTTGAGATGAAAAAGTCTGCTGATTCTTATGTCAGGGCATCTATTGCCAAAACTGGTCAATTGGATATGACTAAGGTTCATTCATACAAGTATAATGAAGATCTTTTCAAAAAGATCACTGTTATGCCTGATGGGAAAAATCATGGTTTGATTATTCTAGTTGATTGGTCTGGTTCAATGCAACGACAAATCCATGATGCATTCAAACAAGTCATGCAAATCGTATGGTTTTGTAAGAGGGCTGGAATCAAGTTTGAAGTCTATGCATTCTGTGATCATGGTATGAATCATTGGTTTGATGAAAATTTTCATGAATATGGTGAGTACAGAACCAATCCTTTTTGGAACTACAAACTTGGTGATGTTGCTGTTGCAGACCATGTTCTTCTGAATTTCTTTTCTGATAGAATGTCAAAAATGGATCTCAAAAGAATGGCTCATTATCTTGCATCTGTAACTTTGCAAATGAAAGGATGTGGATATAATTATCAAGATGGAACTCATGATTTGAGTGAATATATGGATGCTCGTGGTCATGAATTTCATTACAGTAAGCCTCATTTTCCAAGTGCTTTAGGTTTGGGTGGAACTCCTTTGAATGGAGCCATCGCAACTCTATCTTCATTGGTTCCAAAATATCGTAAGAGTAACAATATTCAGAACTTGAATGTTGTTGTTGTCTCTGATGGTGCATCAAGTGATGATGGTGGGTCTTTGAAAGAAGTTGAGGAAATGGAATACGATAGATATACTCATAAGAAATTTCCTACAGGCAGAAAAGTTTATCAATCTCATAGACCAGAATGGAATACTGTTAAACACTATGTTGACCCTGTTACCAAGAAACAATACAAATTGGTTGGTAGGGATAGTGTTTCTCAGACTGAAGCTCATCTCAATATTTTGAAAGATAGAACTGGTTGTAATGTAGTTGGATTCTATCTTGCCAGTTCCACTAAAAGTGGAACTATCAGTGTAAATGATTTGCGTTGGTTGTTTCCAAATCAAAGTATAGAAGCAGTACGTTCTGAAATTCGTAAGAACAAAGTGGCCATTGCAGATTCCTTTGGATATGATGATTATTATGTTATTCCTTCAGGAAACATGAGACTTGAAGATGAAGAACTTGAAGTCAATTCTGAAATGACCAAAGGTAGAATGGCCAAGGCATTTGCAAAACATATGAGAAACAAGACTTTGAATCGTGTCCTTCTCAATAAATTTGTTGAGAAAATTGCATAAAAGACTTGACTCTTGTGTTCAAATGAGAGATAATAAGGTTGAACAATTGAGAGGGCAGATATTCTGCTCTCATAACTCCAATACGGAGATTTCGTTATGCATACAGTAAGACAACAAAAATCAATCAATGCTTTTCAAAGTTTTGTAGGTTCAACTGAATTTACAAGAAAAGATATTGTTAGATTTACTATAGAAACTGGTGAGAATAAAAGGTTAGGTGTAATTCGACCTTGGTTTTTAGCTACTCCTGAGAATAGGGTTTCTAAAGGGGTATATCAATTTCCTATTGTTAATGAAACTTCTGTTTCGCCAGTATGTGAAGTTCACCAGATCACTCCTGAGGCCTTAGTTGAAAAGGCTGCTGTTCCAGTAACAAATCTCATGATGAGTACTGATATTGAGAGAATGGTTCCTGACACTTTCAAAGGTTATGTTTCTTGGGGTCATCACAAAGATGTAAAGAATATCATCAAGTCAAAGATATTCTACCCTATGTTCATTACTGGTTTATCTGGTAATGGTAAGACTCTCATGGTACAACAGACTTGTGCTGAGTTGAAACGTGAAATGGTTCGGGTAAACATTACCATTGAAACCGATGAAGATGATCTCATTGGTGGATTTCGATTGGTAGATGGCGAAACTAAGTTCAATCTTGGGCCAGTTGCCTTGGCAATGGAAAAAGGTGCAGTCCTTCTCTTAGATGAGATTGACCTTGCATCTAACAAGATTATGTGTTTGCAGCCTGTTCTTGAAGGTAATGGTATTTACATCAAGAAAATCAACCGATATATCAAGCCTGCGCCTGGGTTTACAGTCATTGCGACTGCAAATACCAAAGGTAAAGGTTCAGATGACGGCCGATTCATTGGAACTAACATTCTGAACGAAGCCTTTCTAGAAAGGTTTCCTGTCACATTGGAACAACCTTACCCTGCAACTGCAACTGAGAAAAAGATTGTTCTTGGTTCAATGGAAAAGTATGGTAAAGTTGATGAAAAGTTTGCAACTCGACTTGTGACTTGGGCTGAAGTGATTCGTAAATCTTTTTATGATGGTGCAGTAGATGAGTTGATTTCAACTCGCCGTCTTGACCATATCGTAAAAGCATTTGCTATCTTTGGTGATAGAATGAAAGCCATCGAACTTTGTGTCAATCGTTTCGATGAGGATACCAAAGCTTCATTCTTGGATTTATATTCCAAGGTTGATGAGGATGTTGTGGTTCCTTCAGAATCAACTGAAGAAAATGTTGTTGAGGATGAATCCAATCAACCTTTTTAATCGTATAAATACTGTTAGGAGTCTGGAATCGGTCTGGACTCCTAATTCGTATCGCCATTATGGGATACACAATATTAATCTTGCTAAATAGGAGATGCTATGGTTATGCAAACTCAATTTGATCCATTCAGGATCGCTAAATTTGGTGTCGGTTTCGACACTATGGTAAATCAACTTACATCTGAGTTTTTTACAGATTCTTTTCAAGGAACTCAGAATTTTCCCCCATACAATATAATTAAACGTGATGGTACAAGTTACGACATTGAAATGGCTGTTGCTGGATTTGCAGAAGAAGATCTGGATATAGAATATGCCGACAATGTTTTAACTGTATCATCTAAAAACAGTGACCCTTTCAAAGATAGCAAAGAGCCTGAGTATGTTCACAAAGGTATTTCTGCTAGACAATTCACTAAAAAGTTCTCTCTGGCTGATGATGTCATTGTGAATGATGCATCCATGAAAAATGGAATGTTGACAATCTCAATGGAAAAAGTTGTACCAGAAGGTAAAAAGAAAAGAACAATAAAAATTGCATCTGAGTAACTTTTTGTCTTGACATTTCAGACAGTCTATGGGATACTATAGACTGTTTGTTTGATTAATTTTAATTATTGAAAACTTTTTTGAAATTTTATTATGAGTGATTATCCATTTGAGTTAAGAGAATACCCTTTCAAAGATTATGTTGATAAATGTACTCCCAGGCCTGATGGGATTAAGGATATGGAGTTTATTGAATTTGGTTTTGTTAATATCGATGAGATTGAAGAAATTAACAAAGGAAAAGTCCAAGACAACTATGGTCGCTTGGGTGATAATATTACTGCAAATGACCTTGAGCCTATAGTTTCTATCTACCAAAATGGTGAGTATAAATTTGCTGCATACGAGCCTCCTGTTATTTGTCATCCATCTGGTGTATGTCCTAATGAACGAGGTTCAGGTGAACATAGATTTAAAGGTAAAAGACTGACCCCTCTCGTTGATATTTCAAATGAAGCTGAATATGGATCAAAATGGTTGTTTGTTGCAATCTGTAGGTTTGATACTTTGGAAGCATTGAGAGATTACTCTTTTAAAGAGAACAATAAGAGTCTTTCTTTTGTGAAAAGGTTCTCTTCTAAGGAATCCTCTATTGCAAATATTGTTAAGTATCTAAACACTATTGACCCTAAACGCCATAACAAAACAACAGTTCTTGCTAAGTTAAAGGAAGTTTCTTGGGATGGGTGTGAAGAAGATGGAATATATGTAGAGTACACTTCAGAAAAGAAAGAAGATTTTGCTAAACTTTGTTTATCAAAGGTTGGTGTTAAGTATGATCATAAGAAGCGATATAATCGTAATGAAGTTATTTCTGAACTTATTGATGATGGTTATATAGGGGTTACTAAAAAACATCCAGCTGAAGACCCTAATACTTACGTTGGTAGTTTCGCAGGTAAAGTATCTCCCACTGGTTTTGATCCTAACTTTATTCGTGCCACTGAGTTCCTTATTCCTAAAATTTTAAAGGGTGAGGATGTCAGAATTATCGCATACGTTGATGCGAGGTCAAAAGATGCAGCTGACATGATTCGTAAAGAGATAGTTGATAACTATTTTTCAAACATCATCAAAACTTCTTATGGTGTAGTTGCTCTTGATACTGAAACTTCTGTTGAAGAACTCAAGAAAAAGTCTGAAGAAAAGCTTGGAAAAGTAACTTTTTACTTTGCTCAGGTCTTTGATGATGATCCTTTATTTACTAAAATGGAGTGTAAAAAATGATTCCTAAAACCATAAACCATTTGACTGAACCAATGTGGGAGAGTTTAAACCAAGCATATAAGACTTTGAAGCAGAACTTTGAAGATGGTGATTGGTTTAGAGATTCTGCAAAAAGACCAATAACACGAACATTTTATCAGCAGTGTAAATCTTTCCAAACTGGTTTTATTTCTAATTCTGCTTACCTTGCAAAACAAAAAGGTAGTAAAGTTTGTTTTGATCATTGTTTTCTCCCACAAGCATATTGCTATTATATTATGAGTCGTTGGGAAACTATTGGGGAATCTCTAGATACTTTATTTCCTCATTGGGTTATTGCTAGTTCTGGAATACACGTTACCTCTGAAGAAAATACAAGACTTTCCAGTTACACTGTGAACAATGATTCTACTGGAAACCTTCTTAAAGTTACATTGCCATTGTTTGAAAGATATGGTAAAGAAGGAATTGTAATACTTGAGAAAGAAACCCTTAACGAAGTTGGTTTTGATGTTGTCGCAAAAGATCTTGATGAAGGGTTTAGTGAATGGGAAAAAAAGGATTTACTGATATGATTGAATACAAATTTAATGAGGGAGAAATCCTGAAAGAACTCAAGGAGTATATTGACGGCACGTATGGCCAACATTACTCTTCTGGTAAAATCCAATCTACGGAGTTTATCATAGACGCTGGGCATGGTGAAGGGTTTGCCCTAGGTAATATTATCAAGTATGCCCAGCGTTATGGTAAGAAGAATGGATTTAATAAGAATGACTTGCTCAAGGTCATTCATTATGCAATAATTGCTTTATCAATCCATGAAAGGAAAAATGAAAAGACTAATTGAAAATTTAGTTAATAGATTAGACAGTCTTGAGACTGAAAACCAAGAATTAAAAGACAGACTTGATGGTATAGAAAGTTCTTTACCAAAAGAGGAGTTTTTTAAGGCTTGTGCTATAGGACATGAACAACTTTGGTCGGTTGTTTTTAACGATATCTTGAAACAAGATGTCCCATCTGGAGAAAATTTGGAGAATTTAATATGAAAATAAGTAAATATACTATGAATATGTTAAAAAACTTCAGTGACATTAATATGTCAATTGAAGTCAAGGCTGGGAATACCTTGAGAACTGTGTCAGTTCAAAAAAACATTCTGGCAGAATCTGCTCTTGAGGAAACATTTCCTCAAGACTTCTCTATCTATGAACTGAATAGATTTCTAGGTGCGGCTTCTCTTTTCAATGATCCTTCATTTGAGTTTGGAGAAAAGTCAGTTAGAATTGGTGATGATAAACGTAGTATTGATTATGTTTATTGTGATCCTACAATGATTGTGACTCCACCAGAGAATAACATTAATATCCCAGATCCAGAGGTTAGGTTTAAATTATCTCAGGATAATTTGTCTCAGGTTCTTAAAGTTGGTCAAGTTCTCGGTACTCCTGAAATCTCAGTTGAGTCAGATGGTACTCAAATGCTCATGAAAGCATTGGATGTCAACAATGATTCTTCTGACATTGGCAAAATTGAGTTAGGAGAAAACTCTCAAAACTTTCGGTTTGTGTTCAAGATCGAAAACTTTAAAATGATTTCCAATGATTATGATGTAGAAATATCATCAAAGGGAATCTCTCGTTTTACCTATCAAGATAAAATTCAATATTGGGTTGCTACTGAATCAACATCTACATTTGGAGTCTAATATGTTAAACTGGTTTAAATACATCGTATCTTTCTTGATGATAATGTTTTGTTATTACATAGTCAGTCAAAACTATCCAGACTTATTCATAGGTTTGGCTCTTGGTTTCTTTGGTTGGCAGATTTTTATGAGCATTGATAGTACTGTAAAAGTATGAATAAAGATATATTATGGGTAGAAGAGTTTCGGCCTTCTACAATTGATGAATTAATATTACCTGAAGGTATCAAGAATACTTTCAGAAGTATAATCGGTGAGGATACGATACCAAATATGATCCTCAGTGGAAGTGCAGGAACAGGAAAAACTTCTGCGGCTATGGTATTGTGTAGAGAATTAAATTGTGACTATATTATTGTCAATGGGTCTGATGAAGGTCGATTGATTGATACGCTTCGGAATAAACTCACACAATACTGTAGCTCCGTATCCATGTCTGGTGGTAGAAAAGTTGTCATCATAGATGAGGCTGACTATATGACTCCAGATTCAGTCCAGCCTGCCATGAGAGGTTTTATAGAAAAGTTCTCATCCAATTGTTCCTTTATCTTCACTTGTAATTTCAAGAACAGGATTATCGAACCAATCCATTCACGTTGTGCCGTCATTGATTATGGAATGTCACCTAGTGATAAACCATTGATGGCCAAACAATTCATGGAGAGATGTCAGTACATTTTAAAACAAAAATCTGTTGAGTATGAGGATAAGGTTCTTATTGAACTGGTATTCAAGTACTTTCCAGATTTTCGTAGAATACTGAACGAACTCCAGCGCTATTCTGTTTCAGGAAAAATAGACTCTGGTATTTTGCTAAATATCAGTGATGCCAATATGAATGAATTGGTAGAAGCCCTCAAGTCTAAAAACTTTAAATCAGTTCGTACTTGGGTGGTGAATAATCTTGACAATGACCCTCAAAAGGTGTATCGTAAGGTATACGATAAATTATATGAGAAATGTGACCCTAGTACGATTCCTCAAATTATTCTAGTGATTGCAGATTATCAATATAAGTCTGCCTTTGCGGCAGATCAAGAAATTAATCTAATGGCTTGTTTAGTGGAGATAATGTCTAATGCAAAATTCAAATAGTTACTTTCAGTATACACTTGATGATTTAAAAAAGTCTTCAGATAGAAAACTTTTCAATGTAGTTTCCTTCTTTGCTGGGGGTGGTGGTTCTTCTTGTGGGTATAAACTTGCAGGGGGAGACATCCTTTGTGTCAATGAATTTCAACAAGTTCATGCTGATACTTATAATGCAAACTTTCCAGATACTCCTGTAATCGTTAAAGATATCAAATCTGTCACTGGTAAAATGATCAAAGAAAAGATCGGTGATGTTGATATTGATATATTAGATGGTAGTCCACCTTGTCCACCTTTTTCTATGTCTGGAACTAAAAGAAAAGGCTGGGGTAAAGAGAAGATGGCTTATGGTTTCAAACAGGAACGTATTGAGGATCTAACTTTTGAACAGGTTCGTTTAGTTGGAGAACTGAAACCAAAAGTTGTAGTCTGTGAAAATGTCAAAGGGTTGACAATGGAATATGCCCGTGACTATCTGAACATGATGCTTAATGAGTTTGAGAAACAAGGTTATGTCATGACTTGTAAAGTTCTCAATGGCTGGAAACATGGTGTTCCCCAAAAACGTGAGAGAGTTTTTATTGTTGGGGTTCGTCAAGATGTTGCTGATAAAATAGGAATGAATTTTCTCAATATCAGTAGAGTATATCCAGACCCCAATGAGAATGATAAACCAGTTATAAATGATGCAATTCTTGATCTACAAACAGATCCAATAAATGAAGCTGAATCGGTTGAGTTATGTGAGATCATGAAAAAAAGTGCTAAATATAAGTGGTTAAAGAGATTAGAAAAGAATCCAGAACGTGTAGCTTCTGTAGGTGATGATGTAGTTGGCCCTTGGTATGATAAACTGATTGAACATCGTAGGGCTAGAGGTAAGACACTCCCCGAAAGAAAAAATTCATTCTTTCAATCTCGTAGAGTACCTTGGAATCAGGCATCTCATACATTGTCTGAGCAAGGTTTGAAAACCAGTTTGGCTGTTCATTTACATCCTGAAAAGGATAGAGTATATACGACTTATGAAGCTGCCCGTTTGATGACTTTACCTAATGACTACAAACAAACTGGAACATTAAATGACAGACTCGCAAGAATTGGATTGATGGTTGCACCAATCTGCCTTAAGAATCTTGCTGACTCTATTCATAAAAATATATTGGAGCCTTATGCGAACAATTAAATTAGAAAATGATTATGGGGTAGAACAAACTAAACAGAAATGGGGTGGTAAGTTTCTCACATGGGATGCTTATATAAATGGTGCAGTAGAAGTTTATGATGGTGATGAGGGAGAAGATACTTGTATTTTAAAACCAAATGCTTCTTTATATGATGATGAACCTTTAGCCTATATTGTTTGTAATGTATTTCCAGATGACCAAGTTTTTAATTGTCTCAAAACTATTGAGGATACTACAACAATGAGAGCTAATGCATCTGGTCCTATAGAACCAGAAGATATGGCAGAAAAGGGTATTTCTGATTATAAACTTAGAACTCCTAATTCTTACCATGTAAAAACTAAAGATGGTAAGTGGGGAATGATTGCTTATGCAAATGAGATTCATTCTGTTATGGCTGGTTGGAAGAAGGGTAGATTTACTGGTGGAATTGAACAGTCAGGATGGACTAAAGACAATCCAGAAAGATTTGAAACACTCAAACAAATTGGTAAATATAATGAAATTGCGTTCAATAAAGTAGATCCAGTAAGATATCAAGCTCAAAAAACATTTGCAGAAACTTCAATCTCACCAGATCATAGAGTAGGCATTGTAACAACTCTCTCTATGAATCGGTACAGTGATTTGGGGTTGGGTTCAAAAGGTATGTCTGCTCATGTGGATTCAGGTGATACTGAGGCTGGAATGACTACAATGTGTCACTTTAGAGATGGACATTATACTGGTGCATATTTGTGTTTTCCTAGATATGGAATTGCAATTGATGCTCCAAATAATTCAGTTATTATTGCAGATAGCTTAGAGTTACATGGCGTGACTCCAATTAAAGGAAAAGGAACTCGTTATACCTGCGTTGCTTATTGTGATCGCAGATTAGCTACAATGGGCCAGTTAGGTAAAACTCCAAAGAAAATTGGAAAATATAATGATGGTGCTACTTTAGGAGAATTTTTATGAAATGTTTTTCAGGCAATGAAAATTGGACACAAGAATGGCAAGATAAGATGAATGAAATGGGGCATCAGGCATCACAACAACTTATTTATGAATACCCTGAGTTTAATCTATGTGAATTATCTCACAGTCAAAAAGGTTATGATGTGATAACTCTTAATTATGATATTTTTATTGAAACCAAACGTAGAGATCGTGCTGATGTTGTAGATATTACAAAACCTCAATTTGACCTATCAACTATTATATCTATGTATGATGAAAATATGATTGGTTTTCATTGTTATACAGAAGAATATATTAAGTATGCAGAAATAACATC
>UEXM01001531.1_pt1 | contig 18905 bp, 20 predicted proteins | sample 1796661 | NCBI WGS metagenome assembly UEXM01 (sample SAMEA4772469, study PRJEB27181) | metagenome | reverse complement strand
TGCCAGATTGACCTACATCTCCGTTAGTGAATGTCAAAGTAAAGTTTCCGGTTGGTGTGCATTTAAAATCGTTACTTACAGCTAAGTCAAAACTACCATCATTATCTGTGGTCATAGTTCCAACGGCCCTGCCAGCTACGGTAATGTCATCACCCACCGCAACATCGCCGGTAACTGTCGCGCTATCAACGTAAGCGTCTTTCCAGCGTACAGAGTTGCTGCCTAAGTCAACATCGCTGTCAGACTGTGGCCCAAAGATATTGTCACCTAGATAAACTTGTTCGACGTTAGCAGCATAGAAGTGGATTTCATTTGCGGTTTCAAAATCAATCTTGGTCTGGTCATCTTCACCAATCTTGATGTCAGTAGCAAGAAGCGACGTTATGGTTGTTTGTGCCGCAGCGATAGCCAAGTCTATTGTATTGTCAGCATCCTGATATGTAGCTGTAATACCAGTCTCTGTATTGCTAGAGAACATGGCACCAGTGGTATCGGAGATGACTTCTGCTAATGCAGTACCGTTTACAGTGATAGCATCTGCTTCGAGAGTACCATCAATGTCAGCGTTACCACTAACGTCTAATGAACCCGCGTCAAGTTCGCCGCTCAGTGTAAAGTTCCTGACTCCGGTGTAGTCCTTGTTAGAGTCAAGTATCATAGCCTTAGATGCTATCGCAGTACCAACCGCTGTCGAACCCAAGTCGAGAGCGTTAAGTTCCCCTACTACTGCAGTGATACCGTCAAGGGCATTTAGTTCTGCTGCCGTACTGGTCACGCCATCTAAAATATTTAGTTCTGCCGCTGTTGAAGTGACTGCAGTGCCGTTTATTGAAAGCGCATCAGTTTCTAAAGTGCCGTCAATATCGGCATTTCCAGAAATATCTAATGAGCCTGCATCTAACTCACCGCTTAGTGTAAAGTTCCTGACCCCTGTGTAGTCCTTGTTGGAATCAAGTATCATAGCCTTCGATGCTATTGCGGTGCCAACCGCTGTCGAACCCAAGTCTAGAGCGTTAAGTTCGCCTACTACAGCCGTAATACCGTCGAGGGCATTGAGTTCTGCCGCAGTTGACGTAATAGTTGTACCACCAATACTAATAGCATCTGCTTCTAACGTACCGTCAAAATCCCCATCTACAGCATCTATGTTACCCTTGAATATGGTAGCAGTAACTGTTCCTGTGCTTGGATTGTAAGCAAAGTTGCCATCCATCTCTAGACCAACATTACCTGTGCTAGAAGTTGCGCCCTCTACAAAAGTAATTAAGTTTTCTTCGTTTGTATTTTCATTATCGGTTACTAGGACGTGAGCAGAATTTGTAGCGTTGGTTACTGTTGTACCTGCTATAACTGTAGCTAGTGCGGTGCCATTAACTGTGATAGCGTCAGCTTCAAGTGTCCCATCAATGTCAGCATTCCCTGATACATCTAGCGAACCTGCGTCTAGCTCACCACTTAGAGTAAAATTCCTGACCCCAGTATAGTCTTTGTTGGAGTCAAGTATCATGGCTTTAGATGCTATCGCAGTGCCAACTGCAGTTGATCCCAAATCAAGAGCGTTAAGCTCTCCAACCACCGCAGTGATGCCATCTAGGGCATTGAGTTCTGCTGCTGTGCTTGTAACACCGTCTAAGATATTTAGTTCCGCTGCTGTAGATGTCACACCATCTAAGATATTCAGTTCTGCTGCAGTAGATGTCACACCATCTAAAATATTTAATTCCGCTGCTGTGGATGTCACACCATCAAGTATGTTAAGTTCTTCAGGTGTAGAGGTAATAGCCGTGTTGCTTGCTGCAGCTAACACAGCAACTGTACCCGACTGGTTGGGTAAGTTAATTGTACGATCTGCTGTCGGGTCAACTATGGTAAGAGTGGTCTCGTGCGCATCAGCAGTAGCACCTTCAAAAAGAACAGCGTTTTGAGCGTTCATTGTTACTGTATCTACTACAGTAGTAGTGCCACCTACAGATAGATTACCTGTAATACTAAAATTACGTATGCCTGTGTAATCTTTGTTTGAATCTAGAATAACAGCCTTAGATGCTATCGCAGTGCCAACTGCAGTTGACCCCAAATCTAGTGCATTAAGTTCTCCAACTACAGCAGTTATACCATCTAGGGCATTTAGTTCAGCCGCTGTGCTTGTAACACCGTCTAAGATATTTAGTTCTGCTGCAGTAGATGTCACACCATCTAAAATATTTAGTTCCGCTGCTGTAGATGTCACACCATCAAGGATGTTAAGTTCTGCAGTGGTGGCCGTTACACCATCTAGAAGATTTAGTTCCGTAGCTGTTGAAGTTACTGCTACATCTTCATTAATCTTAGGAGATGTTAAAGTCTTGTTTGTTAGTGTGTCTGTAGATACGAGAGAAACGAGGGTTGAGTTTGCTCCTGCCGGAAGCAACAGAGTGTTTGTTACACCCGCACTGTGAGGCTGGGCTATAACTTTCTGCCCATGAGAGTTCGACTCACAGTTGAATACAATAGCGCCGGAGTTGGTATTACCTCGCACAACCACAGTGCCTGTGCCATTAGGAGCCAAGTCAATTGTGGCGTTGGATGTCGTAACAATATCCGCTCCGTTCATATCGAGGTTGCCCCCCAACTGCGGAGAATCATCCTCAACTACGTTAGATAGACCACTAGAAGTAGCTAGCCCAGATACAATGGTGCTACGTGTTATCTTCTTTAGCCCGCCGCCTGAAGCATCTATGGCTAAGAAAACATCGCCACTAGCAACGGTAGATATTTCAGATAGGCTACTTACTGCTATAGAATTAAAATTTGTACCATCTGCTACAAGCAGGTTACCTGAAGTGTTAGTAGCTGCAAATAAACCATCATCAGGAATAGTTAGATTGCCAGTAAGAGTAAAGTTCCTGACCCCTGTATAGTCCTTGTTGGAATCAAGTATCATAGCCTTAGATGCTACCGCAGTGCCAACCGCTGTTGAACCTAGATCAAGAGCATTTAGTTCGCCTACTACTGCAGTAATGCCATCTAGAACATTAAGTTCTGCGGTTGTTGATGTTACACCGTCTAAGATATTTAGTTCTGTTGCAGTAGATGTTACACCGTCTAAGATATTTAGTTCTGCTGCAGTCGCAGTAATTGCCGTACTAGCAATCGAAAGTGCGTCAGTCTCAAGAGTACCGTCGATGTCAACGTTGCCACTGATGTCTAGGCTACTAGCCTCAATCTCACCACTAGCCTTGAATATTACGTTGTCACCACCAGACACTTCAAAGATAATCTGGTTGTCTGTGCTAAACTTAATTAGGTTGTCGTCATCTCTGCCAATAACAAGACTTGTATTCTTTACAGACTCAATCGTTGTTTGTGCTGTACCCAGAGTAAAGTCGATTGTGTTATCAGCATCTTGATAAGCAACAGCAATGCCTGTTTCCGTATTGGAACTGACCATAGCACCGACAGTGTCAGAAATGACTTCAGACAAATCAATGTTGGCACTACCGTCAAATGATACGCCATGAATTGTTCGGGCTGTTTCTAAGGCTGTTGCTGTAGCAGCGTTACCTGTGGTGTCTTGGTTTAGCGTACCAATAACAAAGTCTAGCGTATTGTCAGCATCGTCATACGTAACAGTAACGCCTGTTTCCGTATTGGAAGTTACCATTGCCCCAACAGTATCAGAGATTGTTTCGGCTAGTGTTACACCGGCAATTGTAATAGCATCTGCTTCTAGGGTGCCGTCGATGTCAGCATCACCAGAGATGTCTAGGCTAACTGCATCTAGTTCACCAGCTACAGTCACCACACCGCTTGCTACCGTAATCAGGTCTGTGTCGTCTGTGTGACCAATAGTTGAGCCGTTGATAACAACGTCGTCAATATCTAGTGAGCCGCCTGTGATGAGGCCCGTTGTTGTAATGGTCGATGAGCCAGTATCAATCGTACCAAAGCCAGATGTAATAGAACCAGAGTTGAGCGCGCCTACTGTAGTCGCAGCAGTAGTGACAAGGTTTGGCATAGCCGTAATCTCGTCATCAAAATAAGCAGCTAAGTCTGTGACCGCTACCTGTACCATAGTTCCGTTATCGTTAAGTACAACACGGTCTGCATCCGCTACAGTAGTGCTAGTAGCAGAGGTTCCCCCGTCGATAATATTTAGTTCGGCTGCAGTAGAGGTTACGCCATCTAAAATATTCAATTCGGCTGTGGTAGATGTCACACCATCTAAAATATTTAATTCTGCTGCGGTGGATGTCACACCATCTAAGATATTCAGTTCTGCTGCAGTAGATGTCACACCATCCATGATGTTAAGTTCTGCTGCAGTTGCAGTAATTGCTGTGCCGTTAAAGTTAATGGCATCTAGATACGCAACGCCATCAATGTATATGTCTTTCCACTCTTTAGAAGCGCTGCCTAGATCATACGTGCCATCGTCATCAGGAATAATGTTTGAATCTATCTCGCCGCCAAACACAATGTTGTCAGTATTTGCATCACCAAGAGTTACTGTACCGCCGTTAAACGTAGTGGTGCCTGTTACTGTGAGGTTGCCACCAACTCCAAAGTTACCCGCTACATAGTTCTGACCTTCAACAACATTGGTGCCATCACAGTATACATACCCAGTGCTACCAGAAGTAATAGCGATACCAGTTCCTGATGCTGTCTTAACTGTTACTGTTTGTGCGGTGCCATTCTTTACAATAAATATTTTACTGAGGGCAGGGACAATAACTGTAGCTGCACCAGATAGGGACGTACCTGTATCTGTAAGGTTTAGTATGGCGTTTCTTGATTCTGCTGTTGTGCCATTAGCTGTAGATAATGTAGCAGAATTACCACTCCAAGTATTGATAGTTGCGGTGCCAGCTATGGCTTCCTCTACCATCTTGGTAATATTTTCGTTTATGGTAGTACCCCAACTACCGCTTAACTCACCTTGCGTAGGTAATGCTACTTTTAATAAAGTACTAAATTGTGTTGCCATCTGTGAGTCCTCACTAATCTATACGAATTATAGCGTTTGCTTTATCTGCTGTTGGAAATTGAATAACAAAATCTGCAGAACTTGTCTGCTTATCTTCTCCAAAATCAATCACTGCTATTGCAGGATTACCTGTTGCAGACTTGTAGATTAATGCTCCCCTAGCAGTTATAGAGGAAGAACTCCAAGTCGTGTCGGCAAGGTCTAGAAATGCTGTAGTACCCGACGATGCTGGGTTTGCAGCTATGCTAAGTGTATTGCCTCCTGCTGTGTATCCAGTGCCACTAACCTCATTAGTTGTTGCATACGCAGTTGTAGTAGCATCTAAAGTAGCACTAGATGTATATAAAGCAATCTTAAATGTTTGTGACGTGTTGCTACTAAAATCCATTTCTCCATCTAAAAGAGCTATTTTAAACGATGTACACAATGTTTGAGTTAAAGCCATAATCTATCCTTAACTTACCGGTGTGCGGCTCTGCCCAGAACGGTAGTAGTCTTGTCGTAATTTACCATCTCCAGTGCGTTGTAGTAACCCAATAGCTATCAAATATCGTTTTTCATACATAGCAACCATATCAGCCTCACCCTTCATAAACCGTATAGCTTCCATGAGTACACCATTAAGGAGCGCTGTGTCGAAGTTATCCCCTAGATATGTGCCTCCAGCGGTGACTATTGATGTAGGGTACTTAGCATATACGTGTTCTAATGTGTAATTAGCATCCGGTATTGGAGAAAACATAAATCTTACATTAGAACCCACAGTGCTATGATAAGCATAAAACTTTGGTAGCCCCCGTTTAGCAGTTGTGGTCACGGGATATGCTTCCCTTAAAAAATTAGAGTCTTTATTCAATAGGAAAGTTTGCGTGTCACTGTTTACTATGGCTAAACTGTAAGTGTATAAATACCCGTCAGGTGTAGTATAAAACTCGTTACCAGCAGTTAAAGACCCGCTATCAACATTACGCATGGCTGGTAGCTCAACAGTATTAAAAATTAACTGTTCTGCCTGCTGTGCAAATAACGCGTGTTGATCCGCTGTAAACGTCTGTTCACAGATATCCTCAACATTTGCCTTTAAACTAGTGTAGTTCATAACTTACCCCATAGGACCGCGAGCCATAAGTCCCTTAGTTGCTGCACCTGTACCGCGTATCTTAATACCGCCTGTAGCTGCGCCTTTGGATTTTACCATCTTACCTGCTTTAAACCCCGGCACTCCACGACCTTTGAGAATGTCAGCTTGTGTGACCTTGTTATCCCCAGTAAGATCAGGAAATCCGCCTGTACTTGTTTGCTTGCCCATGTTTGCCCTCGTCATTGCCATTGTGTTGCCTAAGAAGTTGTTACTGTAACTGAACCTACGGATGCACTCATTACAAACTGTAACTTTTTATCTAGTGATCCTGAATATTTAAACGCTCTGCTCTCTGCATACCCTACAAAATCTACTCTGGGTTCCCGTATAGCTTGTGGATCATTGACCGGATACATGCCCAGTTTTAACTGTGGATGATCGGAATCCCAGCAAGTAGGACATGCTTTTAGGTTAGTATTATTACCTTTTCTTATTATATTACGCAACTCACGTAATTTATAGCGAAATCCACATATATCACATTCGCCTATCGCTCGCTTTATTGATGCAAACCTGTTTGACATAATTAGATCCTAGCAATCCTCGGTATATACCGTTCAGAGGTCTTCTCTCTATCTTCTCCTGCAGCTAAATTATACTGCTCATCATACGCGGCTTTTAACATTTGGATTCTATCTGCAAGTTCTGGCACTTTCATAGAGATATGGTATGCCAGACCCGCTACCAGACATGGTAGAAAACGGTAAACAACATCCGCTGTCTCTACTCCATCACCAGCATCTTCTATCCTTCTCATTCTAAAATATACAAACGTATAGCTAGTATCAGGGACAGGCCATAGATTTATTCTAGGCGTGGCTAGCCGCTCTACAAATACTTGGATTGGTCTGCCAGATGTTAACTTGTTAGGGATAGATGCGTAAGTGCTAACACCAATACGACTTATAGTAAGATCAGATTGAGTTGCGGTATTACCTGCATTAGTACGAATTACGTGGTCAAGAAGATCTACAGTATCCGCAGGTAGACTATATTGCGCTGTGCCTTCAGTAACCGAGATTGTACCGCTATCAATAGTCCACATGTTGATGCCACGGTTTTGCCATTCGATAGTCATCAAGTTCATGGATCTACGAGCAGTACGAAGGTCATAACCTGACCGCATCTCACGCCCAGCACGCTCCCACGCTTCTTCAGCGATTTCAGTGAAATCCATGTCAAATGCGGTGGTGCCTGACGTAGCCATTTATTTCTTCCTCTTCCGACGCGCTGCTTCTACTCTTCTTGGCTTTCCTGCTGGCTGTCCGAGTCGTTTCTTCTGGTTGATTCGTTTTCTTTTATCTGCGGATGACATCTCACCTGAAGTCTTTGGTGTTTTAGAACTGACGCGTTTGGAGGGGCGACAATATGGAGTACCCCGTTTTTCTCCTTTGCTACGCCCACACGCTTTCCCCGTGGAAACGTCTTTCCAGTCCTCTTTGAACCATCGCTTGAGAGCCAGCCCACTTTTAGTTTTCCTTACCGCCATAAGTATCTCATACGCGCTTTGTAACTTTACGGCGACTCTCTTGAACTATACCGCAGCCTCTAGCTATATTAGGATTCCTAGCAGCTCGTTTTCTTCTAGCTAGTCCACCGCCGGAGAGCTTTACAACTCCACCAGCGGCTTTCTTTTTAGATGAATTACCGTAATTAGAAGCACCAACCTTTCGGCATTTAGCAATGGCTCCCGAGGCATACGCGCTTGGAAAGACCTTATAGCGGGACTTTACCTTATGATAACAAGCGTCTTTAGGCATATCACGAACCCTTCATAGTTACCATTTTACCAGCACGAAAACCTCTAACTGCTACGCCGTTACCACGAAGTTTACCACCTTTTGAATAACCTTTTTTCATCTTACCGCCCATGGCATAACCTTTTTTCATCTTACCGCCCATAGCATAACCTTTTTTCTTCATCATACCGCCACCTGCTCTTTGTAATGGTTTTTTTCTTATTTCGTTAAACTTTGCTATTTCAGGAGCTAACTTCTTCTTACCTGCTTGAGTCATACCTTCAACAGCACTCTGAACTTTTTTAATATTCCCAACATTTTTCTTATCCTTTCGGACGGTATCACGTAATTTTCTAAGTCCTGCGCGATTCTTATCGTCTCGTGGATTGTTTGGGACCGGCATACCGGGTTTGGGTGTACCCATTGTGGATAAACTTTTCGGTAGTGGTGGTTTTTTATCTTTCTTACTACTCATCGGATTCGTCCTTATATAAATTGTTGAACACTCGGTTAGTATCCCACACATAGCCTACATCTTCTTTTGAGTTGTAACTATGTTGGTTTGGCTTGAAGTCTGGAGCGCCTTCGCCCGTCTCAAACCACGCAGGATGCGTAACCCGCACCCGATTATTAGGTAACGCTACCATATTACCTGTAAACTCGCCAGCATCTAACAATTCAAGCACATGGCTTTGTTTGTGTTGTGCTGGATCATCTGCAACCTCGCTGTCTGTGTAATCGACAGTGAAGTAATATTTAGCAGGGTAGAACTCACCATCCACTTTTGCCATCCAAGGCGCTGGTGATGCTCTTTCAATCTTGTATACTGAATGATAGTGGGACATACAGTCCCAAGGTTGCGCTATATAGGGCGGTAACTCTGTGGGCCACTCTTCATATGGCACATCAGCTACAAGGGCTGTGAGAGGCATCCTAGCCCACATAGCACCACCATGCACGTTAGGCTCGTCAGTGTCGTCTGACTCACACCCTGTGAAGATAACCTGAAAGCTGAGAGTGCGGTTGGGCATGGTAGTTACAGCAACAACCATGGCATGAAGGAACTCGCCATGATACTCCATTAAGTTCTTGGTGTACTCTCTACGAACCCAAGCTTTGAAGTATGGTATGTTGGACTGTAAATACGGCATCTAGCATTTCCATCTCTTCCTAGCCTGCCGTAATCTAGAATTAGGATCTTTAGCAGCCTTCGGAAATTGTTTCATTTGCCCCGCACTACGAGCGCAATATGACTTACGACGTTTTGCAGATTTGCTACCAGCTTTTACTTTGCCAGTAACCGCAGTTTTTAACTTGCTGCCGGGATTGTCTCTACGATATTTGGCAACACCTTTTTTAGTCATGCCAGCACCAGACTTAGTGGGACGCTTATGTCCTCCACCAATAGTGTGGCCTTTCATTGTGCCTTTACGCCTAGCCATGGAAGAACGTCATCATGTCTATTGTAGCTATCGTATATTTTACTGACATACCATCTGTAAACAAAACACCGTCTGCAGGTATAGTTCTGTCTAGTGTGGTGTTATCAGTGCCTATAGTACGAGACTTAAACAGAGCAGAGCCGTTCTCGGGGGTGTTATTAAAGAACTCTACAGTTCCTGCAGTACCACCAGATACTATGGAGAAACCTTTTAAACGAACCCTGTTACTACCACTAATCGCTTCGGCGCAAAGATCGCCTGACCCTACCGTGATGTTCGCAGCATATTTTGCAGAACATTCTACGGCACTTACTGTTAAAAACAGCTTCGCGCCTGCTACAGCTTCAGCACTACCAGTAGAAGTTATAACTTCTGTCATAGCGTTACCAAAGACATCTGTACCGGTTATTGTGCAGGTTTTAGCGTTATCCCCTGTGCCGCTCGTAGTTACAGTGACATTTCTAGCACCACCTCCAGCAAACGTGGTTTCTGCCATAGTCGCGCTAGTATCAGGTCTAGCGGCTGTCACCAAACGATCTGGATCTGATGCGTTTTCATCGCTTATAAACTTAGGTATTATGTCTGAGCTATGACTCATATCAATCTCCTTCAAGAAAGGAGAGGGGTGTCCCCCTCTCTGTTAATATTAGCCATTAGCATAATCAAAAGCTGCACCATGAATTTTAATAACCAACTTACCAGCAGTATATGCTGCGTCTGTTGCGTCACCACAAGTTAGATACAGATACTTTTTACTTAGAGCAGCTAAAGTTGAACCGCCATCTGCCTCTGCGTAAAAGCCAAGTGTCAGATCACCATTGTTAAGGAGAACAGTACCACTTGTTGTACCAGCATTTTCTGCAGTAGTTCCTGTTGCGGAACAAACTAGATTTATGTCTGGATCTCCGCCTGTTGGGACTTCTAAACAAGCAAACTCTATTAGATAAGGGATACCATTTACTGCTGATGTTAGCTCTGCAATATAAGCATTTGCTGCGCCACCATCTGTTCCTATGACATCATTAGCGGCACCACCTGATGCTAGTCCACCATGTAGATCAACAAGAATTGTTGTTGTAATATCGCCACCAATCTTAGTAACAAATGTATTTATAGCGGCATCTGCAATACCAGAACCGTGTGCATTGGGGGTTATGTTAAATATGGTAGCTGCAGTTCCTAAACTAGCGTTGTTCGCGCCAGTGGTTGTTCCTGCTGCAACGATGTTGTCTCTACCAGATGTAGCGACTTTTTGAATCTCAAGAACGCCATCACTACTAGCGTTTAGTTGCTCTGTAAAAGTACCCAAAGTGGAGCTTTTAGTTACAACTTTAAATCCGTTTTCGGAGCGCACTGCACCGTTAAAGGTAGTATTAGCCATGTCTATCTCCTGTCGTGGCTAGTGTCAGCCACAGGATGCGGCTGTCAGGAATAAGGTATAGTATATGAAAAAGAAGGGAGTGGCAAGCCACCCCCCTCTAATATGTTTATGCTCCGGGTGAACCGAAGATGCCCAACGGATCGGACACACCGAATGAGTAACGCTCACGGGCTTTGTACCGGCTGTTGCCAGTATCAAAATCAGCATCCATAGAGGTAGCCATTGGGCTACGTGTGAAGTGCTTCAGACCGTTAGGAACGTCTGTCATCAGGAACCACGCATCGGTATCTGTCAGGTAGTGGTTGACAGTGTAACCTTCAGGAACAGAACCGTTATTGCGAAGTGCATTAAGGTCGTTGTCCGCTGTACCTACGCGTCCTTCAGTCTCCAACAAACGAGTTGCCACAAACTGCAGATTCGGTGGGATAACCAGCTTGCGGGCTTTTGATGCTATCAGCAGTCCACGCTCGTCAGTCCAACCAGCAATCTGGATAATAGCGGCTTCAAGTGAAGTCTCGTTAAGATCCGCTGCAGTTGTAGGTTCGTTAGAGTTTGTACCACCAGAGATTAACGGGTGGTCAGTAGCACAAAGTGACTTACCGTCACCGTATGTAGTACCAGAAGCAAAGGCATTATTCAGAATTGTAGCTGCCTTAACTTGTTTTGTGTACGCCATCGCACGAGCCAGTGCTTTAGTATAACGAGATGACAGTGAGTCATACAGGTTATCCTCAATAGCTTCCTCAGTAATTGAGAAACCCATTGCAACGGTTTCGTGTGAGTAGCGAGCTGTGAATGCTTCCTGTGCATTGTCATATTCGATGGCAGAGCCTTCGTTTTTAACAGGTGCAGCAGAAAATCCTGACAGCTTTGTCTCTTCTTCAAATGAACGATCGGAAGTCTCTGTTTCAAAGATCTCCCCATGTTCTTCACCATACTTAGCGTACTCCAAGCCAAACAAAGCGTTTAGACCGGGAAGGAGTTCTTTAAGTAGTTGTGCGCGTGAAATAGCCATTATCTACTCCTCCTTATACGCCAGCAGTTTGCTGATAGCGATGATAGCCTTGTGTGAACTTAACAATAAGTTCGACAAAGTTACCAGAGCTGTTTTTTGTGTCAGGGACAACGTCAACAACAGTAAGTGGTAGAATTGTTGCTACGTTATTAGCGAAAGCACCCATACGACTGTTACCTGAAGCTGTCAGGCCAGTGTTGAGTACAAGTTCTGCATTACACGAAATAGCGTTAGCACGGCTAATGAATGCAGGTAGTAGACCACCAGTAGCACCGTCAGCAGATGCGCTAGTGCAATTTACTACTTTAAACAGAACGTTTGGATCGTCGCACACAAATGCTTCGATATCATCCGCTACTGTACTAGCAGGATAGTCTTGGCGGAAGGTCAATTGACCTGTATTTGGATCTGTAAAGCTACAACCCAAGAATACACCAATAACACCAGCAACTACCGAAGTGTTGTTCTGTAGTGTAGTGATAATGATTGTTCCATCGTTCTTGTACTGTACCACATCTCCATTAAAGATGCCTGTACCGTAGTTTGAAGCAATAGGAATCTTACGTGTGGCACCCGCATAACTATGACCGCCAATCATTCCGATTGGTTTTAGGCCATATGGGGCATCAATGGTAGGATATGCCATCTATTTGTCTCCAGATAACAAAGGTTTATGTCTAACCCCCTTGACCAAAAGTAACTTTTGATTTCCGCTCATGGAAGAGCGGCATACGGGGATCGTTCTCTCTCATAAGGTTGTTATCAACTGATTCAATCTGACCCCGTGTCTGCTGTTCGTAGTACTCGGTGCGTTCTTCAATCAGTTCTTTTGGAGCTTTGCAAAGGATCAGACCGCCAATTACAACATTATCTCTGAACTTCTCGTTCTCGATAGTAACCATTGTAATCTCAGGATGGTCTGTAGCTTTTACAGGCTCCCAACCTTCACGAAACTTGGAAGAAACATTGGTGGCGTCAGTTTGCCCCTGCGTGGCGACTCTAATCCAACGAAATGCGTAACCCGGCTCGGGATTCGGTGAGGGCAATGTCTCTGGTCTTTGCCAAGCTCTAGTACGAGTCGTTTTTTCGTGGGTGGTCTCTTCACGGTTAATACGGTTTTCAGCCATTAGTTTTTCCTCATTTCTTCTGCAACCTTTTGGGCGTATAGTTCTAAGGGTACTCCGAGTCGTTTAGCTATAGACACTTGTGTTTGCGTTAGCGTTATTTTCTTTGGCGCTGCGCTCCGCGTTGCGGGTGCAACCACATTTGCTTGTCTCTTAGGCTTCTCGACTTCTATTTCAGCATCCTCGAAACTATCGGGGAATACTTGGCGCATACGAGAATTAATTCTCTCGTAGTATTCATCGCTTCCAATGGTAACACCATCTTTCTGAAGCTTGGCGTGCAACCCCATCGCTAGAGCGGTCATTTCATCGTCTGACCCGAACCATGAATTAGCTGCTGCCCATTCATTAGCCCGTGTATCTGCCGGTGGAGCGGTTTCTGTTGGTAAGTTAACAGGAGTTTCTTCTTCCTGTAAAGCGGGAAGTTTGAAATTATTTAACCTATCAGCCTTAATCTTAGCAGATGTTAGGCTTTCTTGTGCATCAACGACTGCTTCTGCGTCTCCAGACTCATATGCTATCTTATATTTAGCTTTGGCCTGTTCTAGCTCGCCTGTAGCAGAACGTTTAGCTTGCTCAAGCATAGTTGATTGATTTTTACCAACCGTGCCTTTTAATTCTTTGTTCTCATCTACCAGCTTTTTAGCAAATGCTTCTAGCTCTTGTCTTTCGCGGAGGGCTGTTTCTTTTGCCCGCCTTTCATCGTGGTAGCCTTTGCTGAAGTGTTTGATCCTGTTTTTGACCTTGTCAGAGTATTCTTCAAGTTCTTCATCAGTGACATCAGACGGTGGCTCAGAAGTTTTACGCCCTCTATCAGCTTTTGGCGTATCATCAACAACTTCAATTTCAAGTCCGTCATCGCTAGTATCACTTTTACTCTGAGGTTCTGGCTTAGACTCTGCAGGTTTTTTGCCAGATAGATCAATTTCAACGGCACTGGAACTCTCCACTTCTATATCTGGTTTTTTATCTTGTTCATCAGGAAACTCATACTCTACTTTTTGAAACGCCATGCTAGACTCCTATACTCTGCAGATTCCACGAGGGTCAGGTATGACTGCCTCAATAGAATCGTCATTCATCAAACGGAACTCTTTACCATTCACCTTAAAACGGGTGCCGGTATTCATACGAAACATTACGTAGTCACCAACTCCACACCATGCGCCTGTAGGGAACCGGTCTTTATCAGTATAGGCGGCATCGCCCATATCAATAACCACACCCATGATCGACATGATGTATTCTTTGTGTTTTTCGCCATCAGTCTTAAGTAAGCTGCTGCCTTCGTAGGTATCACTTATATCAGGTAACGCTACCAGTAAGCGGTATCCACAAGGTTTTGGTAGTTGTGCATCCCAATCTTCATCAGGAGTAATTTTTTTAATTGCTTCAGTCATCATCATCTTCCATTTGATTGCGCGAGAGGTCTGCTACATGAGTAAGGCAGGCTTCGAGACCCCGTATCAAGCCTGTAACTTCTTTGTACTGGGCAAAGTCTTTTGCTCCACCACTCTGAAGAAACTGTAGTGCAGAGGTTTTATCCTCGTTAATTCTATCGTTAAGCACGTCAAAGACGGTTTTAGCCATGGTTAGCTAGGTTCCTTTTTGTTAGTTGCGGCCAGTCTGGCTATCTCTAATTCTGTTTTAGTTCTATTGGCCTGTTTATCTGCCCGCATTTTTACACCAGCTTTTTTAGCGTCTATGCCAACTTCTAGTTTTTCAAGCTCGATCCGCGCTTCTTCAAGTTTGACATCTGCCATGTCTTTAGTAAGTTTGCGTTTCTGTTCTGCCTGTTTGATCTGCATATCGCCAACGTCTTTTTGTGTCTTACGCTGTTCTTCTGCTTGTTTGATCTGCAATTCAGCTTGTTTCATCTGAATGATAGGATCTTTCTGCTGCTGTTGTGCTTGTTTCTGTGCGGCCTGTTGCTTATTAGCCTGTGTTAGCTGTTTGCCAGCCTCTGCAACGACCCGTGCAAGTTGCACTTCGATATCTTCTGGAAGCTCTTCGTTTGGTGCTGGTAGTGGCGCGCCGAGCTTTTCTTCAATATCCTTACGATACTTGAACCCAAGATGCTCTGCGATATGAGCTTGCAGGGATGCCATGATCTGTTGTGCTTGCGGGTTCTGCCCGATCATACCCATAACCGATGGGTCTTGCATAAACGCCATATGGGCGCCGATGTGTGCCTCATGGTCTTGGTAGATAAATGCTTTCATAGGCTTACCAATAAGTGCTGCCATGTTCTCACTGACAGGATCTGCGGGCTTCATATCGTCCTTTATAGGAACAAGTTTGTCTGCGTTCTTTACTCCAAGAACTTCGATCATCTGTCTGTGTAGCTGTGGCAGGTCGTAAATCTGTGGTGCCTGAGACGACATCTGCAGGACAGCCTGATACTGAACAACCCGTTGTGCCATAGTAGAGCTGTTAGGATCACTAACGGGGATAACATCCACCATCGCATAATCAGACTGGCGGGCAGATACTTCCCCCCTAACAGGCTGATATGAATACTCTGCTGGCGCGTATTCTGCCATTAAAGCTTTAAGGAGCTTGAACTCCTGCTTCATAGCATAATGAACACGGGCTTGTACTGCAGCCATTGGCTTAAGTGTACGCTCCAATAGCGCCAGCGTTGTGCCTACCGGAGCATTAGCTGACATATCAGATATGTTCATATCGCTAATAGCGCCCAGTCTGCGGCCTTCGTTAGTGATCTTATCTAGCAAGGCTAGAAGTGTCTGGGATGGTTCCTTGTACGGCAGGGGCATGATGTTGTCACGAATACTACCTGACGGCACATCCACATCCTTAAACTCTCCCGGTTCAATAGGAACGTCGTCCCCCTTGATACGCAGCCCACGGGACTTTAGTCCGCCGGGCAAATTAGCGAGCGTACCGGCATCGACAAGTTGGCGTATCAAGGAGGTTCCTGCTCGTGCGTATCCACCAATAATGTGGACAAGCCCAAGACCATAAAAGCCAAACCCCGGTACATATGGATAATGTACAAAGTGCTGGCGCTTCAGTTTGAGCGGATCTTCAGGGTTCCAGTTGCGTCTAATTGCAAGAACTTCTCCTGACCCACGCTCTATAGTTACTACGTATGGCTTGCCAATCTCTTCTTCAGAGTCATCAAACCCTTCAACTACAAGGTCAGCATGTACTTCGTACAATGCATACCGGTCATCGTCAGTCAGAGAATAGCCACCCTCTTCAGCTTTGCGTATCTCAATATCAGAGTGGTAAGGCTCTGGCTCACTAAGATCCACGTCACGGTAGAACTCACTGGCCTGTAACTTCTTAAGCTCGTTCTTTGTCTTACGCATAACATGCGTGACACGCTCTGCAGTCTCAATATGTGACGCGCTGTATGGCACGATACAATCTTCTGCGGGTATAAACAACGCAACCTGACGCCCTATATTGGGGTCATGGTACACCTTCTTAAACGCCGAACCGCCTAGTCCCAAGCTATATAGCATACGCTCATGCTCTGGGCGGTACTCTACCATATTCTCGGTAAGCTCAAAGTTCATGTCAGCTTTAACGCGAGCTGCGGCTTCAGTCTTCTCTTTAGTCTCTTCACCCAAAATTTTTGTTTTTACTGGGCCGAGCGCGGGGAATGTCTCGCTCATTGTCTCAGCTTGGAATCTTATGGCTGCTTCTGCTAGCACTGTAGAGTACACACCGCAGGCGCCTTCCCAAGGCTCGGTACGTTCCTCGTACTTCAGACCCAATACATCCAGACCATCTACGAATGTATCTGCCCACTCTTTGCGGCTATCAAGGTCAGAATCAATAAGGCCAATGAGTTCTTCAGCTAACGATGCGAGGTCACCCTCTTCCATCTCTTCAGCCAGATTACCATCAAACGGAACATCACCTGATTCCTGACCGGGGACGATAGTTATCTCTACACTACCATCATCTAATGTAACCATCTCTGGATCAACAATCTCAATCTCCAGACCTGCTTGTGGCATGTCTTCATCTACGCCTGTTGGAGCTTGGTATAACCCTTTTTCAATCGCCATAATATTAACCCCTAATAGTATCCGCCGCTACGCCGCTTAAAGTACCGTTGTTCTTCAGGTTCATCACTAGGTAGACGTATAAAGCCCCCTTGGCGGAATCGCATAAGGGCCATAACTGTTGAATCAACTAAGTCATCATGGCTCATAAACGGGAATCCTGCAATCTCTTCCACCACTTCTTCTGCCCAGCGGGTCTCTGGAACCCAGCACAAGCCCGACGCTACGATATCAGATACAGAATTTAAACGGGCCAACTTATCTCCTGAACCTCTATGTGGGGTGTATTCCTGTACAGGCAATCCTGACCTGCGCATCTCCTGATACAGAGCCACGCCAGAACTTTTCTTCTCAACGATAAACGCGTCTGGCTCCCAGTCTTCATATTCTTCCATGGCAAGCTGTTTAAGCTCTGGGAACTCCATACGCTTTTTTATGCTATTTAGCAATATAATATTATAATTGTCCTCTTCTTCATTCAAAAACACACCCCACGTCGTCAATGCTGTGTAGTCAGCACGGTTGTGTGTCTCTGCTGCCGCATCCAAAGACATGATAACGTATTCACACTCAGGTGGATGCTCCTGTTTCCATACACCCCACCAATCACGTTTGATAAGTGCGGCTTCTTCTGCGGTGGGTTGCTGTTGATACTGCGCATTCCACTGGAACGCAGGCATAGATGCCTTGGTACGTAGTAACGCGTTAAGATCAAAGAACTCAGGCCATAGTGGTTTCTGCTCTGACTTCTTGGTTTTCTTGTTTATTATGTCCAGTATGGCTGGGAACTCGACCACATCATACTGGTCAGACCGTTCGTTCTGTCCCATGTCCCGCACGACCCGCCCTGTCAGGTCATCCATGTGCCATCTGGTTTGGATGATAGCCACACGGCCTCCCGGCATTAATCGTGTACGCGCTCCGAAGGTGAACCATTCGTATGCTTTTTCAAAGACTTCAAAATTTCCGTTAATGACATCTTGTTCGGAATGGGGATCGTCAACGAGCAGGAGGTCAGCACCGCGACCAGCAATAGAGGAACCAATACCACACGCATAATACTCACCTCCTGCATTAGTGTTCCAACGCCCTGCAGACTTAGAATCCACCGCCAGTTTAACTGTGGGAAATATGGAACTGTACTCATCTGTGGATATAAGGTTACGCACTTTACGTCCAAAGTCTACCGCCAGATCAGTGGTGTGAGACACCATCATAACCTTCTTATTAGGGTTCCTGCCCAGAAACCACGCTGGAAAAAAGATAGAAACAAGCTGCGATTTACCGTGTCTGGGGGGTATATTGACGCAAATACGGTCTTTTTTACCCTCTGCGATGTCCATGAGCATGTTTGCGAGCATTCTATGGTGCTTCCCGACGATATAATCAGGCTGCATACGCTTACAGAACTCAATCAGGTCATTATAAGCCGCTTTATTGTTTTTTCTGGTGCTTAATTCGTCAACAAGGCGGTCAATCTCTACAATTTCGTCTGAAGTATACTGATCCAAGTTGCCCAACATCTGTTGAACCTCTTCTTCAGTGAAATCCACCGCTGCTTCAGTCATCGTCAAACTTATCTTCCTCTTTTAGCCCAAGTTCAGCGTCAACATCGAAGGTTTCACCGTCAATTATGACAGCATCTTGTATATTTTCTTCTGGTGTATTCAGTTTTTGCAGTTTCTCACGTAATTTAGCCCTCAGATCGTCCGTGGACTGGTGGGTTATGGTCACTTCGGACTTCTCTGCGAACAATCCAACGTCAGATATCTTACCTAGCAGCTCTAATGCACGCATACGTACACGAGGATCTGGGTTCTCGGTCTCTAAAAGCAGCTTGTTAGTCACAAGATGGCGTATATGCAGCGAACTTTGCACTACAGACTGCCCAAACTCTTGAAGAATGTTGTTTGTGAGGATCAAAGAAGCGGGTGTAAGTGTCGCTATCTTCTTATCAGTAACTTTTTTAGAGGTAGTCTCAGGATTATCTGCATATGCCGTAACTAGTTTAGCTGCAGTATCCTTGTCTTCCTTGGTAGGTTCTACATCTAACC
>UEXM01000458.1_pt1 | contig 18905 bp, 16 predicted proteins | sample 1796661 | NCBI WGS metagenome assembly UEXM01 (sample SAMEA4772469, study PRJEB27181) | metagenome | reverse complement strand
CAAGTCCGCCAGCACCACCTAATGCACCAGTTAATCCACCAAGTCCACCTGCTAGTCCACCAGATGCACTTAATGCACCTGTGATTCCACCAAGTCCGCCTGCTCCACCTGCTAGTGCGCCAAGTCCGCCTGCTCCACCTGCTAGTGCGCCAAGTCCACCTGCTCCACCTGCTAGTGCGCCAAGTCCACCTGCTCCGCCTGCTAGTGCGCCAATTCCACCCGCTCCGCCTGCAAGACCTGCTACAGGACCTATGCCGCCTACAATACTAAATGCGCCACCTAAGCCGCCACCACCACCTACTAGTCCACCTGTATATGGTGTAGTAGTATTCACAGTACTATGATAAGGGAAAGGTTCGTGTGTTACAATTCTGTCCACAGTTGTTGATACCATTTGTTCTTCATCTAGAATAAATTGATTCAAGTCTGGGAAGTAAGTTGTATCTTCTTTTTGTAAAGCACTGACCGATTTTGCAGTCTTTGCTTTTGTAGCAGGACCTTGCAATAAAATTAGTGCGCCATTAATACTCATATTTGCGCCACTGTTAATATAAGCACTGCTTGCTGCAGTTGCAAACAACTCAGAACCAGAATTTAAATGCAATCCTTTTGAGCCAGTTATGCCTGCTTCACCATCACTAGTTGCTACCAGTTGTTTCTTTCCTTCTACATGCATTTGTTGATCTGCAACAATTTGTGCAAATCCTTTAGCATGCATCTTTATGTTTTCGTCTGCATGAAAGTTAATGTTTGCACTGCGGAAGTTAATACTGTCCTGTGCATACACATCCATAGTGCCTTCATTGCTAAGTTCGATCCAGCAACTACCGTCACTGTTGCCAACATAAACAACACCTTCGCTGTCATTTAGTAGTATCTGATGACCGGTGCTTGTACGCAAACGAATTTGGTTACTGTTGCCATCAATGTCGCCATCATCAAGTGCTATACTATGCCCTTTGCGTCTTGCAGTGGGACCTAGTAGTCCTTCTAAAATCTTTTTGTCAGCAGTGTCTGGATTTCTAATTTGAGAGTTATAAGTTACAGTAAAGTCCTGTCCCTGTGTTGTAATTTTACGACCTTTACTAGCAATGCCAATAATCTCTGCCGGCGATTCGCGCATGTAACTACTGTTGTTAAGACCTCTCGTACGGTCATCACTGAGTCCTTGTTTAACAAGTGTATCCTGCGTAAAGAAATCTTCTGGGCGTGTTTGTGTACGCCAGTTTGTAATCTTGCCTGTGTGATGTGTACCGGCAGGACTGTCATTAAATTCTCCTGCTGCTGCTCCAGTGCTTATAGTTGCTTCAGGCAAAGTTTGCATCATATATAGATCAGGCACACATGCAAAGTAATAGCCTTCGCTGTTACGTCCTTCAGGAAAAAATGCCAGTACTTTTGTGCCAATGTCCGGCGGAGGTGTAGTGATACCAGCAGTTACTTTTGTACCAAAGTATGTGTCGCCCACTCCACTGTTATCAACACGACTGTAAAAAGGTGTACAGTAACGCACACTGCGCCACTGTGTTTTGTCTTTTTCATCTGTGCTAAATGTAGGGATCCAAATTTTAATTACACCCATGTTTGTTGGATGCACGTTTGCTTTTACAACACCAGTAACAATGCCGCGTTCTTCTCTAACGCCTCTTAGTTGACTGGTATCATACCCTGGATCGCCACCTTTAGCGCCTTGTTTTGAAATATCTATTGCCATGTTTTAATAATCCTATATTTGGCTATTGCCACCGAATTGATCTACTGGGCCTGTTGCTCTTGGAGGTATTGGAGGTGCGTTTTGTAATGCACTTGCAGGCGGATTCCAGTCGCTGTTTACATCCGGAGTTGTATTAGGTATTGTAGTAGGGATGCCTCCAAATTCACCGCGCGAATCACCGCCACTAAACTCCCGTGCTACACTTGAAGAAAATGGAGGCGGTCCTGTATCAAATTCGCCTGCTAGATCACCGCCTGAATATTCGTTTGCTACACTTTGCGCAAAGTCCTCTTTTACTGTGGCTTGCTGGTTAGTTATGCCTTTTGATTCACCCTCTGCTTCACCTGACTCTTTTACAACTTCTTTGCGTTCTTTTCCTGCGTTATCTTCTTTACTGCGAGATACACCTGTTTCATCAGGTTGTAAAGGTGCTCGTATACCTCTTAGTGTTTGCTGAAATATACCTGCACTAAAATTATTTGTAATTTCTGTAACTTTGTATACTCCACTGAAACTACTGTTAGTTGCTACATTAGGATTTGCAAGCCCAGTAATCTCATCATAGTCTACTGGTGTTTTTAAATTAACCTGAACATAAGGCTGGCTAAGTTCATAGTTAATTGTTCCGTCTGGCATAAACGCTTCAGTATACTGTCTGCCTTGTCTTACACGATCTTGCCAGTAAAAATCGCTGGTAGTAAAGTATGCCGGATCACCTACAATGCCTAAACTTAATTCTACCATGTCAACACCATCACTCATTACTGTACTAAACAAGTCTTTTGCCCTGGCACGATTTAGGCTGTCTTTTCCATTGGCAGTGTTGCCTTCTATACTCTGTGGTTGCTCTTTTACCTGAGGTAAAAAAACATTGTCTGCATTTTTATTAGCAAAAGGACTTCCTGTTCCTGCAGTCATAGTTTGCATAAAAGCATTTCTAAATTTTAGATCAAAACTTAACACTTCAGTATTTTTACCACTAAAGATATAATCGTAAACTTTGTGTACGCCGTTTCCTGAAGGCTTGCTTTTTTTAGCCCACGGGAAATCGTGATAGTAAATCACACTAGGTTCTACTACATATTCAATATGATATTTGTATCTTCCGTCTTTATTGTCAAACCCTTTGCCATCGCCTGTTGCACTTTTTATAATAGGCTTTACTTTAAACCAATTAATTGGTTCGCCGCTAGTTGCTGCCTGCTCTGGATTTTCAATAACATTTTTATCCATATAATCACTGTGCATGATAACAAGATTCAATAGTTTAGTGATGTCAGTACCGGCATTTATTTTAAAAGTTTTCCTGTCTTTGTCTATGCTTACGCTGCCTTTAAATCCTGATGCATATGCTTCAAACTGACTTTTGTTTGCTTTGCCGTCATCTTTCTTTTGTCCAGTAGGAGTAGGAGAATCCAGTGCATCAAATATAGCATCTACATTTAGTTTTGCATTTGCAATTTCTGTAGCAATAGTAAAACTATAGGTATCATACATTTCTGCTGCAGCAGGTATCTTTTCTTCAGTAAATCCACCACTCGGGCCGTTTGGCCCTTGACGTTCTTTGCTAACTTTTACAGTTTCTTTTGTGCGCTTCTTTTGATAATCTGTGAGCGCATCAGCAAGTGTTTTATAACTGTCACCATATTTTACTTTTTCAGTTTTAATTGTTTCTGGTTGTTGATTAGGCGGTGCTGAGCCTGACACCCGAGTTTCTACAGTTTCCGTAGTAAAATTTTGAATAGCATCACTGAATATATTTCCAATTGTGCCTGCGGTAAGTTCTATGTTCATCGGAATTGTGCTGTTAATCTGCCCAAATAGTTTGTGTGCATATGGCATAGCAGTTACAGTATATACGGTACCAGCGCCTGTAACTTCAAAACTTATATCGGTAATTTTGATTGGAATATACTTTGCTTTGCTTGGAGCAACTATTGGTTGCCCAGTTTCATCGTAGCCTTTAAATTTAATTTCTAAAAGATACGGAGCATGGATGTACTGTTCTTTAGTTTTAGCAAGTGTTATTTTTGCGGCAGTTTGTAACTTTTCTAAAAGTGTTACGCCACGTGGTTCGGTAATAGTAAATTTAATATCAGTTGCATTTGTATTTTGTTTAAATTTACTAGGGCCTGCACTAATTGTTGTCACTTCTAAATCGTCAATGAAAAAACTATTATCAATTCCCAAACTAGCAGCAATAGCATTATCTGAATTCGCAGTGCCAACGCCTCCGCTACGCATTAGCAGTATACTATCTTGTAAAACTGCTTCTGGTGTGCTGGGCGCAGTCATTAGATTTACATAACTGCCACTGTTAATCATATACAAACCAATGTTATATGTAACACTGCTAAAAACATTAAGTTCGTTTGGTCTAGGATTAATTTCTATTTTAGATAGATCAGCATCAAATGTAGGCTTGCTACCGTTAATACTAGCAGCATCTTTGGATTTTTTAATTTCAGTAACACTTTTAGGATCCTTGTTTAATCCTTCAGGTGCACCTGTTTCACTGTCATCGTCGCTTGTAAATCCAGATGATGATGTGCTGTCAAAGTCGCCATCTTCAATGCCAGGAACTTCTTCCGGCGGGTCTGTTGTAATTTTTTTATAAGGATAACTTGTTTGTCCTGCAGGCTCTACATCTGCATAGTTTTCAGCGTAATCATTTAGACCGTCATCAACAGCAACATCGCTCCAATCAATCTTAGCAGCATCAGTAACTGGTGTTGCTTCAGGAATAGTAATAGGATTTGCAGGCGGCTGTTGATAAAGACTGTTATCTACTATAGGTGCAGAATTATTTGTAATTCCGCCTGTAGTAGAATAATCTATTTTTACTAGTACACCATTTTCACTTTCCTGGTAGTCTGAAAAGAATACGTCATTAGGAGTTGCATCTAATACTTCTTGAGGAATGTCATTTAATGAACTGCCAATATATTTTTCAATTTCATATTCAGCCATATTAGATTCCTAATGTCTGTTCTATTCTATCCTTTTTAGGAATGTAAAATCTTACACCATTTCTAAAGTCCCAGATAGGATCTTCAAATGCATTTGGGTTGCGAGCTTGAAATACCCACCACAGGTTACTGTTTTTATACAAGTCAAACGCTAGTAGATCAGGCCTATATTGATGCACTAGTGTCAGTGTATGAAGCACATCATCTTTTGATGGGCGAATAAATCGAGGTGTCATTATATCTAGATAATAACTGTATTGTTGTGTACTAGCATAACAACTGTCTGCTGTGTATGTAACAGCCATTATAGCATTCCTCCACTACCGTTAGACGAGCCAATCATATTGCCCTTTGCAAAATTATTCAAGCTAAAGTTGCCGATTTGATTTTTACTGTAGATCGGCATTAGGTTTAATGTTATTGGCAAATATGTAGGTATTAGTGTACCAGTCCCAGGTACTTCAATATAGTCTCTATCAGCAGGCAGTATCTCTGCAAAGTTTTGCAGCACAACAGGAACGCTGTTGTAATTTAACGATCCGTGTCCGCTTAGTCTTAATACCGGCGGTGGTGTGCCTGCTAGTCTATCTGCACCAAAAAACATTTTGTAAGCACTGCGTAAAAAATGTAGTACAGCCATAACATAGGTTGCTTCATCAGGGTCGTTTGCTGTAAAATATCCATCAACTGTAATACTGTCAACACTACTTGCATTGTAGCTGTGTTGAATATAGTTACTGTGTGTAGGGTGTGTGCCTGAGTATTGCGCACTATGACTTATACTAACTGTTGGTGTATAAGGAAATAGCACGCCGCTTGTTGTTACAAGTGGCGAAAGCACCTTATTGCTAGGATCTTTATACAGCATAGGTCCACTACCCGGGCTTAGTGCAAGTCTTACTCGCTTGTCCTGCTGTGCAAACTGTGCCGTGAATCCGCCAAGCAGACTGGGAATATTTGCTCCGCCAAAGTTCAATCCACTCTGAAACAATCTACTCGCACTTGCGTCTAGTCCAGCTGGTATTGATTTAGCCGCAATGCTTTGTATCTGAGAACCTGCGTTTTGCACAAAGTTCTGTGGATTCTTAGCGAATTTTGATCCCATATCAAATAGTGATGCCATTTATTAAATCCTTGTTTTTTTACTTGATAAGTATATTTATAGGCTGTATAATATACGCATATAAAAGGAATCAAATTACATGATCAAAAGGAAAAATTATCTCAACAATCGCGATTTGTTGAAAGAAATTCATTTATCTAAGAACACTTACAGTAGTTTTGTTGCAGATGGCGACGATGTTTATGACATTATTCTACCAAATGTAGAGAAAATAAACATTCGTACTATTGCGCAAGCAAAGCGCAATCAAGCAGATCGTTTGCAAAAAATTGCATATGAAGCTGCCCGTGCAAAAGGACAAAAAGTTAAACAAGCAGATTTTGCTGTAGACTGGAAGAAAATTGACAAGCAAGATGTTGTGTTTCGTGTTATGACACATGATCACATCCCACTGCATCCTGGTCGTAAAAAGAATCCTAAAACTGTTGCAGATCATCATGTACAGTGTAACTTTCCTCCTTTTCAACACTTTAGACTGGACAACAACGATGTTGCAGTGTGTGTTGGTAAAAGTCACTGGGAAGGCGGACTAGAGAATGGAAACTTTAGTAAAGCACACGGGCGCACTACTAACAAACTTGCTAGAATGTACATGAAACTTTGTGAACGCTACGGTACTCGTAGTAACTGGCGTGGATATACCTACAATGATGAAATGCGTAGCCAAGCACTGCTACAACTTACACAGATTGGACTACAGTTTGATGAAAGCAAAAGTGAAAATCCATTTGCTTACTACACAGCAGCAATTACAAATAGTTTTACCCGTGTGTTGAACTTGGAAAAGAAAAATCAAAGCATTAGAGATGATATTCTCGAAAATGCTGGTTTAAACCCAAGTTATACTCGTCAAACTGAAAATGAAATACAAGCAAGAAAAGATTACGAAAAACCTCTTGAAAAGACCGCTAGTACTTCTTGACAATAACACATAAGGTGCTATAATACACACATGAGTTTGTTCAAACGGGCCGCCGTATTCACGGATATCCACTTTGGTAACAAAAGCAATAGCCAGACTTTCAACAAAGATTGTTTGGATTTTGTTACTTGGTTTTGCAAAGAAGCTCGAGCGCAGGGTGCAGATACCTGCATCTTTATGGGCGACTGGCATCATCAACGTGCAAGTATTAATGTTGCTACACTGAACTACAGTATCGCTGCATTGGATTTACTTAATGATTCCTTTGATACAATCCACTTTATCCCTGGCAACCATGACGAGTACTACAGAGACAAGCGCGACTACAACAGCATTGCTTTTATTAAAAAGTTTGAGAACATACAGTTTTACAATGATATTACTACTGTAGATGGTGTTGCGTTTATTCCTTGGTTGGTAGGCGATGAACACAAGAAGATGCGCAAAGTAAATGCTGACTATGTGATTGGTCACTTTGAACTTCCTCACTTTTATATGAACGCTATGGTACAGATGCCTGATCACGGTGAATTAAATGCAGATGACTTTGGTCGTTGCGGCACTGTGTTCACAGGACATTTTCACAAACGTCAGGAAAAAGGCAACGTTGTGTACACAGGCAATGCATTTCCTCATAACTACAGCGATGCCGGCGATGATGATCGTGGACTGATGATACTAGACTGGGATGGAACAAGACAGTTTATTGCTTGGCCCGAACAGCCTAAGTATCGCACATTGAAAATAAGTCAACTACTAGAAGGTCCTGAAAAGTATCTAGGTCCTAAAACCTATGCTCGTGTTAACTTGGATGTTGACATCAGTTATGAAGAAGCAAACTTTATCAAAGAAACTTTTATACAAGAGTATGAATTGCGTGAAATGAGTTTGATCCCTGTAAAAGTTGAAGACATGGACATGCAAATCTCAGGTGAGATTAACTTCGAAAGCGTAGACACTATTGTTACCAGCCAACTACAACAGATTGACAGCCAACAATACGATACTAACCTAATGTTAGACATTTATAGGAATCTCTAATGAGTGTACTAAACATAGGCGATGATATTTCATCGTTTTACAGCGATCCTATGCAAGTAGGAATTACTATACTTCATGTAGATGGCGACACATATCCAAACAGCACCGCATGCGGTGACAAACTTACACATTTACACAAAGAGTTGCAAAGATTAGACTTTCCGTATTTTTTTGTTGAACTTGTTACAACTAATAAAGACATTGAGCACGAACTAGAAACACTGCGTAAGCTATACAGCAACGAAGATCAAATTATAAAATACAAAATTAGAGAAGGCGAATTTAATAGGGATGTGTATAAAGGCGACACTATGTGTGCATTACCTTGGGTTCACAAATATGTAAATCCACAAGGCCTTGTTATGCCTTGTTGTGTCGGCAATGAAAATTATCCATTGGGAAACATTAATCATCAAAAATTAGATGAAATTAGCACTAAGCCTATTCAAGATCAAATGATCAAAGGTGAAAGACCTGATGCATGTAGCCGCTGTTGGCAGTATGAAGATATTGGTATTATCAGTGATCGGCAACAGGCAAACATCGACTGGGCTGTCTATGATAATCAAAAACAATTTAAACTTAGATTTTTAGATATCAGATTAAGCAATAAATGTAATTTAATGTGTAGAATGTGTAGTGGTAAATTTAGCAATCGAATTGCACAAGAAGAAGAAAAACTTTATGGTACTACAAAATACAAAGACGAAGTGCTTTCGCCAGAACTAGTTGAAAAACAATTCGCATACATCAATGAAAATATAAATGACATAGAACATGTTTATTTTGCAGGCGGCGAGCCTTTGATAAATGAAGAACATTATCGTATATTACAATTACTAATCCACAACAAAAAAACCGATATAAAGATATCTTATAATACCAATTTTAGTTTGTTAAAATTTAAAAAGCACAATATTATAGATTATTGGAGTAAATTTAATAATGTTACTATTGGTGCAAGCATTGATCTAATAGGAAACCAAAGCAATTATGTAAGACATGGAGTTGACTACAAAACACTAGAAAGCAATTACAACAAAATTAAAAATTTAAAGAATGTAACATTTAGAATTACTAGTGTGCTGCACTCGATGAATCTTTATAACCTTCCCGAACTACAAAAGCGATGGATAGATTTAGGAGTAGATTGCAAAGATATAAGTTTTAACTTATTAGTCAATCCTAGTGAACAAGCAATTATTGTGTTGCCGGATCACTATAAAAATATAGCACTAGTAAAAATACAGAGTCATATAGAATATCTTAAAACTGTACCAAACAGTATCGACTTGATTAATAAATGGATTGAAGTAAGAACTTTTATGACAAGCCGAAGCGATACACATTTGCTTGGTGAGTTTTTTAGGCTTACCGACGATAAAGATCGTATCAGACATCAAAAGTTTGAAGATTACTTTCCTGAATATAAAGATTTGCGAAACTATGCATAAGGCTGTATACTAAACACATGTTCAAATTAGATACACTTACGGTAAAAAACTTTATGAGTGTGGGTAACACCACACAAGCCATTGACTTTAATCGCAATGACCTTACACTTGTACTAGGTGAGAACTTGGACACAGGTGGAGGCGATGCTGGTAGTAGAAATGGCACCGGCAAAACAACTATCATCAATGCACTAAGTTATGCACTGTATGGTAACGCACTTACAAACATTCGCAAAGATAACTTGATCAACAAGACCAATGGCAAAAACATGCTGACTACAGTTGAGTTTGAAAAAGATGGCTTGGCATATCGTATTGAACGCGGACGTAAGCCCAATGTGCTAAAGTTTTACATTAACAACAGCGAACAAGAAACAGACGACAACGCACAGGGCGATAGCAGAGAAACACAAAAGGCTATTGAAGAACTGTTAGGCATGTCGCATGACATGTTTAAACATGTGCTTGCACTAAACACATACAGCGAACCGTTCCTGAGTATGCGCACTAACGATCAACGTGCTATCATTGAACAGTTGTTAGGTATTACTATTCTCAGCGAAAAAGCAGAGAACCTCAAAGAGATGGTGCGTGTAACTAAGAACAAGATTCAAGAAGAAGAGTTCCGTATCAAAGCAGTTGAAGATGCTAACGGCAAGATTGTAGAACAAGTTGATGCACTCAAACGCAGACAGCGTATGTGGCAAGACAAAAAAGATCAGGACATTGCTAACTTTAAAACAGCAATTAATGATCTAAGTCATGTTGATATTGATGTTGAACTTAGAGCGCACACTGAACTTGCAGACTGGAACACGCTAAACAATGCACAAATTCAACTACAAAAAGATGTTGCTGCACTGCAAGCACAGGAAGGCAGAGCAGAGCGCGATGTTAAAAAAGCAAACAAGGCTCTAGTAGGCTGGCAAGATGGAGTGTGTCATAGTTGCAATCAAAGCATTACACACTTGGATAGCCATAAACAAGAGATTGAAAAAGCGGAGAAGGAACATGACGAAGCAAATAATTTCCTTACAGAATTACAAACAGCAATTACAGAGCTTAGAGCTGGAGAAGAAACAGTCCCAAACAAACCGCGAACTTTCTATGATAGCGCCACTGATGCACACAACCATCGTTCAAGCCTATCCACATTGGAATCACAATTACAAAGTAAGCAAGATGAAAGTGACCCTTACACCGATCAGATAGCAGACATGGAAACTACTGCAGTACAAGAAGTTACCTGGGATACAATTAACGAATTTACTCGTGTGCAAAACCATCAAGAGTTCTTACTTAAACTACTTACTAACAAAGACAGTTTTATCCGCAAACGTATTATTGATCAAAATCTTGCATATTTAAATACAAGACTAGAAGGATACCTAGGAGCAATTGGCTTGCCACATACTGTGGTATTCCAAAATGATCTCACAGTAGAAATACAAGAATTAGGCAGAGACTTAGACTTTGATAACTTGAGCAGAGGCGAGCGTAACAGACTTATACTTTCACTTAGTTGGGCGTTCCGTGATGTTTGGGAAAGCCTATATCAACCTATCAACTTACTGTTTATTGATGAACTTGTAGATAGTGGCATGGATAGTGCAGGTGTTGAAAATGCTATGGGCGTACTCAAGCGCATGAGCAGAGAACGCAACAAAAGTGTATGGTTGGTAAGCCACAAAGATGAACTTATAGGCAGGGTTAACAATGTCCTAAAAGTTATCAAAGAAAATGGCTTTACCAGTTATGACACTGATGTAGAACTAGTATGACCAAGATACTACACTTTGAAAACACTAGTAGATGTAATGCTGCTTGCCCGATGTGCGCAAGAAACGTAAACGGTAACGGATGCATTGTTAGCCTTGCAGATTTAAGTTTTGATAAATTTCAAGCACATGTTACTTGCAGACTTGTAAGCCTAGATAAAATATTTTTTTGCGGTAGCCTCGGTGATCCATGTGCAGACAAAGACTTACTTAAAAAGATTGCGTGGGTAAAAAGCATTCGTCCTAATATTGTTGTTGGTATAAACACCAATGGTAGTATACGCAATCCTGCATGGTGGACAGAATGTGCCAAGCTACTTACTAATATCTACGATTACGTTGTGTTTAGTATAGATGGATTAGCTGATACTAATCATATATATAGAGTAGGTGTGCAGTTTGATAAAATTATGCAAAATGCACAAGCATACATAGACGCAGGCGGCAGTGCGCATTGGGACATGCTAGTATTTGATCATAATAAACATCAAATAGAAGATTGTAAGCAACTAGCTGATTCAATGAGATTTACTTGGTTTCGTAGCAAAGAAACAGATAGATGGGATCAATTCACTTTTGAACACATTAAACCAGCAAATACTCATAACTATATTGACTACACAGCTATAGACAGTATACAATGTGAGAGAAATATAGAATCAAGTACATACATAGATTACCTAGGACAAGAATTTCCTTGTTGTCATATGGGGGAAATGTATTACAATGAAACACAAAAACACAATCATACAGATATGAAAGAATTTACACCAAAAGAGTTGATGACGGAATATCAAACAAGGTTAGATAATAACAATCCGTTCTATGTGTGTAAAAGAAGTTGCGGTAAAACTGTAAATAAGCGGTCGCAATGGAAACAAGAAATTCAACTTAGATAGGAGACATCAAATGTCACACGAACAAATTGTAGAACAATACGAAGCATACTTGAAAGAGCATGCTGCATTTGAAGAAAAAGGCGTTAAAGCTGCAGCAACCCGTGCTCGTAAAGCACTGGGTGAAATTGGTAAACTTAGCAAAGCACGCCGCGCTGAGATTCAGGAAAAGAAGAATAACATGTAATTTTACATATATACAAAGCACATGGAACTTTGGTATTACAATAACGAAATCGTTGAAGAACTACCAGAAGGTACTGTGGGCTTTGTATACTTGATTACAAACACGACTAACAATAGAAAATACATTGGCAAAAAACTGGCACAATTTAAAAGAACTAAACCACCTCTCAAAGGCAGAAAAAACAAACGTCGCAGCACAGTAGAATCAGACTGGCGCGAATATTATGGCTCATCAGACGAACTATCAGCAGACGTTGCTGAACTAGGCCCACAAAGTTTCAAACGTGAAATACTGTTCTATTGCACTAGCAAAAGTGAACTAAGTTACGTTGAAGCGAGAGAACAATTCACACACAAAGTATTAGAATCTGACGAATGGTACAACGGGCACATTAGAGTGAGAGTACATCAAAAAGGTATTCTCAACAACAAACAATTAAACGGCTAGATAGTGTTACAATAGAATTAATTTGGCGTTTACGGTCTACGCATTAAACCGTCGTTAACACAAGTAAAACCAACTTTAGGCACAAAAGATAGCGGCTCTGAGAAAAAGCAACCGCAACTGGAAGCAACCTGCTGTTATGGGGTGTGAAAGGTTCCGAGACTATTCAGTGAAGGCTGAAGTAGGGGGTTAGCGGGTTTCCGCCTCCGAGCAGCAATGCAATCTTCTTATAACAGATGAGCGAGACACGCAGATGATGGCGTCTTTTTTCATGGCTTCGCCCGGAAACGGGTGAAGTATGAGTTCAACTTCGAGATGATAGCACTTCACTTCGTTCATTAATATAATGTGTTCTAATAAAAAAAGTGATTGAACGAAGTGAAAAGAACGAATGAGCTTTAGCTCATTCTTAAAGTATTATCTGTTTAGCTTTCTTGCTGAGTTCGAAATTGTCTTCGATAACTTCGTTAAAGTAAACAAATTCACTTTGTGCCATGGCGTATAATTCACTCATAGTTACTCCACCTCTCATATACCAAGCAATACGAGCAACGTTCTGTTTTATTATACGAACGTTGTTGTCGTAATCCTTTAGTAGCCCCTCAATCTCGGAATTGGATAATGCTAAGAGGCGAATGCGAAAAAATTTGATTGGTCAAACGTAAATGGAGTATCGTAACTGTGACTGCATTCGCTGCAATTAGTACTAACTGTTTTTTCAGGTATTGCTTTCTGTACAGTTTCTACATGCTTGCGTAGTGCATCGTAGAACTGACGTTCTGCACCTTTTACAAATTCATAATGATGGCTTGGGTCAGTAACTTCAATGCCTTCTGGTGTAATAATTTTTCTGATACTACCACTTACGCCCTTGATAGTGTATTCGGTCATTTTAGAAAATATTTCATGGAATCTTGCCTGCTTGTCCTCAGTGCTTAGTTCTGAATTATTAACCATCATTACTAGACGTTGTTGCTCAAACGTTTCTAGGTTTTGTTGATTGATGTTTTCAAAGTTTAGAGGTTGTATGTACACAGTCATGCCCTTGTATTCAAACGGTGCATCATATATAGCCATGTTTACAGGCATATCCAAAAACTGTCTTAGATCAATTTCATAATCGTCAGTGTTTTCACAACTTGGACATTTACTTGTATAGTCCATGGTTTCACCATAACTTGCAATTCTAATACCGATGAGAATAGTGTCTAAGTCAGTAATTGGAATCATCCATGGATTTTTAATGTTTGGAATACAACTAGATACCATGCTTACAACACCAGCACCATTCATTAGTGCATCAGGCGTGTTTAGGGTGATTTCATCCTGTGTACTCATGGGCAACACCGGAAGCTCGCCAGTTACTGGCATTTCTAAGCATCCTTGTGCCCAAAAAACACCGTTGCTTGGCAGTTTAACATGAATACTTGCTTGTCTCATGTATTTTGACAGTGGATTTGCTGCTTGTTGTTGATTTTGCATCTGTGCTATTTGCTCAGGTGTCATTGAAAAGTTCTCAGGCGCATCTGCCATGTTTTTCTCCAGGTAAATACAATATAAATATGGTTGTATTATATATTTATATACGCATATAATAGGAGAAATTTTCTTTGCCTTCAGTTGATATTCCAGGTATTGGTACCGTATTCGCAGATGGGTTCGCACAAGAATCCACTCTTCAGTCATTAGTGCAGGTCATGTCTCAGCAACAGTCCGGCGCCAGTGGTGATCCGACTACTGTGCTTAAAAATCAAAGCGGTGCAGCCGGCAGAGTTATTGCTAGTTTGGGCAGCCAAGCAAAAAGTGCCGGCGACAATGTTAATGAAGGCGGCAATAGTGCGTACCAAGGATTGACAATGGCTGGTAGATCTGGTAGAACGTTCAGTGACAATATCGGCAGAGCAAGTACTAATCTATTCCGTAGTTTTGAAACAGCCAGCACTGCACCCTTTGCCATGGCAAAAGCATTAACTGAAGGTGCAGCTTCGATGATAGAAAGCGCAGGAGGGCTTACTAAAATGTTAGCCATGGGCGGTGTTGGTGCTGCAATGGGAAACTTCTCTAGTAGACTAACAGGCCTAAGTGAAGAAATGAGTACAATAGGCGGCGGTCTAATAGGTGCAGTTGCACCTGGATTGGTTGCAGGCGGCGCCGCTGCAGTAGCAGGATTTTTGTTTGATAAACTAAACGCAACCAGTGCAGCATTTGATGCAGTACAAGCCGGTGGTGCAACGCTGGGCGGAAGTTTAATAGAATTTAGACAGGCAGCACACAATGGATACTTGACCATGGGTGAGTTTACAAATGTTATGAAGAACAACGGCGAAGCAATGGCAAGTTTTGGTGGACAAACTGCAGTGGGTGCAAGAGAGTTCAGCAAAGCAAACAGAGCTCTTGCTGGCGGTGACATGGGCAGACAACTAAAACAAATGGGTTTCAGCTTTGAAGACATGGGCGGCACTACTGCAGACATGATGGAACAATTTGCACTCAGTGGCATAAGTTTTGATCAACTAGCAGTCAGAACCGGTGCTGTTGCAAAAGCATCATTTGAACAAGCAAGACAGCAGAAAATTTTAAGTGCATTAACAGGCAGAAGTATTGAAGCACAAAAACAAGCAGAAAAAGCACAGCGCAAAGATGCACAGGTACAAGCAAGTCTTGCAAGAATGGGTCCAGAGCAGCGTAAGCAAACAGAACAACTTATAAGTGCTTTCCCGCATCTAAAGGATGCTATTTTAGATCAAGTTACATTTGGTGGTGCTGTTAGTAAAGAAGCGATGATGCAGATGAGTCAGTTTCCTAATGCAGTTAAAAGTGTGCAAGGTGCTGTTGATGGTATTAAAGATGGCAGTGGAGTTGCTGTTGATGCGTTCACTGAACAAGCAAAAAACAGTGCAGCAATCCGTGAAGAATACTTAAATGCTGCGGACACAGTTGCTACACTGGGCAGATTTACAAGTAATGCGTTTGTACAAAGTGCTGAAGCAATGATTGTTCCTCAACAGGAAATGATGGCAAAAGCAATTAATGACACAGTTAGCAAAGTAGTAACAGACATGCAGGCTATTGCTGCAGGAGGCGATGCTGCAACTGAAGCACTTATCGAACAGCAAAAAGCACAACGTGAGCTTGGAATGGCACTCAGTGAAACAACTACTAAATTGTTAGCTGAAAGTGATGGACTGATATCCAGTGTTACTACACTTACTAAGGGTGCAACATTTGTAGTTGACCAAGTTAACCAAAATATTGGTGCGGGTACAAATACAAGAGCACCTGGACAAACCAGCAATGGTAATACAAGTGCACCTAGTACACCTGCAGCAGGACAGTCCATGGGATTCTTTACTGGAATAGGCCAAGGCGTCGACAATTTCTTTGGAAATGATACAATATCAGATCCTGCAACAACAGCAACGCAGCCTGGCACTAGTGCAAATCCAGTACCTGTAGACATGTCGTCAACCAATAATATACTTGCAGATATGCTAAAGCAGCAAAAAGAAGCAACAAGACAATTGCAAAATATTGCAACGCAGTAAATCTAATTAGGTAAATACACGATAAGGTGTTAGAATAAGTTATGAGTTGGAAAAAACATTTCACATTAGTAAAGGACGCTAGTCCTTTTACAAACACAAACCAGGGTGGCACTGACGGTACCAAGTACAGTCATTATGCTAGTCACTTGCCAGAAGTTTATAGTGGGCATCCTAATCGTACTGAACGTTATAGTCAGTATGAAACCATGGATATTGACAGTGAGATTAACGCTGCACTAGATATTCTTGCTGAATTTTGTACACAAACAAACACAGAAAACGGCACGGGCTTTGACATTCACTTTCACGAAACACCAACTGAGAGTGAAATTGATATTATTAAGAAGCAGCTCACTAACTGGAACAACTTAAATGATTTTAATATGCGATTGTTTAAGATGTTTAGAAACACACTAAAGTATGGAGATCAAGTCTTTATCAGAGATCCAGAAACATTCCAATTGTATTGGAGTGAAATGAACAAAGTTACTAAAATTATTGTTAACGAAAGTGACGGCAAAAAGCCTGAACAGTACGTTATCAAAGACATCAATCCTAACTTTGAAAATCTTACTATTACAGCAAACACATACGGTGATCATGGCAGTCAAGGTGATCTTTACAAGAACAGAGGCTATATTCAGCCTAGTAACTTGTATGATGGTAGTGGCGGAAGCAGTGCTCAAGGACGTTTTGATCGTGCGCTAAACGAAAAAGCAATTGAAGCAGAGCACATTGTTCATGCTAGTTTGACAGAAGGACTTGATCCTAACTGGCCCTTTGGCAACAGTATCCTGGAACAAGTGTTTAAAGTATACAAGCAAAAAGAACTGCTTGAAGATGCTATTATTATCTACCGTATTCAACGTGCGCCAGAGCGCAGAGTATTCTATATTGATGTGGGCAACATGCCTAGTCACATGGCTATGAGCTTTGTTGAGCGTGTTAAAAATGAAATTCATCAGCGCCGTATCCCAAGTAAAACTGGCGGCGGCACTAACATTATGGATACAACATATAATCCACTTAGTACAAACGAAGATTACTTCTTCCCACAAACAGCGGAAGGCAGAGGTAGTAAAGTTGATACACTACCAGGCGGCACAAACCTCGGTGAGATTGATGACTTAAAATTCTTTACTAACAAGTTGTTCCGTGGATTGCGTATACCTAGCAGTTACTTGCCAACTGGATTTGAAGATAGTCCAAGTTCATACAATGACGGTCGTGTTGGTACAGCAATGATTCAGGAAAAGCGTTTTAACGAATATTGCATGAGACTACAGCGTCTTATCTGTTCTACATTTGACAGAGAATTTAAAATGTTCTTGAAGTGGCGCGGTGTTGAAATTGACAATAGTACATTTGAACTACGCTTTAATGAGCCACAGAACTTTGCTAGTTACAGAGAAACTGAAATGGACGGTGCTAGAATTAATACATTCCAAGCACTGGAAGGTTATCCATATATGAGCAAGCGTTTCCTAATGCAGCGTTACTTAGGTATGACAGAAGAAGAAATGTCAGAGAACAGTAAATTATGGCGTGAAGAAAATGCTGATATCAGTGTTGAAAGTGAACTACCTAGCATGCGCAGTGTTGGTGTAACCACAGGCGGTATACAAGCAGACATGGATGCATTTGAACCTGCACCAGAAGGCGCACCTGCAGAAGGCGGCGGTGAAGAAGGCGGTGCTGGAGAAGCAGGTGCAACTGGTACGGAAAGTCCACTTACACAAGCAGGCCCAGCAGCAACGCCAGAAGCATAAATATTAGCATGTTATTATTTGAACTAGACGCAAAAAAGCAAGAAGAAGATAAGCAGTATCAGGATAGCAGTGCTGCTATGAAAACTGATACCCGCAAAACTCGTTTGACACTAGAACAGTTGAGTAAACTGCGCAAACTTAGTGATCTTAAAGCAGCAGAGTATCAAGAGTCTATCAAAGAGATTCGCAAGCAATTTGCACCTGCACCAGCAGCATAATCCCAAAAAAATCCTATAGTCTACTTTTTGGTTCAAAAAGTACGCATTTTATCCTTTAAAACTCCTTATTACTAAATAATGCTACAAATGCCTTATGAATATAGGAGTTATACAAATGACAAACAAATTTGAGCAATTGATTGAACTGTTTATCGCAGAAGATGAGCAGGGCGCAAAAGATTTGTTCCATGAGATCGTGGTTGAAAAATCACGTGACATCTATGAGGGTCTCACAGATGAGGATCAAGTTGAAGAAACTGCAGAAGTAGAAGAAGATGCAGTTGAAGAAAGTGAAGAAGAAATTGAAGAGTCAGATTTTGACGAAGCAGAACTAGGCGGCGATGCTGCTGATGATATGATTGACGACATCGAAGCCGATGAAGAAGGTCTATCAATGGAAGATGACGATGCGGACGAAGATATGGAAGACCGTGTTGTAGACCTAGAAGATGCACTAGACGAATTGAAAGCAGAATTTGAAGCACTAATGGGTGCAGACGATGCTGCTGACGACGACGCAATGGACATGGAGCCAGAAATGGACATGGACATGGGCGACGAAGAAGGTGAAGAAGACGAAGGTGAAGAAGACGAAATGGATATGGAATCAGTAGAAGAAGAAACTGATGAAATGGTTCGCGAATACACCGAAAAAGCTCCTGCACCAGTAACTAGCGAAGAAGGTGATGGATCAACAGGTCCAGTGGCTGGCAAAAATGACATGGGCGGCAAAGCAGTCGATCCAACCGGCGAAGAAAAAGGCGGTGCTACACCAAAATCAACAGTACAAACAGATGCGTCAGACACACGTGGCGCAACAATGAGTAAAGCATAATTTCTATGTT
>UEXM01001530.1_pt1 | contig 18927 bp, 23 predicted proteins | sample 1796661 | NCBI WGS metagenome assembly UEXM01 (sample SAMEA4772469, study PRJEB27181) | metagenome | reverse complement strand
GTTAAACGCCCTTGGTGGAAGTTCTGGGGTGATCGCTGATGGGTGATCTGGATCCAGAACTCCGCGCCCAGATCGACGCCAAGGTAGCCGCAGGTGAAGTCACAAAAATTCCGGCCGTCAAGCCACGCGCGGGCAGCAAGTCACTGCAGGTTCAAGAGCGACAGTCAGAAGTAAAGCGGCTGCACGACGAGGGAAATACCGTAGCGCAGATCGTCAACGCACTGTCTCTGCTTGGCATCCATGTAACCGCCGCAACCGTGCAATCCGACAAGAAAGCTCTGGGGCTAGTAAAACCTCGTCATTCTCGTGGACCTCAGCGCACGGTAGACCAACGAAAGGCACTCAGCGCGACGAGAGGTGCCGAAAAGGTAGCCGATAGACGCCGTTTTAAGGTAGTTCCGGTGCCTTTTGGCGCTCCGAGCGTTTTAATGCCAGCGGACGCAACAGGCCCAATGTTCCCAAATCGGGTGTTTACGCCGGACGGATCGGAGCTTGTGTTGAAGGATGGGTGCAACAATTCCAAGATCGGTTGTGACGTGCTCGTGGGATGGCTCAAGGGCGCATACATCGCCACGCTGACATTGCCAGAGCGCACCACATGCCCGACCAACTGCAAGATGTGGCGTGGGTGCTACGGCAACTCAATGCACTATGCTCGCCGATGGTCGCCCGGTCCCGAATTGGAAGCGCAGATCAAAGAAGAGGTTACCATTGCCTGCACCAAGAATGAGCGCGTCCTGATCCGCCTGCATGTTCTCGGTGACTTCTACTCTATCGACTACCTGCAGATGTGGGCCGAGTTGCTGGACGAATGGCAAAACCTTCACATCTTTGGATTCACCGCGCACCTCACGGACACAAAGTTGGGCCGTGGTATCGCGTGGTTGCGGGAGCAGGAGCCGCGCCGGTTCATGGTCCGCACGTCCGGTCAGACTGGCGACTGGGGCAGCTTTACCCTGCCATTCCCAACGCAGGAAAAGAGCATCGGTGACGCCATTGTCTGCCCTGAGCAGTTGGACGGAATGAAGGGATCACCAGAGGGCAGGCATTGTGGCAACTGCGGTGTGTGCTGGTCAACAGACAAACCAATCGCATTTGTGGAGCACTGAGATGCCAGGGGGGAACAATCACAGGCCGTTGAAGCACCTGACCGCTGATGACCTGCGGCCTTTGTGGTCTCGACTAGATATTCCAACAGAAAAGGTCGCGGCAGCGCTGGGCGTCACGCGAGCGGGACTGAGCTACAAAGCCCGAGCACTTGGATTGCCGCCACGCACAGGCAACAAAGAATGCATGAAGTTGCTGGATGATGCGACGTTCACGCGCATGTGGATGGCAGGTGTCAGCAGCACAGACATGGCCGCAGCAGGCGGATACTCACACCGCAGCGCAATAGGGCATCGGCGGGTTTTGCTTGGGCTTCCGGCGCGAACACGAGGTCGTGGCGGCAAGAACCACGGCGGCTGGCATCAAACGATCAGCATTGCGCAATTCTATGAAATGGAAATGGCTCGTCTGATGAAGGAGACATCGCATTGAGCAACAGCCTGTTCATATGCGCGGTCTGCGGCAAGGTTTACGACGAGACCTGTCCAACCTGTCCAGATCGCGGGAACGGGCGCGGCGCTACGGTGCAACAGATCAAGGACGCGCTGGGCCGATGCACCAACAATGCCGAGGTCGCAGCCTGCAAGCGGCATTATGCGCCACACATTCAACGGCTGCGGCGTCATGGCGGCGATGCGCGTGTGATGGCAATCCAGATCGACAACCTTGTCGACTACATGCGCATGGAGGTCAGGAGGCGATGACCGAACGCATGACAGCAGCCCAACTCATCGCCGATCAGGCCAAGCCCCAGGGCGAAAAGAACGCAGCAGGCAAAAACAGCAAGCGCACGTTCGCTTACGGGTTCTGGTTTGACAGCAAGAAAGAGGCGCGACGTTGGGGCGAATTGCTGTTGCTCGAAAAGGCGGGGCAAATCTCGGACCTCAAGCGACAGGTTCGGATCCAACTTATAGGCCGCGATGGGCCGATACTCACGCCCACGGGCAGAGTGATGGCCTACAAAGCAGACTTTACATACAACGAAGGCGGGCAACTGGTGGTTGAGGACGCGAAGGGATACGCGGCTGACATCTACTTGATCAAGAAAGCAATACTCGCAGCGCAAGGCGTCAACGTGAGAGAGATATGAGGGCAGTTTGGGGACAGCAAAACACCGGCTTCACTGGAGCCCAGATGCCGTAGTCTACACAATGGATCAGTTCAAGGACTGGATGTTCAGCGCACCGCAAGGTGATCGCTGTCTTTATCATATAGGGCAGATGCTGACAGATCAGGAAGGGATGCCACACCTCAAAGTTCTGGGAGATTATGCGGCGCTGATGTCAGAGTTCGGGGCCGTGGTCATCACCCAGCGCCGTGTCGATGCGGGCCTATATCAATACTTTGCAGCGCGGCGAGAGTTCAAACTTCGATCACTTCCCCGGCTGGTGGCAACGGGCGAGATACCCGTGCGTCTATTTCTCGCTCTCAGGGCTGTTGATGACCGTTCATCCGATGTCAGCGCAAGACGAGCGATCAGAGATGCGCTATCGTGCTCAGAGGCAGACAGCCAAGACATGCTCGACCAGATGATAAGGGCAGAGCTTGTCAAAGCGGGCCGACCACCAAAGATCACAGACGCGGGAAAGGCAGCGCTGTTATGAATGACCCGCTCACACCAACAAATGCAAAGGTTAAACGGCTGACGGCTGAAAGGCTGCAAGACAGCATCGACCATGCAGTAGAGAACCCAGCCCTCCCCCACGAGGAAGCCGCAGATCCATATTACGAGGCCTATTTGTGCGATCAGATCAAGATGATGGCCGAGGATATGACATTCCCTGAGCAATGGGCCGCAGAGATAGGCGTGACAGAGATGCGCATGTTTGGGTGGATCGAGCGATACCCAGAGTTTGCAGAGGCCTATGCCGTGGCCGTCACAAAGTTGCGGGCCGCGTTCACCGCTGAGTTGATGCAGGCCGCGCGTGGGAAAAAGGAAGGCGCAATCGGGCCTCTCTACGCCATGATTGCCAAGAAACGCTTTGCCGATCTGTTCGGAGACGCACCGCCACCACCAGCCGGAGGTCTGCCAGCGCCGCGCGACATCACGCCAACAGGCGGTCAAGTCATCGACGGACAATTCGAGGAGATGGAATCAGATCAACTGCGCCAAGAGCTTGAGGCCTTGCGCAAACGGCATGATGTGGAGTAATGATGTCGGGCAGGGTGGCGCAGTCTGGTAGCGCGATAGGTTCATACCCTTTAGGTCGCTGGTTCAAATCCAGTCCCTGCAACCAAAACTGCTCGATAGGTTTCTTGCCTGTATTGAAACCTGCCTCAATAACTTTCGCCCGCTTGTTCCGTCATGGAGCGGCGGGTTTTCTTTTGAGACATAACCGATGGGGATGATCACAGCCGCAGAACGCAAGGAGCTTGAGATACTTCGCGCACTTGATGTGAAGCGATCACAGCAATCATTCCTGCATTATTACCAGCGGATGACAGGCTTCACCCCACAGCCACATCACCGCAAAATCTGTCAGCTGGTCCAAGCGATGGACGATGACAAGATTGACCGCGCAATGGTTTCCCTTCCGCCACGGATGGCAAAGTCCACGCTCTGCACGATGCTGGCCCCATCATGGCTGATCGGCAAGTATCCCCTCAGCAACGTGATGTCGGGCGTTCACACGCAGAAATTTGCAGAGAAGGTGGGCAAGAACGTCCGCAATTACCTCAAATCTCCAAAATTCCCTTTTAACACGCAACTGGCCCCAGACAGTCAGGCCAAGTCACAATGGGCGACAACGGTGGGTGGCGAATACAACGGCTTTGGTCTCATGGGCGGATCAACGCACGGCAACCCTGCAGAATGGCTGATCATGGATGACCTGATCAAAGGCCGAAAGATGGCGCTCAGTCCACACATGCGCGAAGAGGCATGGGAAACCTACAAGGCTGACTTGCTCACACGACTGCAGGGACGCCGCAAACAACTGATGATCGGAACACGGTGGCACGAGGATGATGTGGCAGGCCGCATCCTTCCCGAAGATTACAACGGCGAGTCCGGCTGGATCAAAGACAGGGAAACCGGAGAACCGTGGTATGTGCTCAACATTCCCGCCAAGGCCGAAGAAAAAGACCCGATAGGCCGCGCCATTGGTGAATGGTTGTGGCCCGATGAATGGGGCGAGAAAGCATGGGGCGCAGTTGAGCGTCGTGGTGGATACATCTGGTCCGCACTGTATCAGGGTCGACCATCGCCACAGGAAGGCTTGTTCTTCCAGTCAGAGCATATCCAATACTACGAATTGAGCGACATCGACCTTGGCAGCCTGACAGTCTACATGACCTCTGACTATGCGGTCACGGCAGAGGCGGGCAGCCCAGACCCAGACTATACCGTTCATGCGGTCTGGGGTGTGGATCCTGACTTCAACATCTACATGCTCGATATGTGGCGTGGCCGCACCCTGTCAGATGAGTGGGTCAATCAGTTCTTACGGCTGGCTAAGCTATGGCGCCCGCTTATGGCCGGTGAAGAGCAGGGGCAAATCATCAAAGGTGTCGGGCCGTTTCTTGTGCGGCAGATGCGAGATGATGGTGTGTTCGTTCACCGCAAGCAATACACGAGCGCCACATCCAAAGAACAACGCGCCCAAGGCTTGCTGGGCATGGCATCAATGGGCAAGTTCTATTTGCCGCGCGGCCATCCCATGACAGAGCTATTCAGGTCAGAGATGCTGGCGTTCCCCGCAGGCAAGCATGATGATATGGTGGATACGGCAACATTGCTGGCTCGTATGCTGGCAGATATTGTCTCTGGGACCAAGAAACGCAAAGGTTCGCCGCACGGAGAGACCCTACATGAGCTATTCCTGCGGCATGAAAGCGAGATTGACTGATGGCATCAAATGAGCATGGCAAATACTCAGCAGGCGGTGGCACTGCGGTAGACTTCGATGAACAAAGCGCCGTAGCGCAAGAGGACATCGAGACATCCGAAGAGGCCGATGCGCAAGGCCCGTCTGAATCGTGGCAGTTCTGGTCGCAGCAGATGAACGCCGCGCTGAATGGTGAAAGCCGTTTCCGTGATGAAGGGCGTGAAGCCGAGAAGTCATACTTCGGTGAAGACGACAAGGGCTATCACACCAAGGAATACCAAAGGACCGAGCACCAGACCAACATCATCCACGCCAACATTGAGGTGCTCAAGCCTCTGGTCTACTCCGACACGCCCGACCCGATTGTGCGCCGCCGCTTTGGGGGCGACGGAGACAATAACCCAACCGAGCGCATCGCAGCCCTCGCAGTTCAACGTCTCGCCGACTATCTCATCGACACATCCCGCTTTGACGAAGCAATGGAGCTATCTCGTGATGACTGGCTGGTGCCGGGGCGCGGGACATGCCGAGTGATGTATCAAGCCCAGTTCACGCAAGAGCCTGTGATTGATCCGACGACTGGCCAGCCTGCGCTTGATCAAGCCACAGGTCAGCCGATGATGACGGACGTGAAGTCCAAGGAAAAGATCAAGGTTCGACACTGGCCTTGGTCCCGCGTGATGTTCAGCCCAGCAAACGCATGGGACGAGATGCGCTGGATTGCATTTGAAACACCAATGACCAAGAAGCAGGTAAAAGATCGCTTTGACAGTCAGGAAGAGGGCGGGAAGCAGTGCTCTGAATACATGAACTATCCAATCGACGGCCTCAAAGGCGACAGGCGCGATGGGAAAGGTTCAGAAAAGACAGGCTGGGAACCGGACAAGGATGCCGAAACATCCAACACGCCCAGCGCATCTGCGCATGATCAGTGCATTGTATTCGAGATCTGGGACAAGGAATCGCAGCGCGTTATCTGGTGGTCTCCTCATTACCGTGACGACATCCTTGATGAAGCCGATGACCCGCTGCAGCTTGAAGAGTTCTTCAACTGTCCAAAGCCATTGCTGGCCGTGACCAAGAACGGGATGTTGACGCCACGCCCTGACACTGCCTTCTACCGCGCCCGCGCCGAAGAGGTGGACATTGCCACTCAGAAACTGGCCTCGATCCTCAACTCTATCAGTCTGTCCGGCGCGTATCCGGGCAAGATGGTCGAAGAGATGAAGAAGCTCTTGGATGGTAAGAACAAGATGATCCCGATTGAGGAATGGGTTGGGTTCTTGGAAAAGGGTGGCACACAGGGGATTATCCAGTGGCTGCCCCTTGATCAGTTCATCAAAGCGGCTCAGGCGCTGATTACCATGCGTGAGCAAGCCAAACAGGCCATGTATGAGATCAGCGGTATCAGCGACATCGTGCGCGGCCAGTCCGATCCAAACGAAACGCTGGGTGCTCAACAGTTGAAAGGCAACTATGCCAACCTGCGCTTGCGCGACAAGCAGAGCAAGATGCACAAGTTCGCCCGCGATACCATCCGCATCATGGTAGAGATTGCCGTCGAGCACTTTGACACCAAGACAATCATGGACATTGTGAATCTCGAACTGCCGGAAACCGACGTCAAGCTGCAAGAGATGAACGCAGCAGTCGAGCAAGCCAAGGCGCAGTGGGGTGCATCGGCACAAGCTGCACAGGCCCAAGGGCAGAAGCCACCGCCTGAACCAAACATCCCGTTCTTTGAGCAGACAAGCTGGGAGCGTGTTCACAACACCTTGCGCGATGACATGACCCGCAAGTTCTCCCTGTCCATTGAAACAGACGGCACAATTCTGCAGGACGCCGAAGAGGACAAGAAGCAGCGTGTCGAGTTCCTGCAAGCATTTGGCACAATGGCCGAAAACTTGTTCCCGATGGCGCAGTCCGGTGTGATCGACATGAAGATCATCAAGGAACTGATGCTGTTTGCGGTGCGCGGCTTCCCGAAGAGCCGGACGCTGGAAGGCATGTTGTCCTCGCTGCCTGATCAGATCAACACCGAGCCAAAAGAAGACACACAGGTCACTGTTGCCAAGATCAGAGCCGAGAGCGCAAAGATGCTCAAAGAGATGGACTTGCAGGGCGATGCGGCGCTGGCTGACAAAGAGCAAAAGCATGATATGCGGATGCAAGGCGCAAAGACTATCGCCGATGGGTTTATGAAGCAGATGGAGGGCCAAGCCTGATGGAACAGTTAATCGCGCAACTCGCACAGGCTATGGCACAGGGTCAGGGCGGCGCTCAGATGCCACCACCTGCCAGCAATCAACGGGCGCACCAGTTGGAGCGTCAGGTTCGGCGCAATCAAGATGTTTTGGCAAACCCCAACGCAGGGATGCCGGAAATTGCTATGGCTCGTGATGGCCATGAGGACATGATGGCAGAGTGGGGCGCGTTGATTGATGGCGGTGCAACATTTGAAACGCCGCCGCGCGTTCCACCATCCGATGATGAACTGATGCAGATGGAAGGTGGCGCAACTAACGTGCCAATGGATCCTGCGTCTGCGCAACGAATGATGCAGCAACAACATGGCGATCGCTTCCAATACAGCGCACCTATCGACCCAACCGGCGATGAGTATTTCAAGAACGAGTTGGGCCAAGACTACGAGACCTACATGCAGATGACGCCAGACCAACGGTTGCAATACCTCAATGATCCGGCCAATGGTTTCGTGCCGCCACTTTACTAAAACAACCACCAACCCAAAGAGGAGCACCCAAATGGGAAGCAACGAAAACGACATCGAGGCCGCGATTCAAAGCAAAGGCTTGACCGCGCCACGGATGACACCACACCAAATCGACGCGACAATTGTTGATGAAGTGTATTGGAACCCAGAAGGGACATCTTTGACCGTCTGTGTTCTGCACCTCAAGAATGGTTTTACAGTCACAGGCGAAAGTGCAGCAGCCAGCATCGCAAACTTTGATCCTGATCTGGGCAAAGAGATTGCTCGCAAGAACGCCCGTGAGAAGATATGGCAACTTGAAGGCTACCTGTTGCGCCAGTCTTTGCACGAGATGACCGGGGGCGCGGACCTCTCAACCACATCGGCAGCCCTCGATACTGCGGCAATGCTTGCCCACGAAATTAACCGTGTGTGGTGTCAGATGACCGGCGACTTTTCGCAACCGGCATGGGTTGATGCGCCAGATTGGCAGCAGGACAGCGCCAAGAACGGCGTGGCGTTCCATATGTCGAACCCCAATGCGGGTGACAGCGCGTCCCATGATAGCTGGATGTCTGAAAAGCTGGATAACGGATGGGTGTATGGTGAGGTCAAAGACCCTAACGCCAAGACACATCCTTGCATCGTGCCGTTCGATGAATTGCCAGCAGAGCAGCAAGTCAAAGATGCGCTTTTCCGCTCTACGGTTCATGCTGTTTTGGGAGGTGACTTCTGATGGGATACTATCGCTCAAAGCCCCAGACCGTCCGCGCGATGCAATGGACCGGCAAGAACTGGGGCAATCTCAAGAACTGGTTTGAACTCTTGAGCGTTGCCGCCGTGCTCTCCACATCGGGAAAGGATGACAACCATCTACGCCTGCAGACTGAAATCATGGACGGCGATATTGCTGTTGGTGACTGGATCATCTGCAACACGAACGGCGTTGTGTTCATGGCTAACGATGAGGCATTCCAAGAGCGTTACGCCCCAACCGATAAAGTGCTGGATCCCGAAGGCGGCAGCATCGAAAACCCATTGGGTAATTGATCGTGGCTAAACCTATCGGCATTACACCTGAGCGTCACGCGGCCATCTTTGGTCCGCATGACGATATCTGGGAAGAAAAGGGCGGCAAGAAGCGCAAGTGCAAGGTCTGCGGCGGCTGGCACAGGGTTGATGAGCCACTGCCGCACAACTGCCGTCCTGCACCACGTCCCGCGCCTCTTCTATCTGCTCCGATGATCATTGGCGACATCGAGCCGCATGTTGAAGGCGGCGTCTACATCGACAGCCGCCAGACGCAGCGCAAATTCATGGAGCAAAACGGGCTTGTCGAGTTCGAGCCGTTCAAAGAAACGGCAGGAACACACAAGCAGGACTTCGACAGCAAATCCTACGAAGAAGAGCTTGTGCAGGACATCAAGAAGGCCATTCAAACGGATCCTCTTAACCGCCCACCGCCTCAGATGATTGAAGAGGTGAACGAAAAAGCCACCGCCGAAGAGGCCGTGAGCACAGAAGGCATGGAGATTATTGGCGATGACAATACTGGCCCCGCGTGATTACGCCTCTGACGAAGAGCGTCAGATGGCACAGGCTCTGAACAAAGCAGCCGAGCAAATGTTGAAGGCGGTCGATGCGGCTTGTCGCCTTCGCACAGCACCTGGGGATGCAAAACGCAAACGCGCCCTGATGCGGACGAACCTTGAACAAGCCGCAAACAATGGGATGGACGCACTCGCGCACACCCTCCACGCACAGAAAGGCAGCGACCCATGAACAAAGATGAACTGACCGCTCTCGCCAAAGAAAAAGGCGTTCAAGTCACCGAAGAGATGACCAAGGCAGACATCCAAGCTGCAATCGACGCGAAAGACGCAGAGGATGAAGCCGCAAGCGAGACCAGCGGTGGTGACATTATCCCGCCAAGTGATGCGCCCGCTGATGGTCGACCCGGTCTGGACGCTCCATTGAAGGGCGAACCGGAAGATGCAGACGCGGCCCGCGCTGAAAAGATGGGCTGTGTCGACTTTGAAGATGCTACAGAGGCATACACCAAAGAAGGCAAAACAATTCGCCGCCTTGCATGGCTTGATGGCCGTTGCGTTGACCCAAAGCACGGTGGGCAAAACTACCAGCCGACTGAGGCAGATCAAGCCGCGACGGACTGGATCATCGTCTAAGCAATAACATGGGGCGGTTTCGGCTGCCCCATGTTACATTCTCTTGCCCTCATTGATGGGCGCAAAAATTAACACGACCAAAGTAGGAGCCGAACATGGCAGACCGTGATGACTTGATTGATGATGACGCAGCGGGCCTGCCCGACAGCGAAGATGACCTTTCCGCGACACTGCGCGAAGAGATGGGTAAGCTCTCCGGTGGTGAGGGCGAAGATGACGACAATGGCGGCTTTGATGCGCCACTTGATGAAGATGCGATCGAGCCACGCTCTACCGTAGAGGAAGAGGAAGGCGTTAAGCGCGTTCAAGACGCCCGCGACAAAGCGACGACAACTGCAGGCAAAGCCGCAGCTGATCCCAAGCCAGATGACAAAGCCAAGCCTGCTACCGACAAGGATGCAGATCCAAAGCCGCAAGATGCGCCAAAGGCCGACGCCAAGGCAGAGGATAAGCCGACAGGCGAACAAAAGACTGACGACAAAAACACGCCCAAAGATGCGCCAGCCGTCAGCGATGAAGACTATGCAGCGGCCATCGGTGGGATGCCGGAAGGTGTCCGAACCCGACTTGAGGCGGAACGTGCCGATTATCAGGCTGTCATGGCCCCTTTCAAAGGGCGTGAGAAAGAGCTTGAGACGCTTGGGATTGAGCCAAAGGATGCTGTCGCTTACTTCGTCAACGTGAACGACTATGCCCAGCGCGACCCAGCCGGATATGTGGCGTGGGTTGTTGGCCAGACATCCGGTGGCGACACTGCCAAAGCCGAAGAGTTCTTGAAAGGCGCGGCTGCCAAGCTGGGCTATAAGGTCGAGAAGGATGTGGGCGGTGAGGAAGATGATGATCCATTCATGTCTGATCGTGAGCGTGAACTGATCGAAGAAAACCGGCGCCTTAAAGCCGCGAACACACCGCAGCAGCAATACGGGCCGGACACGCCGCAAGAGCAAAGCCGCCGCACGGTGATGAACCTTATTTCAGAAGCTGGCCCAGACGGTCAGCCACTTCGCCCGCACTTTGAAAAGCTGCAACCAACTATTCTTGCCATTGTGAAGGCAGAGGTGGCGGCATCGGGGCAGCCAATGACTGCAGAGTCTTTGGCCAAGGCTTATGATCAGGCCGAACTTGCACACCCCGACACCCGTGAAGCGGCAACACAGCGTCTTATCGCTGCACAGTCCGCCGCACAGCCTGCCGCAGATGTGGCAAAACCGAACCAGAACGCGGCAGCCGTGGCGAAAGCAAAAGCAGCCAGCACAAAAATCATTGGGGGTCCGGGCCAAGGTGCAGGACCACAACCCGCCGAAGACGCCGACTTGGGACTTGAAGCCTTCCTGCGCAAGCAGATGGCCGGAAGCTCATAAAGCGGGCGGGGATCGCTAGGAGAATACCATGTCCAATCCAGACATGCTTGAGTTGGTCACGGCGACCCTCCGTCACCGCCGGCCGAAAATCGCAGACGCGACCACAAAGAACAACGCCTTCATGCTGCAGCTTCGCCGCAAGGGCCGCATCCGTCTTGTTGGCGGTGGTCGGACCATCTCTTGCCCGATCAGCTACGGTGAGAACGCGAACTTCCAGTTCTATGCTGGGCGTGAATCGCTGAACGTGGCGGGCCAAGAAGTTCTGACATCCGCCGAGTATCCGTGGAAGCAATACGCTTGTGGCGTGTCCATCTCCGGTCTCGAAATGCTGCAGAACGATGGTGAAGAGCAGATCATCTCTATGATGAAAGCCCGGATCGAAAACGCTGAACGCACAATCGCAAACAAGATGCACGAATCCGCATACTCTGACGGCACAGGCAGTGCTGGTAAAGAGTTCGGTGGCTTGGCTCTGTTGGTGGCCGGTGCGGCTGGTGCAACTGTTGGTGGCATCAACTCCACAACCGCTACATGGTGGGACAACCGCCGCAAAGCAACCTTGGGTGCGACAACTGCCGCGATCTATGCGGACATGCTGGACCTGACGCTGCAACTGCAACGTGGCACTGACAAGACGGACCTGATTGTCTCCGACAACAGCTATTACTCCGTCCTCTCTCAGTCCCTGCAGAACCAGCGCCGCTACATGGACTCGAAGATCGCCGATGCGGGCTTCAAGAACATCTTGTTTGAAGGCATCCCAGTTGTGCCGGATGGTGGCGATGGTGGTTATGCGCCAACGGGCATGTATTTCCTCGACCTCTCCGAGATTGAGATGATCATGCACCGCAAGCGTAACAACGTGGTCCTGTCCGGCCCTCGCCGCCCTGTCACCGAAGACAGCGACACAGTGGTTCTGGCTGGTATGGGTAACTTCATCACCGGCAACCGCGCACGTCACGGTCGCTTGGCTGACTAAGATAAACATGGCATGAAGGGGGCGGGCGCAATCCTGCCCCCTTTTTTACACCGGAACGGAGCATTGATATGCAGCACCCAAATCAAATTGTGACAGGGAAAACTCACGCGGACTTAGGGGCGGGTTTTACTGCCGTTCAAGGGCGTGGTGTCTACATCACATTCCAATGGGACATGGTTAAAGCCGACACCATAGACCCAGAGAAAAACGGCAAGCGTGTTCGCCGCCTGCGCCTGATGAAGCAGCCAATCGGTGATCCGAACACATCATCGTCCAGCTACATCACGCCGGAAAAGGCGCAAGAGCTTTACCCCGCCGAATGGGAATACTTCACCAAGCATGGTGATATGCCTGTTAGCGGCACGGCCCTTTCCGAATTGCCCGGTATCTCCAACTCCCAAATCCAAATCATGCAACTGTCTGGCCTGCGTTCCATTGAGGACGTGTTGTCAGTTGGTGAAGAGGTCATTGGCCGCATTGGTCACGAGGGCCGTTTTGTGCGTTCTGTTGCCGAAGAATGGAAGAAGCGCAGCACAGATGGTGCAGATGTCATCGACTATGCCGAGGCCAAAGCGGCACAGGATGCAGCGCTGAATGCCCAGACATCTCGTGCAGATCGCGCAGAGGCAGCCAACGCACAGCTTACAGCTCGTCTTGAAGCGCTTGAGCAAATGATGAACGCAGGTGGCGGGACGCAGGCAATGCAGCCAGTTAGCCCGACAGTCGCCCGCGATGAAGGCCCAGACATCGACAGCACCCACAACCCTCTCGCTGATGGCGATGGCGGTATGGATGACGACCCACTTCAAGATTAAGGAATGACATCGTGGCCCGAACAATCAAAGAGCTTGCAGTTGAGGTCTGTGATCGGGCCACGGTAAACACGCCAGAAGAAATCTTTGGCAACAATGACCGAATTGCTCGGATCCTGCGCGTAGCAATCAAAGATACTTTGCGCGACATCATGCGTGGCGCGATGAAGAACGGCGTCTCAGGCTTTCACTCTCAGTGGGTGTTCGCAACAAAGCCCGGTGTCTACGCATACCGGATGCCACCAGACCTTTATAAAATGATCGCAGGAACAGAGCAGCGCAATCGCTGGCCACTTGGCATTCTTGGTCCGGTCAATCCGCAGACGTGGAGCAACTGGATCGCGGGAATGCAATACACGGCTGTCCCTATGGGGTGGCGCATCAAGAACAACCTCATCCACTTTGAGCCAACACCAACGACAGAAGAAATTGTAGTCATCGAATATCTTTCGCGTTACCCGGTTGCGCGTGACGCAACAGATAAAGACTTGCAGTCTGTTGGTGGATATTTGCAGCCAATATCTCCCTTAGTCCCAAGGGAAGGATACCTCTCAGATAACGCTTACAAGAATGTTGATGATGGAATCGAACCTCAGTGGGGGGAAGCAACTTGGGGAACGTCTGCGTGGGGGAAAACGCCAGCAGAAGAACTGCGTAGAATACCAGCTACGACTTCAAACGCTAAATTCCCAGCCTATCAAGTCAGGGCCGAAAATTTTGCACATGACACGGATCGCTGCGCCATTGATGATGATCATGTCGTCAGTTTAGGTATGACGTGGCGTTTAAGAAAAGGCCTCTCGATGTCATACGCGGAAATATATGACGAGTATGAGCGCGAAAAAGATGTGTTTTTAGCAAATGACGCAAGCCGCGGGCGAACCATTTCATTCGGGAATATCGCACCGCATGAAGAAGTTGCTCCGCTTGGCGCAGGGCAGTGGCTGGTGACGTAATGAGCGCCATTAGAGACCTTTTATCAGGGCTTTCATCTCGCCGTAGAACTCGAAACTACGACCTAACAAATCTTAGCTTGCTTGCTGGATACCTTGAGGAATACTTAATTCCTGTTGGGTCTATTGTTTCAAAGTTTACGGACGTGTCTCCAGGGGAGGCATGGGTTCAGATCGCAGGACAATCGTTATCGAAGGCAGACTTTCCACAGCTTTACGCGGATATTGGTGGAAAATTCGGAGAGGATGAACTGACATTTGACCTGCCCGACCTGTCCGAAACATACCTGACGGGAACAAACGAGTTGGCTGGCGCTTTCATCGGGGCAAATGAAGTCACTCTGACTGTCGACCAAATGCCAGAGCACGGTCACGAAATCACTGACCCCGGCCACAGCCACGTTGCAACGTCACCGCCGCACAGCCACCAAATCACTGATCCCGGCCACATTCATACTATCACTGACCCCGGCCACACGCATTCTGTAGATGAGGCGGGCAGCATTGGCGATGCCGCGACTGGATCAGACGAGGTGACTGTGCAAAATGGCGGAAACACTGGCAACTCAACCACTGGCGTTAGCGTCGATTCAGCTGAAACCGGAGTGACCATCAATGATGCCACAGCTACAGTTTCAGTTGAAAGCGCCCAAACCGGAGTTAGCGTCAATCAATCTGGTGGCGGGGATTCATTTAACAACCGGCCTCATTCAATCGAGGTTTACTATTTCATGAAGGCGAAAATGTAATGTCCAGAAGCCAAGCCGCAGCAATGGAACGCGCCCGCAGCCAACGTCTCGCCTCTGAGGTTCCTTGGCCGCTGCCTTTGCGCGGACTGCTTGACCAAGCCAAGACATCTGAAATGTCTGGGGCAATGTCACCTGTTCTCGAAAACTGGCAAAGCAACGGGATGGCTTTGCAAATGCGAGATGGCTTCCAAGTCAAAAGTGATGAATCAGCTCAGCAACGCATACCTTTTGAAATAGGTAACGATCCGCAATACATTAACATTTTTCCAAATCGAGTTGAATGCGCAGACCACTCTTATTTTAGAACCTTCCCCGCAGATGTTTCTTACGCTTCAATAAGCTCAAACATCGTATTCGCAGACGGGACTGGTCCAGTGATGAGATATGACGGCGAAAGTTTCTACACTGCTAACTTTTCGACGGACACAGGCAAGTCAGTAAACACTTTCAATGGCGTTTTTTCACACCACGACAGAATTTATCTTTGGGATGATCAAGAACTTGCGTTCTACTATGGAGACATTGGGGCAGTGATGGGGCCAGTCGTTCGCTTTCCTTTAGATAGATTGGGGAACGTCACTGGAAAAGTAACTGCCATAACGTCCATGACTATCAACGCAGCTCACGGCATGAATGATATTTTGGTCATTCTAACCAGCACGGGCATGATGATCCTTTATGAAGGGCTGGATCCGGGAGATGTGAATGACTGGCGCCTGTTGGGCCGCGTAAAAGTTGCCGCCCCTGTTTCAAAATTTGCGATTGCGTCTTTTGGTTCTGATCTTTGGTTCTTAACGACAAGAGGCATCGTCTCTGCTCGTGACAGTTTAGCAAAAGGTGCATTGGCGCTGACTACCTCTGTTGGGAAGCCAATATCTGATTTATTGCTCGAAGACGTTAAGACATCAAAGGCATTGCGGGGCTGGCAAATGCACCCGCGAGAAGATGGCAGTCAGTTCCTGATAAACGTGCCTATTCTTGATGGGTTTAAGCAATACGTTCTTGATGTGGATGCTCAGGCGTGGAGCACTTCAAATTATCCTGCAAGTTGGTGGCATGATTTGAATGGTGACACCGACTTTACTCATCAAGATGGGAGAAATTGCACCTTGTCAGAGGGCGGTGACATAGACGAAGATGTAACCGCGACGTTTTATACATCTTGGATACGTTTACCTCGCCATTCCGAAATATCTTACTTAATACCAACAATTATCGGTCAGGGCGAAATGTCGATATCCATTACTGTTTTGACTGACCATGATCAAACGGAAGGCGACATCATCCAAGCCACTCAGACCGTGAATATGAAACCAGACAATCCGGGGAATCAGGTGGCTTTGAATGAGGTTATTGGTGTGAATGCCGCAGGTAGAGTGTTTCAAGCAAGGTTTGTAGTCACGGGGCGCAATGTATCTTTTGAAAGTTTGTTGGCAGGTTTAGTTTGAAGCAGCTTGTCGGAAATGTCTTGTTTGGCTTCGATGATGAAGTGGCCCAATGGGTGGCCAAGCGCATTCCTCAATTCACGCCAAGTGTTGACGCCACAGCGCTGGGCGTTGTCGCGAATGGAGAACTGGTAGCAGGTGTTGTGTTTGAGCGATGGAACGGCGTTCACGTTGAAGCCTCGATCGCCGTTGACCACGAAGGCTGGGCGACAAGGAACACCATGTTCCGAATATTCAACTATCCGTTCAACCAACTCGGATGTGAGGCCATTAGCGTCTTGGCGCCATCTAGCAACCCACAATCCCTGAACCTTGCAACCAAGCTGGGGTTTGAGCCAGAGGCAATCATTAGGTATGCCGCACATGACGGATCATCAATGGTAGTCCTGAAAATGTTCAAACATAACTGCAGATGGATTGGTAATCATGGGAAAAGGAAGCAGCGCACCGGCAGCGCCGGATCCGCAGGAGACAGCATCTGCGGAAGCGCAATTCAATCGCCTTGACACATACAGCCCTAGTGGCGGTGGCGTTCGGCATGGTTACACAGACGCAAATGGAAACTTTCAAGCGGGCATTGCGCCAGAAGGCTTTCAGTCTGCGCAAACCTACAATGAAAGCCCGCACGAGCAGGCTATGCGTGAGGCCTTGGAGCCTGCATCGCTCAGCCTGACAAATCGTGTCATCTCGGACAATATCGACGGTATGCCCGAAGCGCCGCGCGTTGGTGATCGCGGCACGATTGCCCAAGACATCTTTGATCGCAACTATTCCACAATGCAGGAAGGCTTTGATCGGGAGAATAACCGCTTGCTTACCAACCTGCAGGCGCGTGGATTGCCCGTTGGGTCTGAGGCGTTCACAGAAGCCTATGATGATCAGCAGCGCAATGTGAACACCGCATTGAGCAACCTATCCACAGATGCAAACCTTGCCGCAGGTCAGGAGCAAAGCCGACAGTTCAGCCTTGATCAGGCAGAGCGATCCAGCGCCATCTCTGAATTGGTGGCAGCTATGGGCGGCGGGTATAACGCGCCCAATGCACTGCCCAGCGGTCAAGCGTCTGGCGTCAATTATAGCAACCTTGTGGGCCAGCAGTATCAGCAAGAGATGGGCCAGTATCAGGCCGACCAGCAGAGAAGCGCATCTACAATGGGAGCATTGGGTTCTCTGGGTGGCGCCATGTTGATGAAGTCTGACCGCCGATTGAAGACTGACATTGTTCCGGTATCCAAGCGCGGCGACCTGACTGTTTATGCCTATCGCTACATTTGGGATGCCCCTGGCACAATTCGGACAGGTTACATGGCGCAGGAAGTCATCAAGCACTTGCCGTGCGCAGTTTGGAAGATCGGGGAGTGGTTTTCCGTGGATTACAGCATCTTGCCGGAGGTGACACATGCCTAAGCCATTTGGAAGCGGTAACGCTACCGCAGGAACAACACGTCCTATGGCCCGTCCCACGCCAACTTCTGGTGCGCCCAGCGCAAGCCCGCGTCCACAAGCGCGGCCCGACAATCTTGGGCAGGCGCAGCCAACAATTCGTGAGCGCATGAACGGCTTTTTCCCAGAGCAGGGAAGTCAGGCCCAGTATGACATGATCATGCAGCTTGTGCAGGCTGGCATGTCAAATGCTCAAGCCTCTGGTTCTCCGTTGGCAAACCTACTTGCACCAATCGCAGGCGCTGCCATCGGTGGCCGTGCAACTCGTAAGCGTGAAGATGCGCAGGCTGAACAGCAAAGCGGGATGACATCATCTGTTCTTGGGCAGGCCGCGAACAATCCAGAGGTTCAAGGATACCTCGAAGTTCTCAACAACCCTGATGCGCCCGCGTATCTCAAGAGCATTGCGCAAACCAAGCTGGACGCGATCATCAATCCACAGCCTGTTGCTGCACCTCGCACGTCTCGAACAAGCCCTCGCCGCACAAGCACACGGCCATCATCTTCGTCGCCGACAGCAAACCCGACCAGCGGTCAGCGCACAACGCGGCTGTATGGCAACTACGAAATCAACGGCGTCATGCACGGGCGAGACAGTTATGGAAACATGGTGCCTTATGTTGGCCCAGATGGTCAGCCAGTTCGATCATCGACCACACCGGACGCGACAGTTACGCCACCAGCGTCTACGTCTGTTGTGGACGAACTGACCAGTCTGACAGCACCTGCACAGCCAGTCGCGCCGTCTCCTTTACCGCCAGCCGCAGCGGTCACGCCAGCGCAACCAGCACTGGACGCCAGCGACCCATTGGGTATCTTGAACATACCCCCAGCCTAAAGGAGTTCCCATATGGGCCAGCTTACAATCGCCGATGTCCGCGCGAAGTTTCCGCAATACGAGAATCTCAGCGATCGTGAGCTTGCCGATGCCATCCACGGGACGCACTACCCTGACATGGATCGTGGGCAATTCAATCGCGCAATCGGTCTGGACACGGCCCCGACAAATGAGCCACGCCCGCAGCCGCGTCCAACGCCAGACCCGCAAGCTGTCGCTGCAGAATTTGCGGCCAACGTCAATGCTCTTGAGTTTCAATCCCCTCCCCCAGAGCCACGGGATCCACGCATCGCGCCAGAGCAACCCCAAGCCCCTGCCGCGCCCGCGCCTCTTCCAGTCGTTGATCAACCGCCCGCTGCGGCATCTCCGGCACCTTCCGCGCCTATTGCCCCATCTGGCCCAATCCCTGCCCGCGCGATGCCCAACAACCCAGTTCCGCAACTGAACGGACCCGGTGCCAGTGGAGGTATGCAGGAACTGATTGCCCTTGGCGTCTTGCCACAGAGGTATGTAG
>UEXM01001529.1_pt1 | contig 18929 bp, 14 predicted proteins | sample 1796661 | NCBI WGS metagenome assembly UEXM01 (sample SAMEA4772469, study PRJEB27181) | metagenome | reverse complement strand
ATTAACAAAAACTTTGTTGACTCGTTCAGAACTGAAATCTCTTAAAGATCCCATCCCGAACAGGTCCCACACGTTTGCTTGCCTGATTGTTAAAGAGCGTCTCACCCGTGGCACCGCGCTGCTTCGCGTCGTTGCCCCGTCGAGGAGTGCGCATTCTAGAGAGTTCGCTCCGGGAGTCAAACCCTTTTTCATGAAAGAAGCGAACTTTGAGTGGAAAGATGGGTTTCTGGCTCTCAGTCTAGGCAATGACCGACCGACAAGCCGGCAGTAGACAACACCTGTGTACTGTGTGGTGATCTAATGAGTCCGGACAGTGGTTTCCGTTTTTCTTCAGCCACAGGGGGAGCGAGGTCACCGTTGAAGACGTGGAATCTGTGCTGGTTGTAGCACCCATGAGGTAATCACCGATATCTTTCTTTGCCTCAGGCAAGACGTGGCAGCCCATTGCAGGCACCCTCTCTGACTTGAAGCTCCGGAATAGCCTTTGTATCGGTGCATTTTCCCAGCAATTGCCCCGCCGGCTCATGCCTTGCTGCAGCCAGCAGCGCCAAAAACACCGCTTGACGCGGCCCAACTCTCAACTCTGCGGGCGTAGAGATCGAAACACCACTGCTAAATAGCTCCAGTACTGCTACGTCCAGGTATAGGCAATATCTCCACACCGCACCTGATTCGGCTGCGCCACGGCAAGCTCTCGATCCAGAGGAGGGATATCCGGCCGTTCCACCGTCGCCTGCTTGTAACCATGTGCCCTGGGCTACTTGCAGATCAACCCAAATTCACGCATCAAACTGCGCACCTTTAAGAAGCCGACTTCCCCCCTTGCTCATTAGAAACCCTTGTATCGCCCAGCTTCTTGCTGAGCGTCTACTCTGCCTAAACAGGCGATTCGCCATCGCCTTCAGAGCCACGCGCTACGCGCTACGCATCAATACGACGGGACCGCTTACGGTGTTCACAATATCAGTCTGAGAATTCACTCAAAAAAATTGATTACTACCAACTACTGTATGTAGGCAGGCAACATAAGGATTGGATCGGTGTAACCCACTAAAAATCAGGGCTTTTAAATTTTCTATTTGTTGACCTAAAAAAGTCAGGTTTGTTGAAGAAAAACACCGAGTTCCTTTCGTCTATAGTGCTTAGCCGGAAAATAACGACAAACCACAGCATGCATTATTTTTAGTTCCAACTTACCTTAATCTTTATCCTGACTATGCCTAGAGGCGTATCACATATCCTGACAATCTACACAATCAAATTCCCAGCCTGCTGGGCCAGCCTAATCTCTACAGCCATCCCCGAGTTGAATTCGATAGCATCCCCAATAACGCCATCTGAGAATAGAACACCCCCATCAGCCATACGGGATGTGAGCGTCAGGCACTCTTTCCGCTCAATCTTTCCGAACACAATGTCCGTTCCCGTCATCTGAGACGGAAACGGCTCCCTGACACTGAATACCAGTTCATCGGTATCCCATGCGATACCATTTTCCAGTATTTCTTGGCGCTCCGACCCACCAGAAATTGTTGATGCCCCGGTCAATACCGAGCGAAGCCAACCCGTTGACCCCAGCCCCGTTGAGACGAGCACCCCAGACGAAGATTGAAGTTCTTTCCTTCCAGCATAGGCAATCTCGTATCGAGCAGAAACAGGGAGCCTGGGCCCGATATAGAGATCATTCACGGCCAGCAGCTTTTGCCCATCATTGAATGTTGCTTCTGCCATGGAAATCGATTTGTAACGGGTATCATTTCTGAGAACCGCTGCAATGATCTCTTCAGCATCAGCGACCTGGAATGGCAACAATTGCCCATCGAACAATGACGGCGCAGGATTGATTGCCAATACCGCCTGTCCATTCAGATACTTCAGTGTGTTGGCTACCAAACCATCCTGTCCCGCAACCACGACAATATCCTCTGGCCCAAACAGGAAGTTAGGCAGAAATTCCCGCTCCAAAAGCTGGACACGGCCAAATGCTTTAAAAATCCCTACCAGCACCTCCAAGGAGGCCTTAAGCAACCGGTCTTCCTGCTCGTATTCTGCGAATTCACCGTTACGACTCGTCACATAAAACCGGGCTTGTTCACGGGTATTGTGGCTTCTCACCAGACCATCCAGCCGGGTTTCCCGATGGATGAGCACAATCTTTCGCTCACTCAGGCGCTTCATGCGCTCCTTCCCCTGTCCATCAAGCTATTCAGTAAGTCAGGGCTGATATTGAGCTGCCCAATCTTGCCTGCATTGCTTGCCAACCCTTTGAAAGCCTGGGCAATAATCCGATCGGGCTCCATGCCAGAAGCCGCCATGGCTTCAACAAAAGCAGGATCAAGCTTCGAAAAGGCATCCATCATCTTCTCCATGACATACGCCTTGGCTTCGCCCTGTTTCCGCTCGTTGGCGGTGGCCAAATCGACAAGTTGCTGGCGCGCTTCTTCCAGCACCACATCGGCATCCATTTGCTCGCGGCGAATCTGCCGCTCCTTTTCCTTTACCGACCGGTCGGCTTCAATCTGGCTTTCACGGATTTCCCTCTTGCGGGCCTCTACCGCCAATTCGGTCTTGAGTTCGCTTTCCTTGATGGATCTTTCCTGCTCAATCGCCGCATTGCGCCGCGAATAGACGGCTTCGTCCGCTTCCTGCAGCATGGCCTCACGGGCTGCGGCCTCCAGCGCCCTGGCCGTTTCCGGTGCCGGGCGGATTGCCTGGATAGCAAAGTCCACGACCTGAATCCCCAGATTGGCCAACAGATCGGATTGCCGGAGCTGTTCACCAACGGACTGAACCAGAGGCTTCGAGGCAGCCAGAGCGTCACGCAAGGTCAACGCCTGAACCTCGGCTCTCAACATCACTTGAACCAGATTGAGAATTCGGTCCGCCAGCTTTTCCGGGTCTTTGCTCTGGTAGTCCTTTCCATCCGATGACAGCGTATAGTTCATCATTCCCGCCAACCGCTGAGGCTCGTTGACTCTGAAGACCACCTGGCCTTGCAATGTCACTTCCTGAAAGTCTGCCGTCGATTCCTTCATCATGTAGGCGGCTTCCTGGCTCGCTACCGGAATCGCAACCAAGGCGGTACTCGGCTCGAAGTAGAAGAACGACAAACCTACGCCTTGGCGCTTGATCGCCCCCTTGCGGTACTGCAGAACGTAGGTCGTCGGGTCTGCCTTGAAATAACGAAAACTCAACATCTCACTTCCCCTGTGTTAGTTATTTGCGGCGCGCTCGCGCACTTCATCAAAGGTCCAATCCACCAGCATGTCACCGTTACGGAATACTTTCACCAAGGCGTTACGCTGGTCTCCCAATGCATCCTCGCGGACGGTTCGGTAGCCCTGCTCGTCATTGATGAGCGCGAGGCGACCTCGCTTTGAGCGCTTGCCAGGATCCGTGATGGGATCCTTGTAGACATCACGCCATCCCCCGTTGATGCAGATAGCGGAGGCCTTCATGGCAAACTTCTGGGTGTCACGGTTGATCTTCTGAAGCAGCTCACCGCCCATGCCGAAGGCCACATTGTCTGCACTCAAGCCCCGCGCTTTCATGGCTGCAAGAATGGCGTCGATAGAGCGAACACAGATGCCATCACCCTGGATCAGGCGGACACAGGCAGGCAGCACCCGGTACCCCTTGCTATTGGTTTCATACCCAAATTTGGCCATCAAGCGCTCAATAGCTTCCGGAACCACCTCGACCGGCTCACCAGAATCCGGTCGGACCACCAAGGTGCCGCCGAACTGCTGGACCTGTTCCTTGAGCTCGTCGCCCCAGATGTTGTCGATGGCATTCCAGAAGTCATAGGAGTCACTGACGACAGCTACCAAACGGCCTTCGCCGCCAAACTGCTGGATCATGTTGGCGTAGGCGGCAATTTCGCCATCGCGGCCCCAGCTGGTAATCGTGCTGTGCTCGGCGGCAGGAATGGAGAAGCCCGCCATGTCGGCATTGTAATAACGACGTGCGGCCATGATGCCGGACAGAGTGTCAGTGCCCATGAAGTTCACCAAGTGAGCCGCTCCACCCAACGCAGCGGCTTCCTCAGAGCTGGCGCCGCGAGCGCCGAAATCGTGGAGTTTGAAAGGCAAGCCATCGAGGCTTTCAGCCGTTTCTTCCATGTAGCGGGTAATGACGTCTCGGCAAGCGCGAGAGACTGTGGCCACCGTAGTCGGGTACCACACTGCTCTCAGCAATGCGGTCTCCATGTAGCTGGTCAACCAGGCGCAATTCGGGTCGGTATTGGTGACCTGCACCATGACATTACCGGTTGGGATCACGGCACCTTCCGGCGCAGCCTCAATCTCCAGCGGCAGGTAGCCTTGGTACTCATTGAAGATGTATTCCCAACCTTCACGGTTGAATGGGACACCATGTACGGTGCAAACCGCATCAGCTTCATCAATGTCCGCCAGGGAGATTGGACGGGTCAGATATTCCTTCACGAAGGCCTGAAGACCGAAGAAAACAGTCTCGGGGTAAACGCCACCGCGGGATTCGATGTAGCTGGAGACATACTCGGCACCCTGCGGGTACTGAGCGAAGTGGGACATTTTGTAGGAATCGGTGTTGAGAATCAGGTTACGCATGACGGAGTTCCTCCGGTCTGTGATTGTCGGTGCCGGTCTATCCAGCACCCTCTGCAGCGATCCGCTGCCCCGTTCTGGCATTTTGCCGTCCCGGTGAATAAATATTGGCTTATAGCCACTATATAAGTCAACGCTTTTCTGTATATGGCTGAAAGCCGCTCCTTACGCTGCTCCCAGCAGATCCTGAATAATGAAGTAGTGGTCCTCGAAGAGGTTTCTTGGGTCAATTTCACCCAGTGGCACCCAGCGCGCCTGACGGGCATCGTCGCCACCCTTCACCTTGGGCAGCGACGCATTGGGCTCCAGTTCGATATAGAAAGCGTGGGTGATGGTGCGCCCCCGCGCCGAACGGTAGGGATCATCGTAGACTTCCTGGCGGCGAATCGAGCCCTTCAATACCGGGGCCGGGATCTTGAGGCGCGTCTCTTCGCGCAACTCACGGAGGCAGGCATCTTTCAACCGCTCATGGGGATCCACAAAACCACCTGGCAGTGCCCAAAGCCCCTTACCGGGGCTGGCCCGCCGCTCAACCAGCAGCACATGGCCAGACTGAATCACCACCGCATCCACCGTTACAAACGTCGGCGCATAGGGGGCAGCCTCCCAGGCTGAGCGGTACTTGTTCACAAAGGCGATCTCTTCACAGATTTGCCGGTAGCCGTCATCTTCAGCGGCAAACTCGCGTAACCAATCAGCCACTTCTGCCGGAAGCACTTCCGCCTCTTTCATGGAAGCGATTAGTGGCTCTGGCTGGGCAGAGAAGAACCGTTCGCGTACAGGAGTCGCGCTGATGTCCCGGTAATTATCGACTCCGATACTGGACCAGTGAGGGAAGAGGTTCAGGTAGAAACCTGTCTGGTCTTTCTTGTGGCCGATCAGGGCGATCCGGGCAGGCCTGTGTGGCGTCGTGTAGTGTGCTGTCACCGTTCCAGACACGGTATTCTGCACATTGCGCACCCAGGCCTCATCGTTATAGGGCACATCCATCAAGGGCAGACACAGCAGCCGCTCATTGTCCTCTGCGCTGAGGCTGGCGCGGACCATTTGCTCACGTTCCTGGTGGGACCAGGGGTTGCGAGGGTTGCGGGCCTGCCAGGAGGAACCGATCAGCAGAATCAGGCTGTCCGCCTTCTCCAGGCCAGCACGTACAACCTGAAGGTGACCAGAGTGAAAGGGTTGAAAGCGGCCAATAAAGACCGCGAAGTTGAATTCGCGTTGCATACAGCAAGCTCCTTGCCGTGAGTGGGTTAGCGGGTCTTTCCCGCATCCGGTTCTACATCGTGCAGAGGGTTGTGTTAACTCTCCTGCTTACATATTATTGGCTAATAGCCACTATATAGCAAGGCAGCCATGACCTCCGATATTACCGAAGCGCAGTTCCTGGACCAATACAACGCCAAGGATTACGACAGCCCGCTAATGACGGTGGATATCGCGCTGTTCACCCTGCATGAATCTACTTTGCAGGTACTGCTGGTGGAGCGCGGCGATCATCCTCACAAGGGACGCTGGGCTCTGCCGGGGGGCTTTATTGATCTGTCATCAGACACAGATCTGCACGGAACAGCCAAACGCAAGCTGCGAGAAAAAACCGGCGTTGATGTGCCCCTGCTGGAGCAGGTTGCCACTGTCGGCAATGCTCACCGTGACCCAAGAGGCTGGTCCGTAACTGCTCTCTATATGGCGCTGGTTTCCCATGCCCCCACTGCCGAGTTCATCGATTCAGTGGCAGATGCCCGTTGGTGGCCGATAGATAAAATCAACACGTTGCCTCTGGCGTTCGACCATGCGGAATTACTCAGGCTGGCTCGAGAGCGACTAAAAAACAAAACCGCTTACACCGTGCTACCCGTTCACGTTCTCAAACAGCCGTTTTCACTGACTCAGCTTCAGCAGGCATTCGAGCTACTGATGGATGCCAAACTGGAAAAAAAGTCTTTCCGGCGGCGCATTCTCAATGCCGAGATACTTGAAGAGGTGGGCGAAGGTGTCCCCGAGGGTGGACGGGGCAGACCCACCGCGCTTTATCTGCCCGCCAAACACTCAGAGCAGCACCTATTCACAAGGGTATTTGGAGACGCCACGACACCCTGATCGGGTGCGGATAGCCATTTGGAGGGCACACATGGACGCATTGCAAGATAGATTTGTCGGGACGCTACTGGGATTGGCCTGTGGGGATACCCAAAAACTCTCTGTTTCGCTCCATTTCTGATGATCAGCATCATCCAGGTGAGTAATGGCGAACCAGGCTTGGCCTCCTGCCCAGGCAAAAAGCAGGCAGCCGCAATGACCGATGTTTGGGACAGGGACATGGAGCTGGATCTGATCACGATAGAAGAGTCGGGGACCACCTCCGTGATTTCCCTTCTGGAACCCTTTGAATACCAGGAACTGGGAGTCCCAAACCTACCAGAAGAATTTTTTCAGCGCTTCCACTGGCTGAAGCTGCCGATCCCCGATCAACAGGCCCCGGATAATGCTTGGACGGAGAATTGGGAAACAATACGGACGGATATCAAGAACGGCTTATATCGAGGGGGGAGAAATTTCTCATCCACTGCGAGGGCGGTTTTGGCCGCACCGGCACCATTGCCGCCCTAATCCTCATGGATCACGGCTATGGCTGGCAGGAAGCGATCACGGAATGCCGCAAGTCCAGAGAGCTGGCCGTAGAGACTCGAGTACCTATCCAGGGCACCTATCAAGAGACGGACGCCAAGACCGTCTCGATATCAGCTTCGTCATCACTGAGCCACACCGACCCCACCGCCAAGGCGGAGTCATGATCATCGAACACGCCCCTTCCGAGCTCTAGGCCGTCGACCAACAGCGATAACCGCCACCGATACCCTTGCTTATCAATGTGGTAATCCCGCTCCGCCATATTATACCCCTCCATATGGCATTTCCCTTCGCTGTTCATTGGTGTCCAATTCCCTTTTAGCCGCAATTTGCGTTTGGCCAGAACGTTGCGCGGGTGCGCTCACGGCCAGTTTCGCCCAACGGGAGGTTGAAGCATGCGAGAGCGAATTGCCGTAGGCAATGTACGCCACGCAGGAGGCAAAGACTCCTGAGGTCGCGCCAGTGGAGGGACGCAAGCCTTCGCCGGCAACACCGCGTTCCACAGCGCACCATTTTTCAGCCTGGTAATTAAAGCTTTTTCACCCGCCGGTTTTTTCCTTTGATTTTGCCTTTCAGTAATCGTTCGAGAGCCAAGTCCGCACTCTCACGATCGATAGCCACATAGGCCTGATAATCCGTGACGGTAATTTTTCCCACCTGATTACCCGCAATGCCAGCATCACCGGTAAGCGCACCGAGGATATCACCGGGGCGCAGCTTGTCTTTGCGGCCTGCACCGATACATAAGGTGATGGTAGGTGGTTGCATGGGCTCCCCCTCTCGAGGCTTAAGGCTATTGAGCGGATGCCAATTCAAAGGCGCGCCCTGCAACTGTTCAATAGCTATAGCGCGCCGGGACTCAGGGGGGGCTACCAGATTAATAGCCAGCCCTTTTTCGCCGGCACGGCCGGTGCGGCCAACACGATGGATATGGGTTTGCGGCTCGTGGGACAACTCCGCATTGATGACCATATCCAGGTTATCAATATCCAGCCCCCGGGCCGCCACATCCGTGGCCACCAGCACCGATAAGCTGCGGTTGGCAAACAACGTGAGCACCTCATCGCGCTCACGCTGCTCCAGGTCACTGTTGAGCACCATGGCTGACAGCCCCTGACGACAAAGCTGATTCACTACATCCTGGCATTGCTGCTTGGTCACACAGAACACCACGCAGGATACTGGACGGAAACAGGCAATGGCGCTGGCCACTGCCTCTTCGCGCTGGAACGGCTCCACTTCATAATAGCGCTGCTCGATCTGGCTATTATCGTGCAGGGTTTCCACTTCTACATGCTGGGGATTACTCATGAAAGTTTCTGCCAGCTGCTTGATTCCCGGCGGGTAGGTGGCGGAAAACAGCAGGGTTTGACGGCGTGGCGGCGTCTGCCGAATCACCTCCGCAATGCTGTCGTAAAAACCCATATCGAGCATGCGATCGGCTTCATCCAATACCAGCGTATTCAGCCCGTCCAAGCTCAGCGTCCCCTTACTCAAGTGTTTTAGAACGCGCCCCGGTGTGCCAACCACAATCTGCGCACCGTGCTCCAGTGAGCCGATCTGCGGGCCGATGGGTTGCCCACCACACAGGGTGAGCACTTTGATATTGCCGGGGCCACGGGCCAACCGGCGAATTTCCACGGCCACTTGATCTGCCAACTCCCGGGTGGGACACAGCACCAACGCCTGGCAACCGTAATAGCGCGGGTTCAAAGGGTGCAGCAAGCCAAGCCCAAAGGCTGCCGTCTTGCCGCTACCGGTACTGGCCTGGGCAATCACATCGTGCCCTTTAAGCAATAACGGCAGGCTTTGCGCTTGTACTGGGGTCATGGTGACGTAGCCCAGCGCGTCCAGGTTAGCGAGCATTTCTGGGGTCAACGGCAGGGAGGCAAAAGAAGAGTCGGTCACGGAGGTAGCCTGTGGCAAAGGTGGCAAGAAAAAACAGCAAGATACAGAGCAAGCAGTGTGGCCAGTGTAACAGTTGTGGCATTCTAATGAGGATCAAATTCCTCGCTGCCGGGCAGCTCTGATATAGTACCGGCAACCGGGAAAGCTGCTAATCATGTCATTATTCCATCGCCCTTCATGCCTAACTCACCTTCATCGCGAAGAGCTCGCCACCGGGCTGGTGCGCGTGGGCTGCCACTACGCTCCTGAACGACTTTGCGACGATAGTTTTGCTCAGGCAGACATTCCCTTGCCCCCGTCTCTGAGCACCGCCGTGGCGAAACGCCGAAGCGAGTATCTGGCTGGGCGTTGGTGCGCACGTGAAGCGCTGGCGATGCTTGGCGTGAGCGGCATTCCTGCTCTGGGGGCCGATCGAGCCCCGCACTGGCCCGAAGGCACCCTGGGCAGCATTACCCATAGCCAGGGTATCGCTGAAGTCATGGTCGCTGACGCGCGCCATTGGCTAACCGTGGGGCTGGACACGGAGCAATGGCTCAGCGCAGAACGAGCGGCACGACTATGCCGCGAACTGCTGACCCATGAAGAACGGGAACAATTAGAAGGGTTATCGGACATTCAGCGTGCCAACCGCATCACCTTAATTTTTTCTGCTAAAGAAAGTTTATTCAAGGCACTCTACCCGATCACCGGCAAGCGGTTTTATTTTCACGACGCAACGCGCCGAGACTCCCGTTCACTAACGCTACTGAAAACCTTATCCGCGGATTGGAAGGCCGGCACCACCATTCCGTTTCGTTGGCGCGAACGCCAACAAGGTGTTTTGAGCTGGATCGCCCTGCCCCGCTAAGACGCCGGTGTTGAAAAAACCGCTCAACTCTGAGCGTGGCCTAAGGCATGCAAATCATGTGTCATATGGCGACGGGCAGGAGGTTTACTTTTCTTAGGGACAAAGCACAACAGATGTGCGCTTCAGGTCATGCCTTTTCGACACAGCCGTGGGCAGTCTTCACACAACGCGGTATCCGGTAGTCGAAAACGGATACAACAGGTGCGACGCACCGTCAGCAGAGTGCCAGTATTGGCGTTCATCCTGTCCTGGTAGGCTCCGAAAAAGGGGTTCCTTTCACCGTTTTCAAAAGCAGGCTGAGCAAACAATGCTAGCCCCGGCGACCACAGCATCTCTGGCAGGCCGGCGCCTTTCAGTTCACCCGTAAACCAGTGAATATAACGGCTAGCATTACTCCACAGCACCCTAGGGGACAACCCCAGCGCCTGCTGCCAAGCCGTAATCACCGGCTGCAGATTGTCTCGCATTATTCCCTCAAACCGAGAAAGCGGGTGCTCCGAGGGCACCAGCAGCTGCCCCTCATTGGGCAACACAAAGGCGCCGGGCAGCCCTTGCTCATCCAGCTCTATCGCCAGAGCATCCACTGCGAGCGGCAGTGCACGTTGCAGAATCAGGTTAGCGGCCAGCACCGGGGGCAGCAGGCGCAAGAAATAATACTTACTCCAGATGGATAGCAGCGCCCGCTCATCTTCCCTCTTCAGATCAGGGCGAAATTGATATAGCGACTGTCGTAACCGCCGGGCATCAAACAGGTCCGTTAACGGGATGGCCGAATCATTCGGCTCGGCCAACCGCAACAACGAACCATAGGAAGAGAAGCCCCCTTGAAACAAGGGGGCCAGAGCAGGAATCATCAGCTCGCGCAGGCCGTGGCTATCGGCCGGCTCTGCCGTTCTATCAGCGCGTCCACCACCTCCTGGGAACGCACCGCCAGGATCGACAACAGGGTATCGCTAAGACCGTGGGTTTGCTCACAACAACCCTGCAGGAACACATTGGCATGGCAGCCTTTCGCCATCGGCAAACGATAACAACGCTCCACCCCTTGCTCAGACATCCAGTGCGCCATGGGCGACAGCAATTGTTCATGCCCATTGCGGTTATAGCCTGTAGCCAGCACCACCCCATCGTAGACTTCGGTCTGTTCCACGCCGGTGTCCTTGTTACGTAGGGTCAACAGCACACGGGTGCCATCGTTCTGCACACCAACGATATCTCGGTTGGATAAAAACCGGTGCTGAACCTTGCCTGTCACTTTCTGCAAATAAAGGCGTTCGTATATTTGTTCAATTTCCGCTAAGTCCACTACCGCGTAGTTAGTTTGACTAAAGCGTTTGAGAAAATCCTGCCGCTCCGTTTCTGGGCGAGCGTAGATCGTATCCGTGAAGCCAGGATCAAATATTTCGTTCACGAAAGCGCTGTCATCCGCCGGGTGCAGGGCACGACTGCGGCTGATCAGGTCCATCTTGCCATCCGGGTACTGATCCATCAGGTCCAGATAGATTTCTGCGGCACTTTGGCCTGCCCCTATTACTGCAATACGCGGTGTCTCGTGGCGACCAAAACGCTCGTATTCATGTTTGTAGCGGGAAGAGTGAACCATGTTGTTACCCATCTTGCCGGCGAACACAGCCGGGATTTTTGGGTACCCACCGATACCAATCACCAAGTTGCGGGTAAAAATTTCGTTCTCACTGCCATCGGGATTCCGTGAACGAACACGCACCCATTCCACTTCGCCACCCTGTTCCACCGGCTCAATAGCGATCACTTCCTGGCCATAGTGCACATGCTCTTTAAACTGATCGGCGGACCAACGCATGTAATCGTTGTACTCAACACGGGTGGGGAAAAAGGTGCCCATATTGATAAAAGAGTCGAGACGATTATTGTCGTGCAGATAATTGACGAAGGTGAAGCGGCTGGCCGGGTTGCGCAAAGTGGCCAAATCTTTCAGAAATGACACTTGCATGCGCGTACCTTCCAGCAACATGCCCCCATGCCATTCAAAGCGGGGCTGCTTTTCCAGGAAACAGTAACGCAAGCCATCCAGGTCTTTGTGTTCGTCTAGCGCAATAGCAATGGCCAAGTTGGCCGGACCGAATCCAATACCAACGACGTCATATTCTTGAGAATGAACGCTCATGGGGTATGTCCTCAATGTGTCGGAAACCGAACGGTTTCCGGGTTATCCATACACCGACACATCGGGCATTACCGATATGCCAGCCACCTGCTGCCGGATAGTGGTGGGCAGCGCGCCATGGCGGTTCGGTAAAAAACCGAACCGAGATTTTCAGCTCAGCTCACAACGCTCAAAAAATGCGTCACGGTGCAGCACCATCAGGGCTGCGCGCTTGTGCGGAAAATCAAACTCCTTTGGCTTGGCAAATCGCCTGGCTTGAAGGTGTTGAATCATCTTGTCGTTATCCGAACGGGGCTCAGAAACAATCCTTGTGGTACGACAATCATCGAGAAAAAGGTAATGGCAAAGCGCGTTCAGCCATGCCTTAACCTTATGCGGACCACGGTGGTGATCTTCACCTACCAACATGTGAATCCCGCGGTCAAAATCTTGCGCATCGTAGTAAGGCCCGATGCGATCTTCCTTTGCCCAATACGCTTCAAAATAAGCAAAGGGTTCATCATCAATACACCCGATCAGGTTAAGCACCCGAGGTTCTTTCGCCTGACGTTCCAAGTAGGTGCGATGCTCGTCCAGCGTCCCACTCTGTTCCCAGAAGGCGGCCACGCGCTCACTGTTCTGCCAGCGCATGAACCGGTGCAGATCTTGTTCGATATCCAGCGTGCGCAGGGACACCCATGCCTGAATACCGGTATCAAAACGGCGGTAAACTTCCCCCACCGGTTTACAACGGCGTCGCGGGTGACGCCGGCCAGATTCATCCATGATCATAGTGACCGGATATGGCAAGGGGTTGCCTTGCCGTAGCCAGTCACCGGGCAGCTGCCAGAGCATGTCACGCTCAAGCCATGCTGTCTGGTTCTCTCTGTGAACCATAAAGGCCGCATGAAAGCCGCTCTCGAATTGCAGGGCATTTACCTCGGCATGCGAGACAAAAAATGCCCAAGCGGCCCGACATAATTGGGCCGGATCGTCGGTGGACTGCTGGACCCTGGCAGCGGTGTCTTCCGCCACCACGGTCAGCCAATCTTGATCATTACACTGGCACCGCCATTGCGGCGCCAGCTCCTGATCGAACACATCCAACTGCTGCCCGTTGGGCAGCAGCATAATGGTGTGGCGGGCATTACCACGCATACGTCACGCTACCGATCACACTGCGACGGTCGCCATACCAGCAGTAATAATCACAGGTAGCGACATACTCTTTGTCTTCCAGATTTTTCGCCGCCACTTGGAACTTGAAATCTTTGTAGCGATAGCTCACCGTGGCATCCCAAAGGGTATAGGACGGCACTTTCAACGTTTCAAGATTATCGCCATAGGTGTCGCTGACGTAACGCACGCCGGAACCAATGGCGAAGCCATTCAGCGGACCATCCAAGAAGGTGTACTTAGCCCAGGCAGAGTACAGAGTATCCGCAATATTCACCGGGCGATTACCTTCTTCAGCAGGGGTGCTGTCGGAAACAATTTCCGGGTTCATCCAGGTCGCATTCGCTAACAAGCTCAAGCTCGGGGTGATATTGGTAACGGCTTCCAATTCAATCCCTTCACTTTCCACTTCACCAATCTGCTTAAAGGCAGGTGTACCCGCTGCACCGGAAGCCAAGTTTTCTTGGGTAATCTTAAATGCCGCCGCGTTGAAGTAGCCGTCCATGCCTTCCGGCTGGAACTTGATACCCACTTCGATTTGATCGCCTTCCTGAGGCTTAGCTGCTTCGCCATTCTGATCCAGCTGGAGAATTGGCTGGAAAAACTGCGAATAGCTGGTGTACGCGGTCACGTTATCATTTATCAACCACGCGAGGCCCGCGTTGGCGGTCCATTTATCGTTGTCGATGTTCTGCTCAACACCCGTGGATTTATTCTCGATCTCACTACTGGCGCGGTCAAAACGAGCCCCAACGGTCAGCACCAGTTGGTTATCAAATTTCATCTGATCCTGTAGGTAACCACCCACCTGATACGCATCGATAGTGGTGCGCTGCCGCTCCGTTACTTCGGTACACACAAGAGTGCTGAAATTACAGGAAACCGGGGTCAGCTCACTGGCATCGCGATACTGTGGGTCAAAGGGGTTCAACGTCGCAGGCGCAAACACCCCCGGCGCAGCCTCGTACCCCATCAACGGATCACCAAAACTTTTGCCATCAATGTGCAGGCTTTGATAATCAAGCCCTGCCAGCAAGGTATGCTCGACGTTATTAATCGACCACGTATGAATCAAACGGTTATCCAAGTTAACGCCGTAGGCGTCACCGTCTTCATCAGTAAGGCCACGAATTGCTTGCGAGTCGCCACTGCCCGGCATATACCCCAATGTGTACATTTGCTTCAGATCTACATCAATCTGCTGGTAGCGGGCACTCTGCTGGAAACTAGTCGAATCATTAAACGCATGATCCAGCTGATAACCGAACGAGACCTGGGTACGCTCAAACTTCTCGTAATCCAGGTTGCCAATGGCAACATCATCGTCAATCTTGCCATTGGGGTTTGGAGAAATCGTACCGCTGGATGGCAGAAACTGCAGGTACGGATCAGAGTCATCTTTCTGATAGGAGGCCAACAGCGTCAGCTCAGTTCGGTCACCTAGCCCCAGTTTTAGAGACGGTGCCAGCATGGTGCGCTCAGCTTCCAGGTCGTCCACTTGGGTGCCGTTTTCCCGGCCCAAAGCAATAACACGCCAAGACACATCTTCAGAGGGCGCCCCACCTACATCAACAGATATTTGCTTGCGGTCATAACTGCCGTATTCCGCGGTTACGGAACCAAAAGAATAATCCTGAGGACGCTTACTGATTACATTGATCACACCGCCGGGAGGGGTCTGTCCGTACAACACAGACGCCGGACCACGCATAATTTCTACACGCTCCTGGGCAAAAGGATCAAGCTGCCAGCTGTAAAAGCCGTAGGAATAAACTCGTGTGCCATCACGGTACAAACCATTGTTCGCCTGTTTGAAGCCACGAATAACAAACCAGTCTTGTTTGTTATCTTCGCCATAGAAGTTGGCCTGGATACTGGGCGTGTACTGCAGCGCATCTGCGATGCTGACGGAAGCACGATCATCCATCTGTTCACGGGTAACAATAGAAACCGCACGAGGTGCTTCTTTTACCGGTGTATCCGTTTTAGTTGCCGTCAGGCTGCGCTGCCCTACATAACCAAAATCATCACCACCGTACACATCGTCCGACTGCTCGGCATTCACCTTGATGGTCTGCAATTCATCAGCGCCCTGCTGCTCTTGTGCCCAGACAGGTGATGCCGCCATTGCCGCCGCTACCGCCAGCGCCAAGGGATTTCGACCCCACTTCAGCCCCCGGATCAGCCCGCTCTCGGTCCGATTCCCCATGGTCGTTCTCCTAGCAATCGTAAGACATACAGTAATAGGAATGATTCGCAACAGCATTATACATATTACGAAGCTCACGACTAGTGCACAACAACAATGATTAGCCCGGTATGTCCATCAATGCGTTGCCAGCCTTGCAACACTTCAGCAAAACGGACAAGCCCTGTAACAGGGACGGCTCCCGCACGATCGTCAGGTGGTCCGCCGATACCGTCTCGGTATGGGCAAGTTCAGCACATAACGCTAACCCGCGTTGAAGGGCCTGAGCGCGCCCCGCTGGCTCACTGGCCCACCAACTGTGCACCGGGGTATGCAATGTCGGCAGCTGATAACCCCAACACAAATCCCGCAAATGTTGCTCCACAGCCCAGGCATGCAATAACTGCGCAGCACTGTCTGCCACCGCCGCCTCAATCGGTTGCGTAGCCAGCCACTGTGTAAAGTTCTGCGGCCATTGCGCGGGCTTGCTGTCACGCAAACGCGCCATGCAATCGTCTAACGCGGTAGCGGGCGCGCAAGTCAGCAGCATGCCCAAATGTGCACGCAAGGTTTGTTGCGCCTGTGGCGACGACCACTGATCTTCCGGCACTTCGTGGCCCGGCACATAGGTATCCAGCAGCCCCACAAAGGCTACCTCTTCACCGGCTTGCTCCAATCGGTGGGCAAGCTCCATGGACAAGGCGCCTCCCATGGACCAGCCCAATAAATAGTACGGGCCTTCAGGTTGCGCCTGGCGCACCGTGCGGTAATACCGCTCTACCATTTCACTCAACGACGGATCGAACCAGCCAGGCTCGAGGAAGCTGCGTGATTGCAAGCCACGCACCTGCCACTGCTCTTGCAGGCTGGCGGCCAGCGCTTGATAACCCGTGGTGCGCCCCGTCACGGGATGGGGACACCACAACACAGGCGCGTCTGCACTGCTATTCAGCACGGTTACCAACGCCGGGTCGGCCCGCGCTTCCTGTGGTGAGTCGGCCAGGTCCAACAAGGCAAGCAGCTCCTGCCGATAACGACCGCACAAGTGCTGTACTTGCTGGCGCGGGTAATGGCTGCGAGCAAAATCCCAAACCAACTCCAGCTTGCCCGCCACCACCTGACCATTAATGGCCAGCGGCGCAGCCATGGGGTTGTCCTCTGCCTGAGCCTTACCGCCGCCCGGCAAAGGAGTGAAACCCTGAATCAACGCATCATTGTGATACTGGCCAAGATAGTTGAACGTCACTGGCGCATCGGTGCTGTCGTTAAGCGGACTGTCGGCAAGATAGCGCAGTGCGCCATAGCCCACGCCGCCGTCAGCCTCGGTATTTGCCAGCTGTTGCGAGACCGCAAAAAGATTCCGGCGCGGGTCGCCGTCGAACGGCAACCTCAGCGGGAAGAGGCTGGTGAACCAACCCAGGGTACGGCTCAAATCCAAACCGGGTGCCAGGCGCGTTTCACGGCCATGGCCTTCCAGATTAATAACGAGATGATTGTCTTGTGAGGGCGACTCGCTGCCAGCCTCATGCCCCTCAGCGGCGGAACGCACCGCCAGCGAGGCGCCCATAGCGGAAGGTTTCAACGTCCGGGTGAGCGCCGTCAGCAATAGAGCGGGAACCGACACGCCCAACTTAACAGGCGCGTCCTGTAGCAACCTGCGGGTATCATCCTTGCCCAACGACAAGGCCACGCTTTCCTTTTCCGCAAAGGTAGGCAGGGCACTGTCTATTTTTTTCGGCTGTTGCCCCTGCCAGAACGGCAAGCGTGCTTTCCCTTTACTCTGCAGCCATTGCTCCAGCGCCTGGTGCCAATCGCTCAAATTATGGCTACGCTCCGGCAGGGTTATCGCCGCGCCCGTTAAGGCTTGCCCGTAGGCATTGAGCAGGTCATCCAACAAAATACGCCAAGATACGCCATCCACCGCAAGGTGATGAATCACCAATAACATTCGATCCGGTTGCTGCGGCGTTTGCACGTAAAGGACACGAAACAGTTCACCGGTTTCAATATTCAGGCTTTGCTGAGTCTGCTCGCACAGGGTGTCAACCGCCGCTTCGTCAGCAGCCTGACACCACCACAATAATTCATCGTAGGGCCTGTCCGCCGACAAACAGGTTTGCCTCCAGCCATTCGCCTCATAAGTAAACTGCAGACGTAACGCGTCGTGCTGCCGGTAGAGCGCCTGCAAGGTAACATTCAGTGCTTGGCGATCCATGGGCGCATCCAACGCCAACCACAAATGTTGGTTCCAGTGACTGGGGCTAGGCGGTCTCAGGGAAAAGAAATGCTGTTGAATGGGCAGAAGACCAAGCTCACCCTGCAAGGGCTGCTGGGAAATAATCGAGGCCTCTGCGTTCACTGCGCACGCCGCCAGATCGTGTAATCGCGGGTGTTCAAAAAGGTCCTTAGGCGTTAATGCCAAGCCCTGTTGTCGAGCACGGCTGACCACCTGCAAAGCCAAAATGGAATCGCCGCCCAAGGCAAAGAAATTATCATCACGACTCACCCCTTCTCGGCCCAGCAGAGACTGCCAAATGTCCGCAAGCACCTTTTCGTTATCGGTTTGCGGCGGCGCCCCTTCACTGGCCTTTTGCCACTGCGCTACCGGCAGGGCTTTGCGATCCACTTTACCCGCCGGTGTCAGCGGCATGGTTTCCAGCGTGATTAACTGGCTAGGCACCATGTAGTCCGGCAGCGACTCAGACAGAGCAGCAAGGATCGTTTGTGGCTCATGCTCACGGGGGGCAGAGTGCGCTGCATTGCGCATCACAATGTAGCCAACCAATCTATCACCGGTGGGGGAAGGCTGTGCCACCACGGCGGCTTCACGAATCTGTTCATGGGCCAGTAGCTGGCTTTCAATTTCTCCCAGCTCAATGCGGAAACCGCGAATTTTTACCTGCTGATCCACCCGCCCCAGGTATTCCATTACCCCGTCGGCGCGGTACTTCACTAAATCTCCGGTGCGGTACATGCGCTCACCGGGTTCGCCAAACGGGTCGGGCAAAAACCGTTCGGCGGTCAGGTCCGGGCGCTGATGATAGCCACGGGCCAGCCCCACTTCGTTACCGATATACAGCTCGCCCGCCACGCCCACAGGAACACGGTTTAAATCCTGATCCAGCACGTAAAGTTTTCGCGGCCCCACCGCACGACCAATGGGCGCGTAGGCGCTGCTCAGCGTATCGCCTTCATAGGCCGCCCACAGCATCGGCGTTACCACGGTTTCTGTCGGGCCGTAACCGTTGAGAATGCGTTGTGGCTTTAATACCTGCTGCATCCGCTCGAAGGTTTCCCGGGTAAACGCTTCACCGCCCAATGTCCAGGAACGCACGTTCAACGGCGGCTTTTCTTGCTCAATCCAGTCCAGCAGCGGCCCCACATAACTGGGCGGAAAGCAGGCGATGGTGACACCTTCTTCCTGCAGCACCTCACAGCATTTTTCAGCGCTCCACAATGCTTGATCGCGAA
>UEXM01001526.1_pt1 | contig 18955 bp, 15 predicted proteins | sample 1796661 | NCBI WGS metagenome assembly UEXM01 (sample SAMEA4772469, study PRJEB27181) | metagenome | reverse complement strand
TTTTCTATTTTGTGAATTTTGTCATGCGTCTGCTTTTGCATAATCCTGCAAAGCTTCTCATGATCTTCTATTTTTTGTAATGCGTTTTTGCTCATTATGTTCTACTTGCTATTACCTTTTCTGTTGGAGATAGTAACGCTTCTTCGTTACGTGTCAAGTTTGTTTGTGGGTTTTTTTGTTGCGTATTGCTAGCCATTTTCATAGGCATAGGTGTGTTACCTAATGGTGGTGTTGTTGGTTTACTTGTAAATCCAGGTGAACCAGGTAACACTAAATCTTTTATCATGCCAGGTACTTTTTTAATTTTATCCATAATAAATCCATCTTCTTTTATAGGATTTTTGTTTTCATCTAACATTAATCTACCTTCTTTATCTACTTTGTAATTCTCATTATCAGGATTGTAACCACCTTCTCTTTCTCCTGTTTCTTCATTTAATATTTTAGGAAAAAATTTAATACCATTGTATTTTCCTTTTACTTTATCTAATTCTACTTGTGGAAATAAGAAAGATCTGTTGGCTCTATATCTAAACTCTTCGTTATCTTTAGTTAAATTTCTCATTTGATCTTTTACTATTCTAACTTTACTTTCAAATCTAGGTTTAGAATAGTTAACTGGTGTAAATCTTCCAGACAATAAATTATTAATCAACTGTCTAGATGCACCCTGTTTTAACATTATTTCATATATTTTAGATTTTTTTAAATCTAATAACTCTAAGTCTTTAATTCTAATGTACATATCTTTTTGTATTCTAAATGCTTCTTTTTGCATGTTGTCATATATTCTAACCATGTCTGTTGGTGTTTTGTTTGCAAAATCTTCTACACTGTAGAAACCTTCTGTTTCATCAACAGCTCTTAATAATCTGTTCATTGTAGATGTAAAATATCTAAGGTCTTTCTTAACATCAATTCTAATGATCCGTGTTCCAGTAAACAAAGCTAGTAATTCGTCAGACAAGTTAACTGGTTTACCACCCTTAGTTAAATCTTTTGATAATGCATCTCCTATTTTTTCACTACTTGTAATTACACCTGGTTTAACACCATCTAATACGTAAACTAATGATTTTAAAAACTTATCTCCAAGGTCATCTGATCGTGTGTACACAGATCCACCACCATCCTTTATACCATTTCTTGTAGTCACATCTATAAATCTATCAAAACCTAATGGTTCTGATATGAATGGTTCTAAAAACTTAGCTACAGGTCCATCTTCTCCAAACATTAAATTCATTACAAACTGTTCTGTTTCTTGTGGGTTTAAATTTTGTTGTTGTGCTTGTGCAATCGCTGCGTCTAATGGTTGATATAAACTATCGTAAGGACTAAAGTATGAAAAATTAATTGCAGCGCTTTCACCATTTTTCCAACCTTTTACTGCTAACAAGTTTGACGTTGAATCCCAAGATGCGGCTGATGATCTTTTGTATGCGTTCCATTGTGATTGTGTAGAGTTAGTTAATGCTTGTGATAATTCATTAAATCCTTTTCCAACAGCGTAACTAGTTAAAAAAGCACCTGTTAATCTTCTGATACCCATTTGTTTTATGGCATTATTAGGATGTGCAGCCTCTTTTAAACCTGTACTGATAATGTTTGCACCTGTTCTAAGTATTTCTGCAGGAAAAGATATAAAGTTTCCAATTGGAAGTTTTCTTATATTTTGAATAATTGGTGGCACTTTACTGTATGTTGGGTATGTGTTTCTTAACAAAAATGCTGACGCTTCTTCTATCGCATCATCAAATGTTTTTTTCTGACCTGTAACTGTATTAATAGGATCAAATTCTTTACCCATATATTTAAACCATTCTTTAACATCATCTAAATTTTTTAATGCTTGATACAATTGTGACTTACCAAATTCAAAACCATAACCTTTCCATAAGTTATCACCACCTGCATATAGTCTTGCAACTTTATCTGTAGGTGCCATTTTCATTAGTCTATCAAATAATTTATCTGTAGTATTTATAACGTTGCCTTTTATATCTTGTAATACAGATTTTAATTCTGCAGCTACAACGTTTTCATCCCATACACCAAGACGTACTAATTTTTCTACGTAGTCATTAAACTCTACTTCATCAATTTTGTTACCACCGGCTTTAAATATATCTCTTGCAACAATCTGCATGGCATCTGTAACACTAGCTCTACCACCTATGTGGCCATTCATCAGCGCAAAGAAAGAAGCTGATGTTACGTTTCTAACTTGTGTTTGTGGTGAGTACAATGTTTTACCAATCTGTACACCAACTTTAGATTGTAAGAAAAAACGATACACTGCATTTTCTACAAGTTTATCTAAAGAACCACCAACACCTGCAAACGCTTCTACATATTCAGGTGATGCCCATTTGTTTAATAAATTTGATTTCATTATACCAAGTCTCGGTACACTTTTAATTTGTTGTGCTCCTATAAAACCTGCGTTAGTTGCATCTTCTAAAGTATTAAACAACCAACCATTTTTTAATCCAGAGTTTGCAATGTAATCTGCTGCTCTTTTGTTAGCCATGGAAGAGATAGCCTCTGCAGTTGTATAAGCTACAGATGCTTTTAAATTTCTTTCAGGACCCAATAAATTTTTTATTGCATCAGGTAACTCTTCTCCTGTTTTTAAAAACTTAAATTTATCGTTTTGTAATACACGAGTTCCTATTTCTTTTAACTGAGTTAGTGGTGCTTTGTCTTCAGCTTTACCCATTCTTAGTATATCTTCTGCATGCATTTTAGCAGACTCAATGTAAGCTTTTTCTGCATCTAGTTTTGGAAAAGTATTTCTTGCAGATTCTTTTAGGTTTGTATTTTTTTTAATGACATTGTTAACTAAATAACTAATTGCTTTGTCCATAACATCTTTTGGTGGAACATACTCAGGGTTTCTAAATGTTTGAAAAGATCTTACTAAATACTTACCAATATTATTTACTTCAACCGTAGCTAAATCTTTTGCTAGTTCATCTGCATCTTTACCTTTTGGTAATACTTTTTTAAATTCAGTTTGAATTTTTTTAATATCATTAATTAAATCTTTTGTTAGTGCCTGTAATTCTTGTGGTAGATCATTTAATTTTCTTTCACCTTTTACTACTGCGTCTGCATCTTTTAAAAGATTGTTAGCTATTTCTTTTATTTCATCTGCATAGTATCTTTGAATAGCAGGTGATGTAGTTTTAGCATTGTAGTCATCTTGAAATTTTTTAGCTAAATTGTACGCAGATTTTTCTAAACCTTCGTAGGTTCTATCTATTTTTCTAGCTCTACTCTTAATGTACAATGTAACTTGTTCACTTACACCTTCAATGTCTTTAGGTTGTTTACCATAAGATCTAAACCATGATAAAAAATTATCTATTCTTTTAACATTTCTATTTACTTTGTTAGGTGATGTTACTGATTGTAGTCTCCATTTGTCAAACGGCGGTAACTGTCTTACAATTTTACCCGACATACCTGACACCAATAAAGGTGCCACCACTTTACTTACAGTAAACTTACCTGCTTTTTGTAATGTTTCTGATCCTGCTTTTGTTAGAGGTGCTACTAATTTATTACCTAGTAATAACTCTACAGGTTTAACTACAGCCGTGTTAATTCCTTTTGCACCTAACTGTGCTACACCTATGCCAAATTTATTAACCATTAATGGTGCTCCAAAATATTTGTATCCTAACTGAGTTGCTTTACCAACTAATGGAAAACCACCACCAACTGTCATTCCTTCCATACCATACTTAATTCTGTTTCTAAGTTCTGCTCCTGCTTTTTCTCTACCACTTAAACCTTTTGTGTCTTCTGGTTTAAAAAATAAAGATTCTCTTCCAGGTTCTGATGCTATAAAATCTGTTGCTCCTACAATAGCGGCACCCTCAACTATTCGTGTTGCTACTTGACTTGTTTTTCTAAGCTTACCACCTTTGACAGCGTCCGCTGCTTTTTTTACTTTAACAACACCGGGTATTCTTCCTACAATTTTAGCTATCGTTACACCAGGTATACCAAACTGTGTAAGAATAGATGTAAGTTCTCCTCTCCATGTTTCAGGACGAGTTGGTTCATTCTCTTCCATTACTTTTTCAAACTTAGATAAAAAATTTGTGTTAGCTGCAAGATCGGTACCTGCAAATAATAATGATCCTAAACTATGCTGAAGATCATGAATACCTGAATCTATTCCTTTTGCTATTTCATCTAGACCTGTTGTGTAATCTCTTTCCTGTGTAATTTCTTTGTTGTTTATTCTAAAACTAGGTGCCTTTGCATCAGGTAATTCTTTAACAACCTGTTTAATATCCGGAGATATTTCTTTAAGTTTTGGATCCATAAAATATGAATCAATTGCTCTTTTTGCAGGATTCAATTGATAGTATAAACTCATGATGTTTTTAGGATCAGGCATAGCCAACCACTTCACAGGTCTTTTAGGTTTAGTTTGTGATGAAAGTTCTTCTTGTATTTTAAGTTTGACTTGGTCCAAGTCTAAAGGTTTTTGATTTTTTATATCAACTTCAACAGCTTCGTTCTTGTCCGGATCTTTGAGAAATCGTTCGTAGGCTGTATCGGCCATGTTACGCCTCCGCTGGTAGTACTAAATTAACGCTATATTTTCTATTGAATTGATCTACATCTGCTTGTGTTGAAATCATGGCAAAGTCTTCTAACGCTTCTGCACTGTTTGACATAAGCTCTACAATATCATCTGTAATCTCTGCTGGTAATCTTGCTCTTAGTTGATCATAACTAATTAAATTGTTAGATGCATCACCCATTGGTCCGGGGGCCATGGTCTCTGTTTCAGTAACCTGTTCTTCAACCATCTCACCGTTTGCGTAGCCTGCTCTACCACCACCGGAAAACTGACCAAGTATCTTTTTAATTTGTGCAATAGTATCTATGTATAACTGTACATCCTCTTCTCCACTATATTTACCAGGGTTATTGTCCAAGTTTTCTTCTGATAATGAATTATATAAATTTTGACCAGCAGCTGATTTAATAAATAATTCTATAGCACCTTCTGTTACTGGATTGCTTTTAGTGTAGTTATTTTTTTGAGTTTTTAATATATCTAATTGAATTAAGTCATCATCCGTTGCAGTACCATCGTCAACTCTACCTTGTATTTCGTATATTTTAGGAATAATTAATTCTAATTGTTTAGCTATTTCTAAATCTCTGTATGTTTTACCACCTGTATCTGATCCAAGTATATCAGATTGTGCACCAATTAATGTTTTAAACATATCTGCTTCGCTATTGTATTTGTTTATAGCTCTATCACTTATGCCTTTGTCGTACGCTGCTCTGCTTGATCTAAAATTAGAAAATGGTTCTTTAGCCGATAGCGCTGCTGTTTGAAATATGTTTCCTGCTGCAGGTCTACCAATTAAATCTAAACCAAAGTCTATTTTAAAATCTCTCATAGAATTATCTACCGGCATTGGTGGTGCCTTGTAAGACACTTGCTCTGCAAGATCTCTTAACTGTTGCATGTTCATGTTTCTAATATCTATTTTAGAAAGATCATTTTGTTCAACACTTCCTGCAGGATCTTTGTATCCTTGTCTTAGTCCAGATGTAATACCTTCACCGGCACTACCACCTTTTCTAAACATAGGTCTATTCATTATTCTGCTCATGTTAACCTATACCATTTCAAACGCTTTGTTAGGCGCTTGACTACCGCCACCAAAGATACCACTTAGAACACTAGCTGTTCCAAGAGCCGTTTGTAATGGTGTGGCGTTAGGTGTTATTGTTGACTGGTTACCAAATGGTGCATTACCAGAGAATAGACTTGCAACTCCTGAACCATATGTACCTAATCTTTCATAAGGTTCAAATGCTTCTAATCTATTTGCTTCTCTTTGTGCATCAAGTACCGCTTGTGTTTGTGCCTGTTGTAGTCCGCCCAATCGACCCAACTGGTTAATATCTGCTGTTTGAAAATCTTGTACGTTTTGACCTAATTGTCCTTGTTGATTAAATGCTGTTTGTGCATTTAAGTTAGCTTGGTTAAATCCTTGTTGATTTAATTTTGCAAGAATCAATGCTCTATTAGCGTCTTGATCAGACATGTAATTTGCTCTCATCACACCTTCACGTCCTCCACCTAAGTTTCCAGACATCGCTGCTTGTTGACCTATACCTGTTAGACCTGCTTGAGTTTGTTTGTCAAATTCTGACATTGTTGCATCAATTACATCTTGTTGATAAGGAGACGTAAAATTTTGATAAGCTTGTGGTCCTGAATATGCTGCTTGTTGTGTAAGAAAAGGTTGATAAGCACCAACACCTTGTCCTGCTAAATTATAAGACTGTTGCTGTAATGGATCTTGAGCTGCTACTTGTGGTGCAAGTCTATCTGTATCTAGTGGTATAGATGTTAATCCTGCTAATTGTTTTCCATAGTCAACACCTAAATCTGTTACGTATTGTTGTGGTAAATTTTGTACTTGTTCTATTGCCATTATATAACCTCGCTTAATCGTTCTGATGTTGCAAACATATCTCGAGCACCCTGCATTCCTTGTGACTCTTCTGATACTTGTCCACCTTGTTCTAAATGTTTCATCATGTTTTCCATAACTTGTGCACCTTGATCTATATCTCCACCACCTGCGTTTCTAACAGCATCTGCAGTAAATACAAACTCATTTACACTTAATCTTGCAGGCACATCGTCTGCTTTTTCTTCTCTTCCAATAGGTACAAATCCACCTTCAGCTCTGTAATCTTTTTCCATACCACCAAGGTCCATGATTCCACCTTCGGCCATTTCTCTAGGCATCTGTTTAGGTAAATTTTGTGAATTTATTATAGCATTAATAGCGTTAGGATCTTGTTGAGTTATGGTTTGAATAGTATCTATATCCATACCTCTTCCATGCATATCTAAAATCATTTGTGTTGTTTGTTCATCAAGAACAGGACCTGCATTTTGATATCCTATTCTCCCACCGTTAGCTGCGTTTTGATATACTTCAATCATTTCTTGAGGTGAATATTTTCTAGAATCCACGCTAGGTGTAAAATTTAAATTTGCTGCCATAGCTTGTTTTTGATCTAATATGTTTGCAGTTTTTTTAAGGTCTGCTAACGCTAACGCTGTTTCATCTGGAGACATAGCATTAGAAGTTCCATCTTCTCCTTTTTTAGTAAACAATCCTGCTACAATACCACCAATTGCTGGTAAAATATTTTGAGCTTGTCCACCGCTACGTTCACTATCTGGATCATCAGGATCTTTACGTTTTCCTTTTAAAAAAGTATCAATAGGATTTTCATAATTTTCACCATACATTGCATCTTCTCTATCAACTCTGTCTTGTGAGTCTTCATCTATTTTTTCTTGAGTCTGGCCTAATACATTTCTTTTATACGGATCCATAACATTTTCTTGAAACCATGATCCAACACCATATTGTTTTCTACCATCAACACCCATGATACCACCATACGCTGCCATCTGTCTGTCAGGCAATACTGGTCCTGTAGGTTTAGGTTGAAAAGGATTTACTGGTTTTGTTGGGTCTTGTGGTAATGGATTGCCACCAGCCATTTGACCTTCAGCTAAAGCTTGTTGTAAAAATTCTTCAAAGGACATAGGATCTAATCCTTGTTCCATCATGTCATCAAGATACTTAGAGTACTCTTCTTCTAGTTGAGCTACCATCATCTCCTGCATTTGTTGAGGGGATTTAGGACCTTCATCACCACTATATTTTATAGATGGTGCGTTAGTCGTCAATTCTTCTGAAATTTGTATATCTTCTATTCCCATGGTTTTGTCAGTTTACTTTGTTTTTCCTACTAAATCAAGAGCTGGCATGATAACTTTTACATCTTGTGCCATGTCTTCATTTTTATAACCTTTAACTTCCCATTCTTTTCTTGTCTTAAAAACCTCTCCTGTTTCCTTGTGTCTGTAAGTTTCTTCTACTTTAGCGTCATATACTTTCATTATGTTGTTACCTCTTTCTTAATGTTTAGATAGCTAATAGCTACATCAAACGAGTCTGTTGTGCTTGATTGTACTGTAAAGGCTTTTCCACCTTCTATTATTAGCGGTTGTGTTAATAATTCTTTTGTTTGATTAGCTGTTAATGCTACAGATTTAATGGCTGTAATACTATTGTTAAGAACAGTTACACTGGGTGTACCAGCTGATGTAACAAGTATAGATTTAATAACTATAGTTTCATTGACTGCAGGAACACCTGACCCTAATGGCGTAAGTGCACTACCACTTGTGCTGTTATCTATACCTACAAATTTATATTGGTTTACTACTGCCATTAATCTAAAAAGAAACTTCTAGCTTCTATCTCCTGTTTTAATTCTTCTTGAAATGTTGTGTTTAATTTCTCTAACACAGCATCTAAATCTCTAACTAAAGACTGTGCTATATCTGCTTCATACTCATCACTTGCTCTGGTTAATGTTTGTACTATCTTAGCCATTATATCCCTAACATATTTTTTAACATATTGAATCTAACTTGTTCTTCGTCATTAAGATTACCTTTTTGTAATAGTGTTTTGTATTCATCTTGTAGTAAATCCATTTTTTCTAATGAAACTATTCCATCATTACTATTATCGTCTGTATTTGTATTAATAACAGGTTTACGTTTAGAAGTTAAAATAGGTTTACTTTTAGAAACTAAATTATTTGTTAAAGAATTTTTAAAAGATTCTATAACATTTTTATCTTTAAGTCCTATGTTTTTAGTTAACTTTTCTACTGTCTGAAATGGTTTACTAACATTTTTTCCTGTAAGATTTGAAAGAGTATCTGTTACAAATTTTGCTCCCGAGTATAATGATTTTGCTTTTCTATATTTTGCAAACAATCCAGGATTAATTGCAAACATACCTGCATTAAGTAATAAATTTCCCATGGAAAATTTTGGTTTACCTAAAGGATTGTCACCAGGCATAAAAGAATTAGTTAATAAATTTCCGTCTTTAAAAAAACTTATACCTTTATCTGTTATATTTGGAATAGGTGCGTCTAGTATTGATTGTTTAACCCTTGCTCTTTCTCTTTCATCTATTGTGTCTGGTGTTACATCAAATTTTACACCACCAATTATTTCATAGGCTTCTGGTGCATTTGGATTATCGTCATGTATGTTAGTTGGACCTGTAGGAGTTTTAGATTTAGTAGGTGTAGATGTTGTAGAATATCCAGAATCTGTATGAGGATTATGAGTAGTGCTTGGAGATGTTGTTGTAGTAGTAGTAGATTGAGTTTGGTTTGCTATAGCTCCAGCTTCTCTACCATCATTACCACTATTGGCACTACCATCATCATTAGTACCTTTATCTTCTGACCCAAAACCCCCACCGTTTAAACTTATAATACCCGATGGACCTTTATTAGGTTTACCATTTAATGATCCATGTAAATCTTGTTTAACAAGTAAATTTTTTTCTGCTTGTGTAATATAAGCTAATTCTGTTGAAGGATGGTTTGGACTAGACTGCCATTTTAAAGGAGCTTTAATTTCTTTTTGTTTACCAAGATAATTTCTAACCCCACCTTGCATATCATATTTAATTTTTTTATCTACTGACATTATCGTCTTCCTCCAGTTTGTATATCTAACCTAAAAGTACCTAACTTCCAACTTGTATCTACAGCAGTATTAGATATTGTAAGAGCTATAGCTCTACCTCTAGCCCGTGTGTCTACTTTATCTGTTGTAGAAGATACTGTAAAAGGACCTAATGATGAGCTAGCTGCAACATCGTTTGGATAATTTCTTAAATCTAATTGTACAATAGCGTTTCCTTGTTGTGCTATAAAGTCTGGTATAATTCTACTAACTCTCATTATGTTTTCACCATCACCTCTAAGATCACCTAAGTTAGTTGCAGCCCCTCTAATAACTTTTTGTGTAATATCATAATCACCTGAAGTAATGTTTGCTGGAATTGCAACAGCAGCTGTTGCTGCCTCTTGTTGATTAACACCTGTTTCATGTTCAAAATAAATTGTTGTTCCATCTGTATTACCAGTTACATCGTACGATGCATCATCACCTGCATTGTATTTAGTCCCATGAGGTAAACCAAATACAGAAGAGTCTTCCCACGTGCTTCTTGGAAACAAAGAACTTGCATTTGTAAACCATATAGGTCTTTTAGATGTTGAATCTAGATAACTATATGTAACCGCTCTGTTAACTACATTAGATGTGCTTGTTGGATAGAACCAAGTAATTTCACCAAACAAGTTATTAATACCACAATAAACTAATTGATTAGATGTTGTGTTAAGATCGTCATAAACATAATCTTCTACCAAACAGTCCATAGATTCTAGTTTACCAGTGTATCTAAAGAAACCATTTTCTGACATCCAGTACGCAGCACCATCAACTTCAACTGCTGCATTCATACCAATCAATCCACAGTTAGTACCAACCTGTTCAAAAGCAAATGTAAAAGGAGTTCCAACAAATCTCATAGTAAATAAAGATGTGTCTGTCCAAATATAAATTGCATTTCTACCTAGTTTACCACCCATGATCCGTGATCCAGCGGCCAGTCTTTGTGTACCAGCACTATTTTCAGCTGTAGGTGTGTAATCATTAATATTTTCTTGTGAAGAAAATCTTATAAACATATCATCTTGTGTTGTTTTATCACCAATAGTTGTTTCTGTTCCAAAAAATACTAAGTGACGGTCAGGTGTAGAGACTAACATATCACGTGACGCTGTTGGTGCACCAGTTATAATAGTTGCACGTGTTGCTGTTGCATTAGCTGCATCACCGTCCCATTCAAAACACTCACCATTATGTATCAATGCTATAAGAGTTGATCCTAAATTGTCCAAGGACCATAGTCCTGGATCTGTTACTTGGTCAGTGTTAGCTGCTGGCGATCCCCATCCAGTAAAACCAGATGAATTAGTTACTGTTGCACCATTAGAATGAGTAGTAGCTGTTGAACCTCTAGCCGCTCTTCCTATACCTGTTAATTTATTTCCAGAAATACCTGTATAAGATATTTCTTCTGTTCCTATTGTAACATGGTTCGTACCTGTTGAAGGAAAACCTGTTGCATTGGTTAATGTAATTTCTGTAGCAGAACCATTGTTTCCGCCTGATGTAGCACTAATAGCTCCATCTAGTGTATTGGTTAATGCACCTAATAAATTACCACCCCACAATGCAATACCCCAACCAAAAGCACCTATTTGTTCTGCCGGTCCAACGTGATAGTATTGATAGTATTTTATACCACCTGATGTTGTTGCACCAGATCCTGTTTCATTACTAGGCATTGTAATAGTTATAGTATCTGTTGTTGGTACACTTGTTACCATAAATGTTTTGTCACAAAAATCTGTGGCACCAAAATTAGAACCTGTAATAGCACTAAATGTAGATGTATCACCAAATAAAATTATATCACCTGCTTGAAAATTATGAGATGTTGGAAATGTAATAGTTACAGTTGGTGATCCGTTAGTCGTGCTAAACGCACTTGTAATAGCTGTACCTGATGGATTAACTAACGGGTGTATATCATAAAACACACCACCAGAATATACATATAAAATTCTATTGGTTCCTATTGCTGCAAATTTAGTAGATGCTTTGTTTACAAAATGATGTAAACCCCTAGCTGCACCTGTAAGTTTTGATGCACCTAATTGATTCCAACCACCTATTTTTTCAGGTGTACCATATCTAAAACGTACATTTTCTCCGTCTATCCATTGAGACTCTGCACCTGTAGATGTAACTTGTTTATTAAATCCGGGTAAAAAACCTAGTTTTTGTAGCATATAAAAATCCTGTTTATTAGGTATTATAGCAGATTGTGGGTGATTTCAATATGTTTAAAGCAGAGGGAATCAGTGGTGGATCATCCCCCTGCAAGCCTAATGTATAGACTATTTTTTTAATTTTGTCAATGCTGTACCTTTAAACCAAGCAGGCACACCCAGTAAAGGTCGCTTGTCTAAATAATTTTCTTTAGCTGTTTTAGAACTAGCTTTATTATAATGTAAAAATACTTGACCACAGTCTTTACCTTTAAATTCTTCTCTCCAATGTTCAAGATCACAACCAGAATATATTAACATATCTCCAGGGTTGAGGTCGACTTTAATACCAGCCTGACTTGTCTTACCCGTTGGATCTAAATAAATTGACCAAGGATCACCACCTAAATTTAATGTAGTAGATATCTCACATGAGTATCTATCTTTATGTCTAGCTAGTACATCACCTTGTTTATAAATTCTTGCGTAGGAATACGTAGGACTTAACTTAATTCCAGTGTGTTTTTCCATAACTGGTTTTACTTGTTGTAATAAAGTTTCCATTGCAATGTCACTATAATGTGAATAAGTATTTGGCACTTGCTCATCATTCCATACACCATAATATTCTGTAAAAGGTGATAGATACTTTTGATCAAATAAAAATCTTGCAACTTCTCTTTTGTTTAAAAAATATTTATAAACAAACTCTGCAATTTCAGGTGAGATAGCTTTTTTTAATACTGTGTATTTATTTTTTTTAAACGACATTTAATACTCCTTTTGGTATTGCTTGGCAGTTCCAATGTATAAATCTAAAAGGATCATAACCCATATCAACAATGTATTGATGTGGCATATATGATGGAAAAAATATCATTCGACCTGGTCTAACTTGATAATTTATTGCTGATGATGCGTAAGTTACTTTTGATTTATCTTTTTCTGGTAGAAGATTCATTACATTTCCTGCACGTGGATCTTCAAATAATGGTAATGAAGTTTTTTCACTAGCTTTTAAAAAATAAAAACCTGATATGTGACCATTCCAATGTGTATGTAAAGTATGGTGTCCACCACCTTTTTTTGCAAACTCTTGTACCCACATTTCTGTAGTAAATAACTGATGACCAGACATGTCAAAACCCATTTCAATCAATAAGTTGTGAGCTGTTGCACCTATGTAATCTTGTAATTGTTTAAAGTTAGGATCTCCTATTAATGTTGTTGAATGAAATACATGACCCATGTCACCTTTGTCACCAAACTTTTTATTACGTTTATCAATAGCTGGTTTTAATAATTTTTTTGATTCTTCAATATATTTGTCTGATGCTTTATTTAAACTATCTACAAATTTCGGTTCATCTGCAAACCATATAGGACATTTAAAAAATTCTTCTAATTGTAATTGTTGAGGATAACCTACAACTTCTTTTTTTATTTTTTGTTTTCTAGCTTTAGCTTTTTTCTTTTTCATATTTCTCCTTTATTGAAACGGGTATCCTAAGTTCCATATTACTAAACTGTTTCTTTCTCCACTTTTAACTGGACATACTCTATGCCATACAAAAGAAGGAAACACAACTAAAGATCCTTTAGGTAATATTTCTTTACACTTTACAGGTTTTCTAGGTTTATCTGGATCAAGATTTCTAAAATCAAATTCTAACTCACCACCTTTATAATCTTTAGGATCAGATAAAGTAACGGTTACAGATAATTTTCTAATCTTACCATGTGATGGATCACCTTGTTGTCGTTGATAAGGTTGGTCCCAGCTATCGCAATGCCAATCATAATACTGGCCTTTTTTATATTTTGTAAATTGACAAGACTCACTAAAGTCCCAATTAAAATTCCAACCAGCACTAGCGTTTGCTTGATGTATGTAAGGTTGTATTTCTTTATATACCCATCTATCATTCATCCAAACAATATCTGAATCTCTTTTCTTTTTTAAATCTATAATTTGTTTTTTATTTAATTTTTCAGAACCACCATAACCACCCGTAACTGCCATTTGTTCTTGAAGTTGTTTTCCGTATTTAGAAATATCATCACAGATACGTTCTGGAATTGCTGATTTAAAATACCAATAATAGTTTGTTAGGTTCATATGTCTTTATGAACTTAATATAGCATCTGCTATGAAATTGTCAATGTGCCTGAAGCTGTAAACTTAGCTATTTTATCTCCACCTGGGTGAGTTGATATTGTAGCTGATGGACTTGGGCTAGCAGTAAAAGTAACTGCACTCGGTCCTCTAAGAACAACAATACCGGGTCCACCACAACCTGCGGAAGTAGGGCTAGATTTAGCACCACCACCTCCAGTACCTGTGTTAGCAGCACCACTTGATCCAGAACCACCTGAAGAATTTTTTCCTGTTCCTCCAGCTGCATAAGTAACATCAGATCCTGTAATTGTGTTAGGAACTCCAGATCCAGCTGCACCACCACCAGGCGAAGGTGTACCACCTGCACCACCTGCACCACCACCTCCAGCAGCGATACCTGTGCTATTACCAGGACCATTACTACCACCGTCATTTCCTTGTGGTGGACTAAATGAAGGAGTATTTCCAGATCCACCCGGAAAAGTAGAACCTACCGAAGAACCACCTCCACCACCACCTGATCCTCCTGGTTTACCATTTGAAGATCCAGATCCACCACCACCTCCTCCAGCAGTACCTGTAAATTTATCTGTTCCTTCTACTCCACAAACATTAAATACTGAATCATTTCCATTAGGTCCATGGCCTGGTGCCTGAGCACCACCACCGCCAACTGTTATAACATAATCTCCTGGAGTTAAAAATATTGAAGAAGCTTGTAATGGACTTGGTCCATATCCTGAAGCCCTGTAACCACCAGCTCCACCTCCACCACCAGATTCACCTGAAGGCACGGGAGCGTTAGCACCAGCTCCACCACCTCCTACTACTAAGTAGTCATAATTAAACCCTACTTCTGGCCATGATCCTTGAGACTTGGCTTGAAATTGACTTTGCATTGACCACACACCACTTGCTTTACTTAATTCTTTTACGATAATAATTCCTGGACCACCTTGTGCACCGTTTTGACCAGGAGTTGATCCTCCTGCTCCACCACCGGTATTAGTTGTTCCTGCAGTTCCTGATCCTGGACTTGGGTTTGCTCTTCCAGCACCACCTCCACCTGTTCCTCCAGCTCCTGCTGTGGGAGTTCCACCGCCTCCACCACCACCTGCGTATACTCCACAGTTTGGTAGGCCTGGACTAAAAGATGGACTTATATCTAAACCTGCTCCACCTGCTCTACCACCATCACCACCTGAACCTGTAGCAGCTCCTGCTGCCCCAGCACCACCTCCACCACCTGGACCTGTGCTAGGATTACTTGAAGGTGTTGAACCTGGATTTCCTTCTGGTGGATCAAATCCTCCAGCATTACCAGTTCCTGATGCAGAATTTGATGGCCCTGCTCTTTGACCACCACCTGATCCTCCAGGTGCTCCAGCTTGTGTTGGTGCACAGTCTCCTGATCCACCTCCACCGCCACCTGATGCTGAATAAGTTATTCCGCCATATAAAACTGTAGAATTAACACCCGATGTTCCTTGTGAAGTTGGAGACGTAGAACCTGCTCCACCACCCCCTACAGTTGCTACTATTGGTGAACTACCAAATGTTGATATTTCTATATTTCTTAAACCACCACCACCTCCACCACCAGAAAAATCTTTACCACTACCTCCACCGCCAGCGATTATAGCTGTTTGAACAACTCTAGTTCCTGGTTGTGTAGTGATTGTTCCTGTAGATGTTTTTACAGTCTGAGTACACTTCCCGAAAGAAGCTTGATTACTTTTACCGATTATTCCGCCATTAGATCTGGCCATGTCTTAAGTCTCCTATTCGGACACCCAAGCTGTGCCATTCCAATTATATTTGGTAGGTGTTTCTGATGTGTCGTTTGATTTAGTTGCTTCCCAACCTTTAGTGTTGTCGGCTTGATATTTTGTATCGTTCCAAGAAATTATATATCTCCACACAACTGGATCTGCACCATCATCTGTAATTGTTGGACTAGTTATAGGTGCCTGCCAATCGTCACTAGCGTCTAATGACCATGAAGCATGAGGTTGTTGTACTAAAAATTTATCTTTTACAGGATCATAAACATCTCCGATACCTGCATATTTTTTTCTAAAATTATGATTGTAAGAAGTTTGTTTCCAAATTCCACCTTTAAAAAAATTAATACACCATGTTTCACCATCTTGGTGCATGTCTGAAGGAACGCAATCGTTTCCTACAACTACGACTCTTTCAACTACTTGATGAGTATCTGATGTAAATCCTGTTGGATCTACTTTTGTTTTTAATTCTGCGAAATGTGCCATATTATTACTCCTTAAATTTCTATTTTATATTTTAATTTTAACTTATTGTCAACGTTCCAGATACAGTAAATGATGCTACTTTACATCCTCCAGCTGGTCCTGGTAATGTTGCAATACTATTAGTTCCTGGTGCAACTGAAATAGATGTTGATCCAGGTGCTCTTAATATAACAACTCCTGATCCACCTGCAGACCCACTAGTATTTTGACCATACCCTGTTCCACCTGCTCCACCTCCAGTATTAGCTGTGCCTGCTGCACCTGAACCTGCTCCAGGTGAACCTGGACCACCAGCACCGCCGCCTCCAGTTCCTGCTGCTCCTCCTGGTCTTTTAGTTCCACCATCATCTCCACCACCGCCACCGCCGCCACCAGCGTATGTTACAGGAGAGTTTGTAATACTATTTGCTAATCCGTTTCCACCAGCACCTCCAGTTCCATTAGCAGTTCCTTGACTTCCAACAGCACCAGCTCCACCGCCACCACCACCAGCTGAATCTGAAGGAGAAGGAGGTGCGGGAGACTCACCACCATTACTTCCTTGAACGGGAGAAATAGGAGAACTTAAAGATGGAGTATTTCCACTTCCTCCAGAAGTGCAGTGTTGACCACCACCTGCTCCACCACCAGAACCACCATTACCACCAGCTCTACTAGGTTGTGATCCATAGCTGTTACCACCTTTACCACCACCACTTGAATGAATATAACTTACCGATGAATCAGTTCCTGTTCCACCTTCACCAGATTCAGCCCCTGGTCCTGCTGCTCCACCAGCACCAATAGTTATTGCATTAGATCCTGGATTTAAAATAATTTTTTGTCCTCCTGGGAAAGATGATCTATAACCACCTGCTCCAGCTCCTCCTGCAGCATTTCCCGCACTAACTGAACCCATTGCTCCACCACCACCTGCTACCACCAAGTAGTCAAATTCTGTTCCACCACCACTATCACCAATAGTTAAATTAGCTGATGCATTAAAAGTTGCAATTTGATTTAAACCATCTGTAGATGTAACGGGTGCATTTGGTGCACTATCTGTTGTTAATAAAATTCCTGCCGGTATTCCTGCTGATCTTGCGATCACGATACCTGAACCACCACTTCCTGCAGCATTATTACCACCACCGCCACCACCACCGCCAGTGTTAGCTGTTGCATTTTGAGGTGACTGAGGAGGTCCACAATTAGTTCCAGCTCCACCACCGCCAGCTCCACCAGATCCACCAGCTGGTCCAGTAGGTACAGTAGCACCACCGCCACCACCTGCGTATGTTGTTGCTGATCCCGTAATATTATTAGGTGCTCCTGCACCTCCATCACCACCTTTTTTAGAAGGTTGACCTGCTTCACCTGATGCGGTTGCTCCACCACCTCCACCACCTGCATAAGCTACTGGACCTGAAGCACCACCTGCATTTCCTTGAGGAGGATCTGTTGGGGGAGTATTACCAGCTCCTCCAGGATTTCCAGTATATCCACCCGGACCTCCACCACCTGATCCTCCTGGACCACCATAACCAATCGAAGAAGGTCCTCCAACACCACCACCTCCACCACCTTCAGATGTAATTGTACCAAAAATAGAATCATTTCCTTTACCAGAACAATTTGAACCAAAAGATCCTGGCGAGTAAGATGGATGATAACCAGCTGCTCCTGCTCCAACTGTTATTGAATAACTTCCTAAACTTAATTCTTGTGCTGATCCTTGAAGTGGACTTGGTCCATATCCTGATGCACGATAACCTCCTGCACCTCCACCACCACCTATTCCACCTGAACCTGCTCCAGCTCCACCACCAGCGACTACCATGTAATCCACTGCTGCTGTTCTTGTTACCCAATCATTATTTAAAACTTGACAATAAACTGTTTGCATGTTCCAGACTCCTGGTGCACTTTTTGGAAGTGAAACTGCTTCTTCTTTTATAACTACAATACCTGGTCCACCATTTCCTCCACTTCCACCACCAGTTCCAGCAGGTGCGCCATTACCACTGTTTGCCGGTTGATTAGGACCAGAAGGTCCAGGATCTGAATAAGGTACACCATTTCCACCTGATCCATAGTTTGCTCCAGAACCAGTAATTGCATTTGGTACTTGTCCACCACCTGCACATCCGCAAGCTGCTGTAAGTGCTCCACCACCGCCACCACCTTTACTTCCTCCAACTCCATCTGCTCCATCTGTTCCTTGAGCTGGATTAAAAGGAGGTGTATTTCCAGTTCCTTTTAATCCAGAGTCACCGCCACCACCACCAGATCCTCCTGGGTTTGCATTTTTATTTGTTGGTGTACCAGTGTTTCCACCAGAACCTCCACCGCCACCACCTGTTGAAATTAATGCAATAGGTGTACACGCTGCAAAAGATGAATTATTTCCATTATTTCCATGACCCGAAGGTGCTCCTGTTCCTGATCCACCATTACCACCACCACCAACTACAACTGCATAAGGTGAAGCACCAGAAACTGAAATTGTTGATCCTTGTAATGCACATGGTCCATAACCTGCTGATCTATAACCACCAGCACCGCCACCACCCGCAGCGTTACAAGGTCCAGCAGTTCCACCACCGCCTCCACCGCCACCTCCGGCTAAGACTAAATAATTAATTTCTGTTGTTATAGGTTGTGATGTAAAAGTACCTGATGAAGTAAATGTTGTTACTTGGGCACATTGAGTTTGTGCAGGGTTAACTCCGTTTGGGGGTCCAATTATTCCGCCATTGCCAGCCATAATTTAAACCTCCTA
>UEXM01001387.1_pt1 | contig 18974 bp, 21 predicted proteins | sample 1796661 | NCBI WGS metagenome assembly UEXM01 (sample SAMEA4772469, study PRJEB27181) | metagenome | reverse complement strand
TACCCAGCCTGATTCATACGCAAACTGGTCAAAGGCAGCCTTAGTTTGGATACCGGGGTTCCAGTCGTTGTTAGCTTTAATTATGTCATCAATGTTAACAGCACCTGAGTCGATGGCTTCCTTAATTGCTTTCAACTGTTTGAACGCGGTTAGAGAATCTGCTTCAGTAAAGGATGACAACAGAGATTTAAGTCTAGTTCCTTTGTCTCCAATAACTAGGAAATAATTAGCAAAAGGATTAACTCTTGTACCACCTGGGTTGTAGCCCATTACATCTGAAGGCTCAATAATACGAGAGCTAATAGGTTCAATAACGTACCTCTCACCTGTTGCAAGTGGTTTGTCTAGTTTCCACACAGGTAAGCCCTCAGGAACTTCATCTAGGATATCATCAATAGTACCATAGATTCTTCCTTCTACGGTCCTAACAATCTCACCTTCTTTTAGGGCTGACACTTCAATTCTCTTAGCAGGTACAAAGATACCCTCACCAACATCAACGGCTCTATTGTATCCTTTAGCTACGTACCTTTGTGTTTCTTTAGTAGCCTTAAGAATGTAATCAGCTTCTTCTACAGTGGCTAGAGCGTTGTATGCGTCTACTTCTTTTTGAGTTGCCTCAGCTTTAGTTGGGTGAAGTTTTTGATACTCAGCCTTGAACTCAGACTCTGTGTATCTAACTCTTCTACTGGCATCTGGACCATCTCTTAATTGAGTGTAGACAGCCCTAATTGTATACTCAGCTTTAGAGTCAACAGCTTTAATAGCTTTTTCGTAGGGTCTAACAATTTCTTTTACAGCAGCCCTACCACCTTGCCCTAGCTGAGCTAAGACAGTAAGTCTTTCGTTATCTCTTATAGCAGCAGAAGTAGTAATTTCATTATTGAGTAACCTACCTACGGTGTTTCTAACAATCCTACCAGCAAGTGACAGATTAGTTGCTTCCCACATCTGGTCAGATACTGCTTCAGGAAGACCCAATGTGTCGATACGTTCTGAGACTTCAATTAGGTAACCCTTAGATGCGTCAGAGGGATCAAACTGAACTACCCTAGCATTAGGTCCAATTTTCTCAGCCATACGGATTACAGACTCAGGTGGCTCGTACTTAGTCTCTACCTTAGAGGCGGCTTCAGTATCCCTAGCCCCTGAGGAAAAAGTTTTACTAACCCCGTCTACCTCAATAGTTGTCTTTGAGCGTCTACCACCTAGTGTACCATCTCTATCAGCAATACCTAGCTTGTTTAGTTCGTCATCAACATCTTTAGCTTCTTGTTGTTTACGCAGACGCATCTTCTTCAGTAGGCTTACCCTTGCTCGTATGGAACCTAAGTCAGTTGTTGACCAAGCGTTAGGTTTTTGTGCGCTTTGAGAAAATTTTCCTGCTGCTGCATCTTCAAGGTCTTTTAGCTCGTCATCAATAGATTTTAATTCTTCAGTAATCTCATCCTTTCGTTTTTTAAGTGGCTTTACCTCTGGTGGTATTGAGCGTCTACTGTCTGCTTCACCTACTTCGTCTAGTTGACTAAGCCTAGTTGCTCCAGGTACTCTAACACCGTCCGGTCCTACGGCTCTGCCACCTACTGTACCAGCTTCTTCAGCTAGATCGACATCAACTCTTTTACCATCTAACCCTGTTCTGTAAGCTACAGGTTCAAACACAGCACCGCTGTCAGGTTTACCTATCTTAAACTTAGCTACATAGATACCCAAGCCTTCGTCCACTATCTGAGCGCCTGAATGGATAACATGGTTAATCTTAGCTGAGTAATCTGCTGCTATATTTTGAGCAACTTCTTTAATCTTTTCTACCGATACAGTCCTACCAAAACCACCTTGTTTCCAAATGTGATCCATCTCTTGAATTATTGCGTTTTCTCTCATACGCTGGACAAAAGGTACACTACTCGGTCTAACTGGAGTACCTGCTGCGTTTAAGTCTATGGCTGCGTCACTTACAACCGCTAGAGTTTCAGGGTCAGCACTCTTAGCTAGGGTTCTCTCAGCAGCAGCTTGACCTGCGTCATCCCCTGCAACGGCTGTAACTCTGCCAATAGCTGTGGTTGACTTCAGGGAAGACCCAATTTTCTTTCCTAATCTACCTAACTTTAGAAAAGCGGCTGGACCAGGAATATCCAAAACAGTGAGGATACGAGTCACCTCCTTACCTGGGTCAAAACCTAGATTTGATACTTCCTCTTGAAGAGCCATAGCAGCAAATAGGTTCTTGTCGCTTAGGAAACCTTCTCTACCTACTTCGTCTGCGTAGTCTTGCATCCATACTCTAAAGTCCTTAGGGGAAAGGGCTGTAGCTTTTGATAGGATTTCCATACCCTTTCTTTCAGTTCTCCCTGTAAAGTCTTCGTAAGTACCTATAGGGACTTGTCTGAAGATATACCTACCTAAGAAGTCAGACCCGTAGGTAAACCAAGACGTACCTTCAGCCCTAGTTTCTTCCATTAGGTTTGACGCAATTTCTTGAGCTATCTGATAGTTTGTAATGGTTCTAGCTTCTAGGCTACTATAGTCTGGGTTAATTTGAGCTAAGGCTTGCTCAGTTACATACTCAGGGTTTTCACTGAACTCCCTTTGCTTGTTTACTATATCCTGAGATTCCTCAATCAACTGTTCAGCCGACTTGTTATAGAGTTGACCTCTGCTCAGCACCTCAGAAAATGCTTGTTGGTTAACACCTGAGAATTTAGCCTTAGCTTCAAACGTGTTTAAGTCTTCGCCTGTAGTTGTATAGATATCCCTAGACCTGTCAGGAGCAGGAGCCTCTGGTTCAATAGAAGGGTGTAGTTCGTCAATAGCTAGATCAGACTGTTCGTCGAAGGTATCAATCTCAGGCATACTTTATTCCTTAAATAGACTTAGAATTAAATTCCTTCAGGATACCCTGCCGAGTAGTTAGGAAGCCTAGCTGGAGTAGCCCCAGTAGTTCCACCCATTTGCATACCTAAAGATGCACCTTGCATAGCCAAACCAGAAAAAGCCTGACCCATTCTAGCTAGACCCATAGCATTTGCAGCTTTCTGTTGGAACATACTAATGTTTCTACTTAAGCCTGACATCTCAGTAGAGAACCCAAGACCCGCCCCAAGGTTAGACTGTAGTGCTGTTTGACCACCTCTAAACCCTGAAGTCTCTAAGCCACCTAGACCAGCCGAAGAAGCCCTAGCTTGTGACGCAGCAATCTGTTGTTGGCGTACAGCTCTAATTCTGTCTCTTCTAGCACTAACCTCTTGTTGACGTTGCTGCGCTCTTCTAGCTTTTCTCTGTTGCTTAGCTGCTTTTTGCTGTTGTATGACACTAAAGCCAGTACCTGCCGCAGATGTAGCTAGGCCTATCAGAGCTATTGTTCCTATTTCTAACCCCATAGTCTTCTCCTATTCTAGTATTTTACCGTAAACTGTTTCTACTTCAGTGTAACCTAGCCTAGTTAAGAGTTTACCTGTATCTCGCTTAGCCCTAGACTGTATGCAAAACACATCTATGTTAAACTCTTTCATCTTGGTTTCTATAAATTTAATGAACTTAATTCCTACACTACCTTTTCTGTAATTTTTTTTAAGGTAGAAGAAATCAACAATGCCGTATACTTTGTCCTTGTTGTGTAAATGGTAATCAGCATATACTGAGCAGTATCCTACGAGTTCTTCATTATACCTAGCGGTAAGGAAAACCATGTTACCGTTTTTGTAGATTAGTTGGTACTTATCAAAGTCAACAGAACACGGTAACTTACCCTTTGTCCAGTCTAACTCTGGGTAGTGTTCTTCTAAAACATCTGAGTAGTCTCTTAAGATATCTTCGTCTGTTTCTATTGAGAATACTACTTTAGAACCTTCTGTTGGTGGCACTTAAAACTCCATACCCTAGTAAGTGAAAGTCTTTACCTTCTTCTGACTCAAACTTAAGACGCATAGACTTACCTTTGCCCCTAATTTTAAGTCTGGTATCTATCACTGTATCAGGATATCCAAAGTCAGTCAAGTTAGTGGAGTCAACAATAGGCATAGGTTTAAGTCTGTACGCTTGCTGTTGCTGTGTGCCTGTCTTACTGAAGTCCCAGAAGGAAGAAACCAACAAGGAGCCTTCTCTGATTGGTTCGTAACCACTTGTCTCATTACCTGTCCAACCTGTTTCAGTTACTCTGGAGTAGACTTGAATGTAAGGTGCGTTCTTTCGTAGCATAAGATCACCCATAAACTCATAGCCTGCCTCAGCAAAGGATGAGTAATTAGCTGAACCCCAGTCCTTAAAGTCTGTCTTATAGAAAAAAGCCATAGACACAGTATTGCTTGATGCGTTTCTACAAAGAAAAATTAGTGCAGGTTCTCCTGTAGATACGAAACTATTGTCATATTTAATTACAGTATCCCCGTTTGCAGCAACTACTGTGTCTTCGTCTCCGTCAACTATGTTAAATGCTAGAACTTCAGACGAGAAACCTTTGTAGTAAGAAGCACCTAATATTTCAGGAGAGTCTACAGAAGCGTCAGATACAGTCCAAGGGTAAAAAGCCTGAAGAGCAATGTCTAAGATTAGGAAGTTATTTAACTTAGCCTCAATAGCTTCAGATGCACTAGGATACATCCAAAAAATTCTTTTATTGACAGGATCAAAAACACCTGTGCATTTACTTTTCTGTGTAGCGTCGATCTTATCAAAAAACTTCTGGATAGTATTCAGACTGATGTTATTCTCAGCTGCTTGAAATGTCTGGTCATTAAAACCAAGAGTGTGTATACCTTGGTCACTCCACCAGAATGGAATACCATCAGCAGAAACAAAGGTTTCTCTATTGAATATACCTATAGATGAAATCTTGTTAATTGCAAAACCTGTAGCTCTAAATACGTCGTCTACACCTTTGATTTGCCACACACCATTCTCAGCGAAGACAAAGACACTGTTATTAAACTGGTGTAGTTTACGAATACCATAAGCCTCAGGGATTCTAATTAAACCTCCGTCATCATCTAACAAATCAGGGAAGTCTTCTGAAGTTGGGTCATTCTTTTGGTGACAATCACCTAGCCCTGTTGAGTCTACAGAGATACTTGAAGAAGCTCCTTCAACGATCCTTGAGAAAAGAACTACATTACTTTCTTCGTGGTTACCCCTATTTAGACCTGAGTAAAACACTCTGCCTGACATAGCTACTACAGTTGAGAACCTATCTTTAATAACCTCTGTAGCTAAACTACTTGGAAGGCTAATAGTACCACCAGCCCTAGTTGTGTACGAACCTAAGGTGCTTCTATCTCTGTTAAAGAAGTTAACTAGGTTGTGTCCTTGGCCTATAACAGAAGAGCCAGCTTGTATCTTTTCCCACTCAGCTACAGCAAAGTTACCTGAACTATTCTTACCTGCGAACCAAGATAGATTTAATGCAGGAAATTCAAAAGGGGTTGTATCAAAGTATGTGCTTAAGGCTGCTGCACCCTTCTCTCCAACCCAACCTGAGTTCCTTGTGTCGTATACTCTATCGGCTGACACAGTAGCTTCAGAGACAGGTTCACTTAACGTAGTTCTGTTTGATAGCAGCTTAAAGTCCCTGCTTCTAAACGTAATAGGCTCTACACTAAAACTCCAAACAGAAGAGCCACTGGATGTATCAAGCGTAGCTATAATAGCTGTAGTCTCAAGGCTTGGGTGAGCTATAACAAGCATCCCAGATATAGCTGTAAACTCACACTTGTCATCATTGATTGACCCTCGACCAGTATATCCTAAATCAGATAGGGTTATGTAGCTAGTCGAAGAAGTAGTGGATGAGTTTAAGGTCCAGCTAAAACCTGTAAGCTGATACTCTGAGTAAGGTATGTTAGCTTTGTCATAGAAATAAAGTTTATCGTTTACCTGTACTACAAGGAGTTCTTTATCTGGGATACCAGCTACGTTATGCCAAGTATCTATCTTAACTGTGTCTGCGTCATTTACACTAAACGTAGAGTCTACATTTGACTCTTCAAAGTCAATTCCTTCTCTTCTTTTCCTGCTACCATCCCTTTCGAGTAGACAATTTAGTTCGTCAACTGAAGCATCAGCAGGAAACGTAAGCTCACCAGCTTCAGTAATTAAACCTTTGATAAATGTGTTAGTTACCTTTTGGTTCAAAGACTGGGGCATTAGTTTTCTTTTCCTTACGTTTGAGTCGGTCTTGTGCAAACTGCTCGCGTTTTATTGTAGGGCTAAGGGGTAGGTTGTTATCGTAAGCCTGGACTGCTCTCTTAGCTGAAGCTATAGAACTGTACTTACCTGATAATTCGTAGGCTACCTTGCCTTTTGGTGAAGCAATCTCAAAGAAGATAAAACCATCTTTAGCCTTACGAATAGTCAACTCTTGTTTTAACTTGCTTAAGTTACAGACACAGGTTTGGTTAGCTGCATCTTCTTTAAACTCTACCATAACTACCTTCCGTATTTGTTTCTTACGTTCTCACGCCTAGTTCTATACTGATCGTTCTGAATGTAGGACTTTAGTCTTCTAGCTGACTGCTCTACCTTAGGATCGGAACCTGACTTAAACAAAGAAAAAGCAGCCGACTTAGCTTCAGCTAACAAGTAAGGAAACAGTGTGTCATCTAGGTCAGGTGTGAAACTATCTGCAATGGTAAACGTAGGGTATACTACACCGTAAGCCTGTGTCTTACTATTCTGAAGAGTGCTTTCTACCGTTGCTTTATAGGCGTCCATAACAATGTGTTCATCATCAAAAGAAGTGTACACTGTAGGCATTCTATCATTTAGGATAACCAGGTTAGTTCCTGACTTAACATCTGGAACCACAAGGGTGTTGGTTGTACCTGAGTTACGATTAAGAAATTCCTCAGGCTCTACAAAATAAATTTCTTTGTAGTTAGTTCCTGAGCTTTCATCTGTGTTGTACCTAAGAAAAAAGATTTCTTTTCCTACATACTTAAAATGAGTTGGTTTAGCCGTATCAGATAAAGAAGTTAGTTTGATTAACTGCCTATGCTCAGGGATTTCTCTAGCTGAGATAAAGTTAAAGTATGTGTCTTCGATTACAGAAGCAATCTGCTCAGCCTCAATCGAGTCACTGATACTGTTGACTGGCTCTGAGTCCATGTCACTTAGGATACTTTGGACTAGCTCAAGGAGAGTTTTCTTCATTACGAGGTAACTCTTTCAAGGAGGATTGCAACATCTAAATCTACATGGGAACTAGGCCCACCATCACCTTCAATCTCAAGGGCCGTGTTAACAGCAAAGGTATTATTAGAGGTAGGTGTTAACGTATCAACATCACCTGCGGCAGACCCTGACTGAGCCACTGTAATAGTACCCATAGTAGCTGCTGCTGCATTCTTAACTGTAAGCACTAAGTCACTTCCTGCGATGGCTGCGCTTAGTGCTGTTGTAATATGCAAGACTTTACAAGCTACAGGAATAGGAACATACCTATCGAATGAACCTGAAATGTCAGTTAGTTTTAGGTCAAGGAGTAAAGTCTGACCTTTCCAAGCACCTGAACCGGAGCCGTTAGCTACATATACGTCTTCAGAGTTTGCTGTAGCTACTCCTTTAGGTTCGTGTAGGTCAGCACCTGTTAGACTGGAATGAGTTACGTTAGCCATTTAATGCTCCAAAGTTAAGGTAGAGGAGGAACCCCAAGTAATCCCTGAGGCCCCTCCCCTTAGTTTTAGACTTCGATATATTCAATCACCAGCTTAGCAGCACCAGCCGTGAAGGCCGCAGTTGCGTAGACAAGCGACATATATGCATTAGCTGCACCAACCGTAGCCGTGCCACCAACAAGAGCGCCGTTACATACGACAGCTTTGTTAGCAGCCAAGTCAGCAACAGCAACAGCCGCGTCAATACCATCTGCATCAATGATAGTGCCGTCAGCCTGCTGAAGACCAATACCCAGAGTAGCGGAACCACCTGAGGTAAACGCCGTAGTGACAACCAAAGAGGCTTTCGTAATGTAAGCTCCAGCAGGAATGAACGCATCATTCGGCTGTGGATTAACATCAGAAGTGCCTAGCGCAGTTGCGTCTTTAAGTTCAAAGACCATAGTCTTAACACCGTTCTGAGCGTTAAGGCCGTTGTCTCTAGCTGCACCTTGAGCGTTGTTAGTGATAACAAATAGACCGTCTGCATTAGTATAAGACATAATTTAATTCTCCTTTCTTATACCACAGAAGGCTTGGAAGCAACACGAACCATGTTCTCAGGCCGGTACAGTTTAACACCATAACGGCTCGTCGTAACATATTCGTGACGCTGCAAGTCCTTGTTATATTCGTAGTCAACTTCTGGCATCTGACGCCACGCACCAACGAAGGGAGTGACAGTCGGAGCAGCGGAGAAGAACAAGTTTGCCTTACCGTTGTCAGAAGAGAAGTCAACATTTGAATTATCACGGTCTGGCAGAGCATTGTCAGTAACATCCGCAAGGTAGTTAGAGCAATATACGTCAAAGCCATAGATGTTCTTAACGAACGTCATGCCTGTGGCGATACCGTCTGCAACAATGCCTTCAAACCGTGGGTTATTGCTGACATTAACGAGGTTGGAGATCGTATTGATCGTGTACTCGACAGATGGATCAACAATAGCAATCAAAGCCTGATCGGGAACACTAGCTCTTTTCAAAGCGAAGCGCGCGCGAGCAAAGTCTTCAATCGAAATCGTACCAGCAGCAGCAGCCCAACGATGTTCTACACCGTCAAGTGCTTCGTTACTGTTGGCTGAAACACCTGAGTCAGCAGCAGCAAGGGTCGTCGTTTCGAAGTGAGCCATGATAGCTCTTTCCTGCTCAGGAACAAAGCGAGAGATAATCTGCTCACTGTAGAAGGAGTCCTGTTCAGCTTTCTTCGTGATGTAGGTAGCAGACGACAGATACTTGTCCACGGAAAACGTGAACTGACCTGTGTCAAGTGGACGATATGCAACTTCGGTGTCTTCCGAATAGTCGTCAACCTGAGCCTGCCCGATGGAAGGAATAAAGAACGTATCGCCATCAGGGAAGCCCTCAAGCATACGCACATACTTCTGTGCCATCATTTCGTCTCGTAGAATTTCCTTAAGCTCGCCAGACCATACTTCGCCGCGAGTAAGGAGATCAACATTACCAGTGGTCATAGCCATGATATTTTCTCCTAGTTTGTCTTGTTTTTACAAAGGACATACTAAAGCCCAAATCGGTTACCTAGTCGTTTTCTATCCTCTAGTAGACTTTGTTGAACCTTAGGACTGTAGTACAGGTTTTTGTTAGTCCGCCTCAGGTTCTGGTAATAGTCCCAGTTTCTTTCCTGATTGCCGGACTGCATGTTGACGCCTTCAGTTCTGATCGTGCCGGTAACCATAGGTTGGGTGTTCCTACGTTGCTCACCGATTAGCGTGAAGAAAGCTGTAGGAGACTCAGTTGCAATATCTTGAAGACGGCTTACTGGCATACCCAATGCTTGTGCCTTCTTCTCAATTTCAACTTTGGCCTCAGTTCCATACATCTGTTCTAGTTGCTGGTTAACAGAGTCAATGTTTTGTTTAGCTGTACTCTGTTTCTCACGTTCTGTTAGCGTCTGCTCAACAAGGCTTTTAAGTGTGTTCTCACTTAGGTCTGGCGTGGTATTGCCTGCTTCAGTGCCACTAGTATTATTGTTGTTGGACTGTACTTCAGTGTTTACGTTAGTGGTATCCGTAGCCCTATTCTGAAGTTGTTCGAGCAATGACTTGGCATAATCCTGTTTACCTAAGTCTTCTTTGAGTTCCTTAAGTTGGGACTCAAGAGTACTAATGTAGGTGTCAGCTTCCAGTTTACCTTTAGCTAGTACCTCAGGGTCACTCCATTGCTCTCCCTTAGTCTCTACGAGTTTGCCTAAAAATGAATCCTGTGGTTGGGTTTCAGTTTGAAAAGCTGACTCTGTGTTCTGACTACCGTCTGTGGTTTGATCGGAGTCAGTGTCAAAAACGGACATTGTTAATCCTTTTTGTTTAGATCAATTAGTTCAAGAATATCTTCAAGCACTCGGTTGTACTCGTTGACGGCGATTTGACGAAACTCCCAATTAGGTGTCTCGTAGTCCCTAACACCATCTTTCTTTTTGTAATGAGTGTTAAGAATTTCAGTTAGAGAATCGAATGCGTTTCTGTAATTAAGAACTTCGTACCTTCTTTTCTCTTTGTCCTCAGATTTAGTTCCTCTGAACCAAACTTGTTTCATTAGATACCCATCTCTTCTTGTGTCATTAGGTTCTCTTGATTAACCGCCTCAGCATTCTGCATCTGGGTTTGAGTCTCAAGTTGCTCAGAGACAGAGATGTTTTCACCAAAGAGAGACGCCTCACCAAGTTCTTCAGAGATGATCTTAGCGAACTCCTTACCTGAGAGATGAGCAGAAACAGTGGGGTCAGCAGCTTTGATTTGAAATAGTTGAGTGAGGTTTTGAACACGCCTGGCCCTTTCGGCAAAGTGTCTAGCGCCAACAGGTACAATTTTACCGGAGGCAATAATGTCATCCTTTGTAATGTCTCTAAAGAAAGCAACACCTGTGGCATCATCAATAACTTTAATAGTGTCACTAAAGTTCATGTACCGTCTTGCTGTCTCAAGCATGGAGTTTAGAATTGGTTCTAAGAATACTCTTTCGAAGTGAGCAGTCTTGTGTTCGAAGATACGAGACGCAGCATTCTGTAGAGACTGTACTTCGAAGGCTGTCTTTTCACCTGGGGTTCTGATACCCATAGCTTGTCTAGGTGCGCCAGCCATTTCCTCCATCTTGTTCTCTAGGGTCTGAATCTGGAGGTCAGCGTTAAGTGCTGTAGCGTCAGGTACTAAGTAACCTACGTCACCTTCTTCACCTAGATAGATTCTAGTCCCAGGTTCAAAGTCGAAGTCTTCTACGTCACCTCTGATCTTCATAACTGGGTAAGCAATCTGGTCGAATACGTCAGCTTTGAGGTTCTCTAGGTGGTCAATTCTGTACTGCATACCGACTAGGTTATCTAGTGGTCCCATAGCGTAGAGGTTGTCAGGTCTAGGCCTCCATCCTGCGTGGAAGACAGGGGCATGTCCAAGCCAAGATGGGTTCTCTTCGTTAGTCAGAATGTAAGCTCTATCAACTACTGTAATGATACGGTCTACTTGGAGTTCATCATTTTGGTAGTCAAAGATATCGCCATAAAAAGTTAGGATTTCTACATAGTCAGATTCATAGTAGTGCTGGATAGACGAGAAACCATCTGCAACGTAGCCTTCTGATTTGTTGAAGGTAGCGTCTGAACCTCTTACTGCTGCTCTAGCATGAAGCATTTTATCTAGAATGACCTGCATGTTTTCCTTAGCTGGGTCATCCTTAATCATTCTTTTGATTTCACCTAAGGTTTTAATTGACTTAATAATCTTAGGTGCTTTAAGGAAATCAGATGCTGCTGGATTAAAGCAAATGTCGTAGGGAGAAATACGAACTACCTTAGGACCAACGTACTGAGAAATGTAATCTCCGTCTTCTTTAATCTTGTATCTGTCTTCCCACTGTACTGTAGCGAAGCAATTACCGTATTGAATGTAGTCGTAGATTAGATCAGAAGCTGTGTTGACAAAATCAGACTGTCTAACTTTGTTTTCCATATACGCTTGAATGGTGTCTCTTTTAGACTTTACATTTGAATCAATGGAAGAAGCCTCAAACCTCATCCACTTTTGCTGGGGAAACAAAGAAGCAAAGTAGTTAGCATGAAGGTTATCCATAAGCTGCGTGAGCTTAGGGGTCGTAGTAGTGTTAGACCAAGGGAGCATAGCATTGCCTGTGGTCTTAGTGTCAGTTGCGTAGAGGTAGTTACGCAGTTCTTTCCACTCTTGGATTTTTGTATTACGAAGGGTGTCCCACTCACGCCACCTGTTAGCAATCTCAACTGCTAAGACCTCCGGTTCAACAATGTTTTCAATGTCTAAAGTCTCACCAGCCATTAGGCAGCACCTCTAAATCTGTTATTAGCCCAAACAATGTTGCTTCTGTTTTTTCTGTTTAAGCTAGTCGATGGTTTAATAGCCATATCAATACATGAAGCTAATGCGTCGATTACGTCATCGTGTGGTGGGTTCCTACTAGATAGCTCTTCTTCTAGTACTTGAATGTTCCCACCTTTGTAATGCCAAATTTGTAAGTTGTCGTATCTAGGTTCAAGGGTAGATGCTATACGTTCTTGCTTACTGCCGTGAGACTTGCTAGGTCTGAACTCATCAATGCTGAGAGACAGGCCGTGGTCTTTAATCATTTCTTTTAGTTGTTTTACGATAGCTGACTGAGCTACTGTAACTTCGGCTCTGATCTTACGGAAAGACCACTTAGCATGTAGGTTAAGTATGTGTTCGAAGTAATCTGAAATTCTCTCAGTTCTGAACCTATCTATGTCAATAACGTAGCAGTTATTCTCTCCGTCTACACCTACAACTACAATAGCTGTGTAGTCAGCCTTACGATTTAAACTAAATGCAAAGTCAACAGCTGCAAATACATTGATTCTACGGTCCTTATAATACCAGTAACCATTATCTCTTGTCAAGAACTTTCTTTCGAAATACTGAAACTTTTCTCTTCTGACTGGTACATTGTCAGGATCAGTAGGATCGTTGTAGTACTGAGCTTTGAATTGGCTTTTGTCTAGGTACTGACCTCTTTTCTTAGCTAAGACTTGACGATCAAAACCAAACCACTTTCCATCTTTACGTTTTTGCTTAGGCCAAAGGAACTCACCATTACCTTCGCCACTATCTTCGACTGCTCTCTCGTATACTTCGTAAATTGGAATAGAACCGTCTAGGTCTCCGTTGTCGTCGTAAGTATCCTCTTGCATCTGCATTAAGTCGTTATACAAATCCTTGGGGTGATACCTAGTACCTACAACCCATTCCCTTGAGTTAGCTCCTTCGATGGATGACAACAAAGAGTACTGACTTTTAACTCTGTCTCTTCCTTCGTTTGTGTAGGCATTCTCGTATACGACTGCATCATCAAGTACTGCGATATCACAATGCAAACCTGTTAAGCTTGTAGTTAGGCCACCTGTAAAGACGGAAGGATCACGGATGTTCTCTTCTTTCCTTAGTGGGTGGTCTAGACAAATCTCAGATGTCGTCCAACGGGTGCGCTTACCTTCTTCTTTGTGGACATGTTCAGGCCAGTATCTCTGATAGGTATCAGATGTAAGGATACCCTTAATGAACGACAACTGTTTCTCAGCTAGGTTTGCTGTAGCTGAAATGTATAGAATCCTAAGTGTTGGGTCTTTAGTTAGTTCCCAGGCTGCTCTGAATGCAACCAACCTAGACTTACCGTGGTCACGGGGAAAGAGTAGAAGCTGATGTGACTTACTGTCTTGCCTAGTCCACCAGTTAATTACATCTTCGTGACAAATACCTAGCATTTGCTCAGGTGCAACCAACTTAATAAATACTGAAAGGTCAGCTTCAGCCGCTAGTCTTACGTCATCTAATGATGGTTTTTTAGGCTGCATAGTACTCTTTAAACTGGTTGTTTCTTAAGCTCAAGGAAAGGGTACGAAGAGCAACCAGCGTACCAAGAAGTTATTTCTTTTATCTCAAGCCTGTGGTTCATAATCTGCTGTACTACTTCGTAGGAGGGACACTCAGTGACTTCAGATAACTTTGTTTCGTGTGAACCATCAGGCAGAGTAACAACCAATAACAGCAACAGCTTTGATATTAGACCTAATTCCACCTGTGTAACCCCTTGTTTTAACTCTTAATTTCAGGATGTCTGCCATTGTGCATGTGACTAAGTTTGTCTACATGAGACTTAAGACTAGCTATGTCAGCTTGTATTGTAGCCATTTCTCTGTGACGACGTTCCATTGTACTAGGGTCCATCATACTTGAAATAATAGATAGTCTTTGGTGTTGAGTTTCTACCTTAGTCTCCATAGTATCTAAGCGTTTGTCTAGGCTTCTGAGTCGTTTCTCTAAGTCAGTTAAAGTTTCTAAGATAGCCTTAATCTGCATTTTACCTACGGCTGCTGCACCTGCAACACTGAAGAGTATCCCTCCTAAGGTAACAATCAGCCGTACATCAATAGCGCCTTCCATGACTTAGCATCCTTTTGCTCCGTCACATTAAACAGCTTAGTTACGGTCTTGTCCAAACCGGACTGTAGCTGTACCTGAACCTGAGTAAGAAGCCCTGTAGTGAATGTCTTCACTTTCGTTACCAACTTCTTCAGTAGGTGCTGTAAAGGTATCTACTGTAGCCCAAGTGCTTTTGTCTGAGCTTCTTTGAATTGTAACTGTTCCTGTGAACGTACCTGAGATACCCAGATTAAAACTTCCTTTCTCAACAAATACGTCAGAAGAGGTAGTTTGCCCATTAGTCAGAGCTTCAGATAAAAGTGTAAAAGCCATTGTCAGTTTTCCTTATTTAGTACGCAAGGCCAGAAGCAATAGCTGCGCTGATGGGTTCCATGTCTTCAGTAGTCCAATAGCTTTTACCTACCATCAACTGCAAGTGACGGACACAGGTATCAACGGACTCCTGCTTTTCCTCTGCCGTACTGTCAGCCATACCAGTACCTGCTGCGATCTTATTGATGCGGTTGGCGACGGTGACCATAGCGGCGTAGTTGACGGCAATTTCTTCAGATGTAATTTCACTCATGTTACTTAACCTTTCAACGCTGCTACTTCAGCTTTAAGTTCATCGATCTGTGCTGACAATTCTTGGATAGCTTTGACAGCGATAGGGAGAAGCTGTGCAGGTGCCACCTCAAGACGCTCTGGGTTGTTACGCAGAACACTGCTAACCCACTCAGCATCGTTAGCATCTTCAACAGCCATCATCTCCTGAGCAATGAAGCCAAAGTCTTTCTTGTCTGTGACAGCACCATCACGCATCTGCCAGACGAACTCAACTGGCCGGACCTGTTGGATATAGTCTAGCCCAAGGCTTAGGTCTTGGATTTCGTCTTTGTCCCTGGCATCCGAAAGTGCAGAAATGCTCGTTTGCTGACAACGGAGAGTTGCTACGTTAGCGTCACCCAAGGTAATTTCGTTATCTACTCCAGCAGCTGAAGGAGCAGCAGACCTACCAATCAGGGTATTGAAATCTCCTGTCGTAAGACCTACACCTGCGTTGTACCCCAAGGTTGTATTCGTTGCCCCTGAGCTAATGTCGTCACCACTGAGGTTTCCGATGCAGGTATTTGAATCAGAGTCAACAATAACGCCGCCAGCGAAACGGCCAATACACACATTATCAGAACCGCCTTCGATGTCATTGCCTGCAAAATAGCCAAGCGCAACGTTATAATCGCCATCATCTAGAGCAGCTAGGGCACCGTATCCGCTGACTGCCACATTACCAAGACCTGAAACGCAAGCTGATAGAACACTACGCCCACCGACCGCGACGTTGTAGTTGCCTGAGACGTTCGCTCCTAGGGCTGCATAGCCATAAGCACAGTTGTAAAGCCCAGACGTGTTGGCGTCTAAAGTAAACGCGCCAAAGGCTTGGTTTTGCCCTCCGTTGTTGAGGACAAGAGCATCATACCCCACAGCGGTTGAGTTAGCCCCTGTGGTATTATCTTCAAGACTTCCATAACCAAAAGCTGTATTTCGGTCACCTGTGGTTAGTTCTTGAAGGGCTTGAACACCAAAAGCTGTGTTGTTCGTTGCTCCTGCTTCTGCATCTTCTAGGGTATTAAGACCAAACCCAAGGTTAGTTGCCCCTGATGGATGTCTAACTTGAGCGTCCATAGTCCCTGTAAAGTTTTTATTCTCTAAGCTATCTTCAATAAGCTCAGAGAGTACTTTTGTTCTGAAAACACCTGACATTAACTTTTCCTTCTAGATTAAGTTTATTGAATTAAATTGTCGTCTTGCCACAACAATGCCGAAGGAATGCCGTGTTCCGAGTAGTTGTCTTGGACATTGGTTAGATTTTCTGATTCAGTAATCACACTATCAGACAACCAAATTTTAACTTTACCATTACCTACTGCTTGGTAATAGAAAGTCTGATTAAAACTTTCTGAAAAAGATTCTCTAACAGGTCCGAGGGTTTTTTCCATTCTAAACTCCTACTGCTGCAACTGTGTACGTTCTAGCTAAAGCTGAGATAGCACCAGTTGTAATGTTTGAAGCTGTGATCGTAACTGTGTTAGTTGTTGAGCAAGTAGCTGTGTAGATAAGACCTGCTACAGGTGAGTTACAGTTTACAAAGAAACCCGTGTTAGTAGAAGTAGAGCCTGTCATTGTTAGTGTTGTACTAGCTTGGGCACCCGCTGCAATGCTTCCTAAGTCGTGAGCTTTAGTGGCTACATCAAAGTAGTCCATAGCTGCATTGCCGTCAATACTTAGTTGACCCGTTAAGGTTATATCACTTGAGCCACCATTTTGCCCAGCACCTGTTACAAAACCTTCTGTTGACCCTTCAGAACCGTCACTGGCTATGTAGCCAAGTTTTTCTCCGTAAAGGTCGTATGTATGACCACTAATAGTAGCGCCAGTTATATCAGCAAATGATCTCTCACTTACACTTACACCTCTGTTACCGAGGTTATTTTTAATGAGCGTACTTGCACCTTTTACATCAACGTGACTAGCTTCCTCTAAAGATACACCGTAGAGGCCATTCTCAACAGAAACAATGTTCTGAACAACACCTGTGCTTCCGTCACCTCCGAAGTAACCGCTTGAGGTATTACCAGCCGTTAGAAGGCTCGACCCAGCTACATGACTGCCTGCGTTAACTGCACCGCTTCCATTATTACCTGTTGAGATCGCACTTGCAAATTGAAAGGTTGAGTTGTTTAAGGCATAGATTCCGTGTTCACCGCAGTTAGAGCAAACAACAAACTGAGCATCAACTGTTCCGTCATAGATACCGTATAGACCGTGGCTTGACCAGTTGTAGAACGCCCCAGCTTCAATACGGGTATAAGCTCCGTACCAAAGCATCATGCCTACACTGTCACCTGAGCCATCACCTACAAAGGCTAAGTTCTCCCACTCAGGTCCGTAGCCGTAAACTGTGATACCATTGCCAGTACCTAAGCTAGGGAAAGACAAAACTGTACCGTACTTTTGAATTGATACACCAGTTCCAATTGAACCTGTAAAAGAAATAGATGTATTTTTAGCTGTGTTTTTAACTGTGAAGGTATTTGTGCTACCAACTGCTGTAACTTTAAAAATTCCTTCAAAGACTTGGTTGGTGCCAGCCACTGGAATATCTTTAATGACTACATAGTCGTTTGTAGTTAGTCCATGACCAATGGATGTCCAAACTACATCGTGGTCTCTAGCTCCGTTAGATGTAACACTTACACCGTTAGGAGCTGTTACTGTGGATAGGCTTGCTCCTTGGACTATAATCCTGCTTCCGTAGGGGTGGTCAAAGGATATAGAACTACAGGTAAAAACACCAGCTGCGATTTGGATTGTAACCAGGGCATCAGATGCAATCATCCAATTAGCAATACCTGTTAAGGCAGCTTGAAGAGTGGTTACGTTACCACCTGACGCAGCTACTGAGACTGTAACATCTGATTCAATGAATGCTATATTATTTAAGGCTGAAACTACAAAGTTACTTGAAGTATCGAAATCAGCTACTGTTAGGACATCTTGAAGTTTGGCGCTGGCTGTACGACCTACTGCGCCTGTACCTGAATGGATATGACTTACGTTAGATGACTCGGTAGCACTAAAGGTTAAAGACCTAGCTACAACAACTTCAATGGATGTAGTTGCTACAGGTGCCTGTGAAAAGGTAAGTACTTTTTCTGAAATAGAATAAGTTTCTTTGTTTTGATAAACACCGTTAATATAGACTTGTGTGTTGTTTTCAATGAATGGTTTATAGGTAAGAGTAAAAGCTGTAGTGGACCCATTACCTGTGAAGTTATCTGAGTGAAGAGAAGCGCCTGTAACTGTAGCTGAATCTGCTGTTAGGTAAGTACCACCTACACTTAGAGCATTAGTAGCTATCGTACCTGCGTTGATTAGGTCGTTATTATTTAGGTCTAAGTCAGAACCCATAGCGTTAGGGCTACTACCGTCAAGAGACAAAGTGTTATCAAAGGAATCTCTTAGTGCTTCAAAGTTAGCATTAAGCTGAGTATTTGAAGCATACCCTGAGCTAATAGTCGAGACGGTAGGTTTCTTAGCCATTTAGTATTCCCTATTTCCTACTGAGTACTTTCAGTGTTGAGTACTTCCTACTGAGTCTACCCTAGTTAACTTTTAGACCTAACCGTTCTGCGTCTTTGGAGAGCATCTGCATAGCTTGACGATCTAAGGTAGTTTCTTTTTGCTTTTGTCTTTCGGACTTACGATCATGAGGACTAACCTTTTCAATCCAACCTCTTTCTAGAAGCAGTTTGGCTGCTGTAAAGGATGACCTACCACCTTCTCTCATTTCCTCAGCTATGCTTCTGATTGCTTCTGACTTAATCCTTACATCAACTTCCTCTCTCCACTTACTGTAGTATCTTCGGAGAGATGGATTAGTTCTTATCGTATCCCAGATATCCCAAGTACCGAAGACAGCCATAGCAAAGGTATACTCAGTTGGGTCATTTGACACATGATCTAAATATAATTTCTTAATACTAAGAAGGGGCTTACCTTCGGAGTTGACAATATCTTTATCTTTTAATGTAAATAGTTGGAACTTATTGTTATCATAACTTAACTCAAGGAATAGTGATTTAATTCTTGTATGACCAACTGAGTTAATAAATGCTTCTCTTTCAAACAAAGCCATTTAGGGTTCCTTAGGATATCCTTAGTATGTCCTATGAACTAGGACTAAAGATGTATACACATATAAATGAATCAATTGGTAAACATTATACAGTACTCTTATATTGGTGTCAATAGGGAAAGTGCAAAATATATTTTTATTTTATTATTGACAAAGATTGGTATGTATGATATAATAGTATTATACTTAGGACGTACTAAGGATAGTACTTAGTACT
>UEXM01001524.1_pt1 | contig 18989 bp, 35 predicted proteins | sample 1796661 | NCBI WGS metagenome assembly UEXM01 (sample SAMEA4772469, study PRJEB27181) | metagenome | reverse complement strand
CGACTGCGATTACGATTAGATTTCTCATAGTTCTACTCCTGAGTAAAGAAAAGTTTAATTCAGGACACTATAGGGCAAATATCGTGCCAAACGATTTACCGTAAAAAACGCATGTAAATTTTACAGCGTGTAAACCCTTGCTTTATAATTACTGTAAACTGTCAACTGTCAACTCCTATTGGATAGAAAAACCATACCATGTTTCCGCTTCTTTTATCTTGTCTGTACGCTCATAGTTCTTAACATTCTTTATCATCATGTCAATATATTTTTTAACATTTTCAGTATAGTAAAACCATTCCCTTTTTCCCGCCGTTCGCCAGAATTGAAGGTCGTCATGTATATAACCTTCTAGGGTTTTTGAACCGTAAATAACACCCAAGCAAACTATTTCACCAGAGTTTGATGCTCTATGAGCTTTCACCCTTTTGATTGGTTCCCTGCTATATCCAATCTTTACTTGACCATTAGCTGGATGAAGCAAAAAATAAACAAAGCTATCTCCGTATTCTCTTGAAATGTTTTTTAGATCCCAAGAAAGTTGTTCACATTCGCGGTTTTTACAATGTCTTTTCGCACACCACTCGCATTTCTTTTGCTCGTATTTGAGGCAGTATTCAAAAACTTCTCTTTTTAAGTAGTATTCATTATTAAAAGCTCCATGAATTACTGGTGGAACATCTACTTTAAAATTATAAATCGTTCTATCACTATAATCTTTTATTATTCGCTCTGCCTCTACTGATCTAATTATTTTATACCCAGTGGTTTCTTCTAAAAAATCACAAGCGCTTAGTATTGGTGAGCGATTTATATGAGCGACACAAGCTGGAACGAAAATATTATAATGCTTACCGTTTTCTCTGCGTGATTCGTAGCAATTTTCTATGTCATAATGTATGTGTGTGCGAAAATTTGGAATGGATGCAAAAATTACCCTTTCGGTATAACACTGGCAATTTTCTTGATAGCAAGGGATAGTAAGGGATATAGAATCATCTTTAACTTCTATAGTTTCTTCCCAAGCAGCACCCCGATATGTCAATTCACTCATTTGTCAACTCCTTCAAAGATATTTCCAACAACTTCAAGTTCTCCTAAAAAATCACAACGCAACCAACCAGACTTGCCCCCAAACTTTGGAGGAATAAACAAACCAAAGCAAAGACCGTCAAGGGTTGGGTCTGTGTTCCATTCTACAATACCTTTATATCTTTGTCCACCAATATCTGAATTATCAAAGATAATTATGTCTCCTTCATAAATCTCAACTCCATTCTTGTCTTTAAGTCCGGTGTATTGTTGAACAGCCCATTCTGCTTGAGTTTCTAAATAACGACTACCAAGAGGTGTGGTAGTCTCAACCATAGCCAAGCCGTTTGCTTGATGAATAACAAAAGACTCTCTAAACTTTTTACCATCCCACGCCCTAAACTTAATCTCTCTCATTAGTCAACTCCTTTAATACCTCTTTATCTTCTTCCATTACTTTATTAGCAACCTTCATTTGAGCATCCAATTCCTCAAAGGTTGAGCATCCAGCCAATTCCTCAAAGGTTGAGCAAGTGCCTCGCCCAGTTCTTGAAAAGCAGCACAGGCACGAATCGCTGCGTCCTTGGACTTGAGTTCGATGTCCCAGTCGTATAAGTCACTGACAGGATGACCTGTAGGCATGTCTGCATGTTTGCGTGGATTCTTATGATCGGGCATTGACTCGCTGTAGTGGAACAGAGGTTTGATCTTACCCCATGTAAATGCACAGGTTTCCATAGGTTGAAACTTTCCTGATGGATTACACTTGTGATGAAGATTGTCAAACGTAATAGGCAAATTAAAGTAGTGTAAAAGATTACCTACAGTCCAACAACCTTTGTCCTCGTTCTCTACAACAAGACGACTGGTTACGTTCTGATCGCACTTGTTTAGGTTGGACATGAAGCGAGCAGCAATATCGGCAAGGTCGCCCTTGGTGCAGTTGACATGAATATTCATAGGATTGTAGTAACTACGCTCGCAACCCAGCATGTCCATGACCCAACCGTGATGGTTGAGTTCTGCAATAGTCTTGTCTACTGCCGCTTGGTTTTCGCTGGCAAGCACGTTGAACTGGTCTGGATGCGTGGACAGACGAACCTGCCATGACTCGTTGTAATAAACAATGTCACGAAATTCCTCTATGATCTGCTCGTACTGAGGTACGTTATGTACGCCATACTCAAACTCTGGATGAGTCAGGCATGGAAACAATGCGCTTGATACACGGTATCCCCAACCGTTGTCTGCACAGTGTTCTATGCAAAGACGAGTTACCTCCACGTTATTAAGCCAACGCTGACCTAACTGATCTAGTGCGTACTCTGCGCCATGCTCGTCGCGCAGTTGGTTAAACCGCTTCCAAGTCATAGTCTGAAACTTGTAACCTTGCTCTTTGAGTTCGTTGCTGATGCAGCATAAGTTATACATAGTTGATTCCTAAATGAGATAAACCCGATGACACACTATTATTATATAGTATGTATCGGGCATGTCAAGCATAAACTTTAAAAATAGTAGTGCGAATGGGAGTCGAACCCATACTGGATAGATTTTAAGTCTAGTGTCTCTGCCGTTGGACTACCGCACCAAAAAAAAGGGAGCAGGCGAACCCACTCCCAACCACCAACCACAGTGGAGTTTACCAAGAATCGTTGATTACATCACCATCTTCTAGTTCGTCAAGATAATCCTCTTGATCGTTGTAGTATTCATCTTCTGAATAGACCGCTTCTTCAAGTTGCTCGCGAGCAACAGAGATTACTTCGTAACTACTGACTCGCATCTTCTGATGCTCGCAGTCAGATGGAACGCTGACAATATCTTTCGGGTTGAACTTTACAAGAATAACAACACCAGTGCTGCCCGCCCAGTTGCAAGCATAATCGTAAGTGCCAACGTGAAGTCCACTGTCGCAACCTTGAGTATGATCGTCGCATACCTGTCGTCGCTTCATGCTGGCAGTATCGCCAACATTGTTACGGAAACTGTTGCCAGTGTAGATGTCAACAAGATCGCCCTCTTTGATCTCGCCGTTCTTACCTTGGATCGTTTCGCCAGCGTAAGTCCTTACACCTTTGTAACCAACCAACATGCCGTCCTCGGTGATTGGTAGACCCTTGTGACTTGACCACTTGTACGACTCCTGAACAGCACGTTCGCTGACGTTATCGTACAGGTTGGTGAGATAATTCAGCATAAACTCATGGGGAAACCCTTGCTGCATACACTCAACAATTCTATTGGTAGGGTCTTTTGCGACCTGTTCGCCCTCAAACAAAAGAATCCCCTCGGCAAACTCAAAGTTGCCATGACTCCAGTTTTCTACTTGAAATCCAGTGTTCAAAAGGTTCACAAACTCATCTGCGTCACCAGCATGTACGCATTGCATAAGAGATGTGTACTGGGGATGCGATGGATCAAACAAATGGGGTTGACCGTTAAGTGTAACAGTCCAGTGTCCTTGTCCATCTTTGATGTGGCTCAACATAATAATTCTCCTAAAGGTGATTGAAAGTTTTATTCTATTATACTACTGTTATCGTCTTTGTCAACAAGAAACTAAAAACAATTTTTTAAATCTCTTGTACTTTCTTGAACATCTCTGTAATAACTATCAAGAGACTGATCTACATGCGCCAATCCTGCGTTACGATTCCAGTCGGTATGATCTAAAACATCTACAAGATAGGTTTCATCTGGACAGTAAACTGCTTGAATGATACCATCTGAATCAACTTCTACTACAATGTGTTTGTCGTTCATTAAAATAAACCTTTCTTGTCATCAACATATCTTCCCAAAGTTCTATCCTGTATCGTCTTATTAGTAGGATTGTAGTGTAGAAAATAACTACGCTCTGCAATCCTATTTGTCCAACAAAACTCTCCCTCACCTTCTACTTCATACTTCTCGAAAACATCAAGACGATGACGCTCGTAGTCTCCTTGGGTCCAGAGGTGAGCATCACGAATCTTTACGATATTTACTCCATCTGTGTTTACATTATTCTCTACCCATAACATTAACTCGTCTCTTGGAATAATCTTCTTGTCTTTACGCATTGGTACTGGTGACGGTAAACTCATTTGTTTTCTCCTTGATGTGGTTGATTAAAACTTCAATTTGACGGTCACTTGCATAACTACCATCCCAATGTAGCAATTCTACAACAGGATACTGAGCAACAAACTTGTCTGCAATCTGCTGCAACTTATCTTCTGACTTGATCTTGTGACCAAGGTCCAAGACACTGTAAGCAAACTTGTCAGAGTGTTCTGCTTTTGCTAACTCCATAGTATCATTATACAGTCTGACTTCCTCATTGTCAAGTCCTGCCTTTCCAAGTTTTTCAAATAATTCTTGATATGGACAGTTACTATGCTTTCTGTACTCGATTACCTCGATGTCTGGCATACTTGCTGACTCTCGCTGAATGTACTCACCAAGACTAATCCAGTTACCTTGCTTGAACGCTTTGGTTTTCAGAAAAGCGGTCTTGAGTCCATAGATAGAATTGATAGCAACGCCAAGATGCTCAAGACTATCCATGATATTCTTAAATTGATCCATGCCGTAACTTTGCGATTCATACCTGTTGATCTCAACATACACTCGCTCACTACCATCGTTGTCAATCTCAACGTCATCCCAGCACTCATTTGCCTTGACTCTCCATCCAGTAGTCTTGCCGTTCCACTCAGCAACCTTTGATCTTGTAGGAGTTGATCCCCCGTAACTATTGCTACTTTTCGGCACAACTTCTTCCAAATCTTCAATCAAATCGGCAGGAATACCAAACAAATCAATCTGCTCTTGCTTGAGCAATACAATTTGTAGACCTCTTTTGCTACGCATCCACTCCATGATACGAGTTTTCATGCGATCTTTGTGCAGGAAGTACCTAATATCCCAATCGTTACTGTTTACAAGTGGCAACCTTGTAAGACTCTCAATGTCTGGTGAATCTCTGTGCCAAGTGCCTCGCTTGTACGCAGTAATACGTTCTTCGCCCTCTTTGACGGATGGTAGATCAAACTTACCAAAGTCTAACGTAGAACTTCTTAGAACACTACGCATAGAACCTGAATAAACTTCTGCTTTCTTCTTTGCTCTTGCGAAAGCGCATTGCTCTGCATCTATCTTATCATAAACAACTTGCGAAAGATTGTTAGTTACTTTCTGGATATGAGACTTGAGCAGTGCCTTGGTGCTATCGTCCATCGACAATTCTTCACGACCAGCATTGAAAGACAGATCGCCAATCTCAAAGTTGATAAACCCAGACAGATCGCTCTTGTACTCATGTGGAATCTTGTAAGCAACATTACCCATACGAGCATACAGACTACCATAACCAGTGTTGAACGAACCTTCATCACAAACAAACTTGTAATCTTCCTTGGCACTAATTATCTGCTTGACTACATCTTTATTGTTGATGTTAGGTAGTTGGTCAAAGTATTTAAATACTTCTACTGCCTCGTCCTCAAAGTCATCTTCACGACCATTGACAGTCATGCTGACCTCGATACCGTCTGGTTCGTCAGTGTCGTTGGAACACAACAACGCTACCTGCGGTTCGCCATGCTCGTCCTTGTAGCAAGAGTAATCATTCTTGATTCCATTGTAATAACTTACAACAGAGAAACTATCTACAAGAGAAAACGCTGACTTGCTACCTAGACCCAATGCTCCCACAAAATCATTGCTACCAGTTTTAGTAGAATGAAAGTAAGTAGTAAATATTTCACGAACCTGCTCGTCCGAGAGTCCAGTCCCATAATCACGAACCGAGAAGTGAGGTTCAAGACGAGTAGGAAGGTGAACATCCCAAGGTTCCCCGTTACCAGCAGCAACGTGAGCATCATACGCATTACAGTTGTATTCGCGAACAACTGCACGAACTTTGTTAGTATAGATATTACTGGATAGGATCTCAAATGCCTTGGCACTCGCCTGAATCTTGAATCCAGAGGTCTTGAAGTCGCCATTGATTTGAACGTCACGTTTGTCGTTTGAAAGAATCGCCATAGTTAAATCTCCTAGTAAGTGGTTGGTATGTCTCTATTATACAGTGGTTATCGTCACTGTCAAGTGGTTTCTTTAAAAATTTCTAAATATGTCATCGTAATTCTCCTTCAAGTCGATCTATCAATTCGCGCATTTCCATGTTTTCTTCTGTATCTTCTTCTTCTTCCTGTGGGCAAGAGAAATGCTCCTTAATCATATGGAGCAACTGCAAAGATTTACTGACCTCTGCTAGTGCCTCATGTGCCTCTTGGTAGGAGAAAACTCTGGGGGCATCGACTGAACCCAGATTATCGTAATATTCATCTACAGTCTGGCAAGGTCGGGCGTCTATACCAAAAAGCACCTCAAAAACCTCTTTTTCAAATTCATCCCGTTCTTCTTGCATACAAGCAAATTCTTCATCGTCGGTCATCTTCAATCTCCTGTGGTTGGTAAATAAATAAGAGGTGGGAATCCAACTTCATCGGGTTATGGTTTGGACGACACCCTGATCGCGCCTCACCCACACTCTTATTATAATACAGTTATCGTCAATGTCAAGTATAAACTTTAAATATTTTTTAGCACTCCCACCAAGAATCGAACTTGGAGCAAATCTTTAGAAGAGATTTATGTTATCCGTTACACCATAGGAGCGTAAGTAGACTCGGAGTGACTTGAACACTCGACCTGCCGATTATGAGTCGGATGCTCTAACCAACTGAGCTACGAGTCCGTAAGTAGTGCAGGTAGGAGTTGAACCTACGGAGGCGAGTATATAAGACTCGCGTGGATAACCGATCCTCCGCACCATGTTGTCCCTATTATAACATCGGGACTTCGTATGTCAAACTTTAATCAAAAAGTTTAGCAGCATCGTCGAACACGATTTAGCAATCGTTGAAGTGGTCGCATTGCACGAACACGGCAGACTGTCGATCTTACAGGTTGAGCAGAGACAACTCTCGAAACAACCGTTCGCACTGGCGTACATCCACTGGTACACTCGCCAGCATCAGCAGAACCAGTCATCAAAGCACAACTCAAAACCGCAGCAGCAACAAATTTCATCCTAAAATCCTTTTCTAAAGAGTAACTTCAAACAATACATATACTATAGCACTAACTAATAGTATGTCAACTACATAAAATAATAATTGTCCTTTTTTCATACTTGATACTTCCTTATGTTATCGCCCTCTGGCGCACCCTCGATGTTGTCAGAACTATCGTCGTAGTAATATATTTTATCGTACTTTGCCATGATTGTCAACAACATTTCTCTCTTTTTCTGTGGAATATTTTTTTGTGTACCACCTACACAGTGAATAGTCTTAGCATTTACATTGTAACTAGCAAGAAAAGATTGTATCGCATCGGCACTGTCATCTTCTCTTGCTGTAAGAATGTACACATCTTGATCTTCCTCGCTGACTTCTTGCGCAAGATACATCAAGAATGTAGGATCAGCGTCTTTAATAAATCTGTCATCTCTAAACTCAGTGAAATCAAAAAACTCACCTACATTAAGTTTAAAGTTGGAAAAGTCTCTTGGTTGAACATGAGTAACTAGACCAGCACCATCCATTACTTTGATACGGGCAGTAGTTGTGGCGAGAGTGTCGTCAAAATCAAAGACAAATGCTTTTCTCATTGGTGCATACTCAACTCGCCGTCCAACGCTCCCAGCATTTCCTCAATGTTAAAACTTTCTTCCTCTACAGAGATAACATCGTCACAATACGCCGACAACTGAATCAAAGTATTCCACAAAAGAAACTTTAGTTCGTCAGTATTTGGTTCAATGTCACCTTTGATTAGTTTATCTGCAATATTCATTTTAAATCCTTTGGTAAGTGGTTCGTATGTTCCTATTCTACATCAAGTATCGTCATTGTCAAGAGGGTTCTTCATCTTTTTTACTATTTTTCAACCATTCTTTCACTAGGTCTTTATAAAGACAATGTGCAGAAAATGATGACCAAAAACCTATCTCCAATCTTGTTTTTTTGGGTGCGACAACGGTATCAGACTTTTTCATTGGTAAAATCCTCTGGTTCCATGTCTAGTGACTCTAGTTGAGCGTGGAATACCTCATCGTCCTCTAGCATAATAGAGTAAATGTCATCATATACAAACTGCCTGAGTTCTGGCAAGGTCATGCCGTCAACAATATACTCTGATAAGTTTTTAATCATTGCATGTGTAGGTACTGTAGTATTATCCATTACTTATCCTTTAATAATTGTAGTAACGCTTTCTCAAATTCACCAGTGTCGTCAAATCGTAGGCGAAGTTTTACTGCTTCTAGTATTTCATTCATCGTCCATATCCTTATACTGGTTGGTGAACTTCTACACTCAAATCTACCCACTCTCCATCGTCTGAATCACGAATCGCAGCAATCGCATCTTCAAGGATGTAATCACCTTGCTCGTCCTCAGACAATGCTTGCCACTGAACACCATCAATATTCTGTGGCATATCATCCCGTCCGATATACTCAAACCTAATATTCTTTGGACTCATTCTAACCCAACCGCTGTATTCTACAATAATATCATTCATTATCTAATTCCTCAAGAGTATAATCTTCTGCATCTTCAACGGCACGATCAATGTCGTACTGATAGTCTTGAAACAATGTCGTTTGAGCATAGTCCATTAGGGTTTCCAAATCCCATTTGTCTATTACCAGTTTAGCAAGGTTTTCGAGTCTGTCAACATTTAAATCTGTATCTTCAATCTTTTTCTTGGTATCACTCATGTTAGTTCCCAAATAAAAACTTCTAATTCAATTTCGTCTTTTGTAATTATTGCTACTTCGTCGTTACAATATCTAACGAAGTAACCATAACCAGAACAAGTATCATTATCAGGATCATTCCAATAAACCTCATCGCCTAGTTGTAGGTTCATCATCACCCACCTCCTTTTCCATTGCTGCGACAAGCGTAGTAGGCATCGAGTGTGAGTATACCAATGCCTTCTCCAGCAACTCACGCAGTTGCTCGATCTCGTCGTCTTTTTTAAACTCCCAAGACAAACTTCGATCTTTGATTAACTCTTTGAGATAAACATATACATCTTCTTCGTTTGGCGTATATGTAAAATCAAGTTCAATTACAACCGTTTTTTTACTCATCGTCAATCTCCACCATTGTCCAATCCCAGCAGTCAAAGACATCAACATCGTTCACTGCTTCTTTCTCCGCTTCCCTCTCTGTTCTGTTTTCTATTACGAAAGTTTCAATCACTTCGTTATCTTTATCATAAGTAGTTACTCGCCAGTTACTCATCGTCAATCTCCCTTAAACCTTTTCGCAGCAAGAGGACGGCACTTTACAAGGACCGCTATATTTTCCAGCATCCTCACCAAAAGTCACTGAAATCGTACTTCTATTTACCTTGTTTACAGTCGCGACTAACCCGCAAATCGCTTTGGGGCGAATATTGTCAACTCTTACTTTATCTCCGGTTTTTAGCGAAACAAGCAACTCGCTTTTAAGAATCTCTTTTCGCATCTTGATCGCTTGTTCTACTTGTTTCATTTGGTCATTATCCAATGAAAGAATACCTGCTTGAATTTCACTCACTGTCATTTTTAAATCTCCTAAAGTAGTGGTTGGTTTGATACCTCTATTATAATGTGGTATCGTCATTTGTCAAGTAAAACCTTTATTGATATTTCAAAATATATTCACAAGAGCATGCTACCGCAAGATTGTAAACATCTTCAAAAAATGCCGCACGATTGAAAGCATCGTAAGCGTCTGTAGGAGAATCGCCCCAAGTCATACCACCAGTGACGTTGAGTTCGTACCTCTCGCCCTTGTCATTGTAGGTGGTTATTGTGGTAGTCTCGCGACTAACAGTAGAACAAGAACTCTCAATATCTTCTAGTAGTTCTTCTAAACTATAATCTTCGTCATCAACACCGTACCACTCTTGAAACTCATCGGTTTCGCTTGCTGGTAGATTGACGATCAACTCGCGGAAACGCTCGCGGCGATCATCGGTCATGTCAAAGTAAGGAAAAGTCGCCAAAGTAAAGTCAGCACCCATATCAATCGTCCTTTGTTAAAACACTGTCGCTAAAAGTAAGTTTACCAAATTGTCCCCAACTGCCTTCTATTTTAATCTCTATCGGTTTGTTGTCAAGTGATTCCTCAATCTTTTCCTCAAGATTCTTAATCTTTTTCTTGAGATTATTTGTCTTTTCCAGTCCTAAGACCATTCCACAAAGTAAGACAAATAGCAGCACCCATATCACTACAATATGTGCCTCGTTGCATACCCCAAACAGACCTTCTTCTTTTTCGTTCATATTTTGTCCCACAAATACCAGATAAAGTATCCTACTGTTAAAGTTTCGATCACAAACAATACGTCAAGTATATCAAACTTATCGTCCATGTCAACCTTTATATTCAAAAATTCTTGCTACGCACTTGCAATTTTCCCCACAAACCTTACAAGGAAACGCTTTATTATGGTCTTTATTCCAATATCCCCTAATATCGTCCCTTGGTTCAAATCCATTATTCATTAGCATTTTTTGTGCAGGAACAACACCGTCCACAAACCAAGCGTATGATTTGATGGTCTGAACATTTTGCTCTTGTAACCATTTTATTCTGTGTTTGACCATAGCATCTCCGAAACCTGATCTCGTCATGGTTACTACAGAGGTTTTGAGGATTCCTAGCGATCCTTCTTGTTTAATTTGCACAGAACAGTAACCCCCAAGGAATTGCTGTCTAGGATAAACAGAATATGGAAGTTGGTCTTTGTAAAACAGAAACCATTGATGAATACTACTGTCCCAAGTTTGCTTGAAGAACATACCTTCACCAAAAGTATTATCTACTAACTCCTCTGCGTGAATAGCATAATGTATAGGTAGGTCTGATGGTACTTTAGTTATATCCACTGGCATTTTATTCATCGTCTACAATTCCTAAACAAATTACAATGACTACCAACGCAAGAGATATTCCAAGAGTTGTGCAGAATGTGAATATACTCATGTGAAGTTATTTTTTACTATCGCCTCTATGACGTTTACTGTTACAGCATTTCCAAACTGTTTTAGCGCACTGTTAGTATTTTTACAGATTTTAAAATCTTCTGGAAAACCCTGTAGTCTCGCTGATTCTCTGGGTGATAACATTCTCCACAACCCGTCAACGTCAAAGTATGGATGACCGAAGGTAGCGAGCGTTCTTGAGATGCCATCAATAGAATAAAGTCTATCATGCTGACGACTAACACCAGAAGGTGTATCGCCAAGTATCAGAGATACAGGTGTAATTTTACCCTTGATTTCGTCTTTGTCAATATCGTGACGATAAGATTTTTTTAATGCTTCAAGTTTTGTAGTTTTTCCATCTTTGAGTTTTTGTCTTGTAAGTCTGTGTTCTGCATATAGTTTACTATCTACAGCACCCTCCAGAATATCCCTAACGCTTACTTCTTCGCTCGTTGGTTCTGGGAATTTTAATTCCTGACCTTCTAGGGAACCTATGATAAATGTACGCTTTCTCTGTTGAGGTACTCCATAATTCTTGGAGTCCAACACTTTCCATTCTACGTTGTAACCTAGTTTCCTCAGTTCTCTGCACACAACGTCTACCATGACCTCGCCCTCATGGTTCTTCATGGATGCAAGTCTAGCAACATTCTCAAATAGAACATACTTAGGTTTCTTAACCTCGCATATCTTGATAAGATACTTAAACAGATTTGTTCTGTCGTCGTTCTCATCTGTCGCTTTCTTGTCCTTGACGGGTCTGTTGATACTGAATGGTTGACATGGAAAACCACCAACCAAAAGATCATGGTCTGGCATATTCTCAATATCCAAAGTGGTAATGTCATCCCACTGTGGGGTTTCTGGAAAATTGTCGTGATACACTTGCTTTGCGTGTTTGTCCAACTCAACGGACAGAACACACTCTGCCTCTGGCATTGCTTGTTTTATTCCTAAGTGGAATCCTCCAATTCCGCTGAATGTGTCTACAAACTTCATTGACGTTGACATATTTTAAATCTTTCTTTAGTAGGTTTAGTGCAATATCCGTAACTATCTGTGCTGCCCCTGTATCATACTGCTCAATATTGTTTTTGTCAATAGTAATATCGTCAGGTTTGCATAAAAAGTTTAAGTATTCTATCTTTATTTGACATTGAAAACCGTCTTTTGTTGAGTCCCAGTTTGCTATATCTGGATTTAATAAATCTTCTGAATCTATTTTTGCTATTGAGTAAGACAGATCATTCCCAGTATCCACAATATAAAGTTCGTCAAACTTAGAGCAGATATAACGATGGTCGTAATCGCCCTCACCGCGAACATTTTTAAGTGTTATCTTAGAGGTTTTATTTTTCTTTGGATTACCTTTCTCTGTGAACAAACAATGCTTTAAACTTTTAACTTCAACTCTGTGCGATCCTGAAACCAGTATGTCATATTCTTCATCAATGTGATCCGAGTTTTCTATTGTCTTGCAAATGACTGACTCTACGAATCTACCTTTAATTGGTTTTCCTAAATTACAATTAAGAGAAGAACCTACAGCATAAATTAAATTAAAAACATCGTCATAATTCAACTTGTCCATCTTTTTCTTCTTTTTAAATAAATTAAACAACTCATCCTCCTATGATTTCTGTGCTGTACCAGTCGTACAAAATTTCTTCTAGTTCACTTAGGTCTGGCGATGACCACTGTAGATTACCTATTGCTAAGTACCAATCATCTTGATCCTTTTCTACATAACATAGACCGTCATACAACATACCCATTTTGACTTCTTCTTCATCATCATAGTATAGATCAATAAAGTCGTTAAGATTTACAAATTTGCCGCTTTGTCGGAATTTTTCAAGTGTCATAATAAAAACTTTAAAATTGGTAGTGGAGTTTGCCCATCTGCTTGATCTCATTATAAATGAAGTCTAGCGATTCGTCAACAGTCATTCTGCACCATTCTGCTTTATCAACCCAGTATGCTGCAAATTCCTCGCCAAAGGTTTCTCTAACAGAGTCGTACAGAAATGTATCAGCATCTATCTGACGGTCAGAACCGTAGTCGTCATCGTTGATTGGTCTAGCGCACTGGATAAGTTCTTCAAAGTTGATATGCTGCTGGTTTCTTTCGTCTTGCATGGTTTACCTCAAAAGTGGTGAGTAGGTTACACTCTCATTATACAACTGTTATCGTCATTGTCAAGTCTACCCTTGAGTCTTTTTCCAAGAAAATAAATTGTTCAACCATTTCTTTCTCTTATTACAATTACACTCCTGTAAATTAAACCACTGTTTAAATCTTTCTTCTGTTATACCTACAGTTGTAAGTACACTTTCTACAACATCGCCCAGTCCCGTAAGATCATCAGGAGTTTGTTGCTGGTTAAAATTGATGCCCCTTCTTTCCAATTCCCCAATGACTTGATCCATTTCGTTTTTAATGTCATCTTGTGCCATTTTTTTCTCCATTTTTCTATTTTTTAAAATTTTTCTATCTAATTAGATATTTTACAGAGAACTCCGCATACATTATATTATACACTTTAGTGCTTGTCAAGGTGTAAAATTCCTATGTTTTAGTGTAGATATATTACACACCATTACTGTCCGAGAATGTACGTTTTTCTAAGTGTTTAATACTACTTAATACTATATACATAATACTAATATACATAGTAAGAGAATACAGTGATAGAGGAACATACTTTTATTACAAATTGTTATTTGAACCTCGTCCCCCGCCAACAAGCATTAACATATTTATGTATATATGAAAATCATCAGTGTCTATAGGTGTATATCGGCATATATGTATATCAGTCTATATCGTATTTCTCTCGTAATATTATAGTAATCATATTTATATAGTAATCTACTTGTGTGGGAGTCAGTTCGATCCCCGACTCGGCAAGTTCCCTTCGATACCTCAAGCGTCTTTCTTTATCAAATGATGAGAAGTGCAACATTGAACGTGCCATATACTTACTATTTATTAACTTATATGTGGTATCGTACTTATTAAAGAAATATAATAGGTCATTTATTGATGGGTGATTTTGATCGTTTTTATCACATAATTCAAGCATTTTTGCCTTAAAATCGCTATAATTCATTGTTTTTAGATGAATCTCGCTGACTCTACACAGATACACGTATCGGCGTTGATTAGGAAAGACATCCACCTCCTGTGTGTTATTTATGTATATAGTAGTATATTATAATATACACTCATGCGAATGTCAATAGACAAAATGCGGAATCTCGCTGACTCTACACTGATGCACGTATCCGCGCAGATCGGATAATACATTTCTTATTTGTTATGTCTGTATATAGTATTAGATATATTAATACTGATTTTCGCTGACTCTACACAGACTCACGTATGCGGAAGGATCGGCAGAGACGACCCGCATAATATTAGAATATCTTAATATAAGTAAATTTGATATTGACCAGACTTGTCATGGATCATTAGATATATTAATTATACTATATAGATACATATGTCAATAACCCATGTGGGAATATACATATTTATAATTTGACGTAAACTGTTGGTATATAAGGACTTAGGATCGGGGGGGTTGCCCCGCCCGCCGTAAAGCCTTACCAGCAAAGGACTTACGTCAATCTCCCGTTAGATAGCAGACGAATAACCAGATGAAAATAAAAACTAAAAAAATAATCATGTCAATCCCCAATGCAGAAAAACCCGCACCCCCACTAGGAGGGTACGGGCAACACACACACCTTGATTGACTACGCAGCAGCGGCGAGAGCGAGCGTCTCAGCAGTTCTGACTGCCTTGTTGTCCGATGCCTTGAGGATACGGTCAAACTCGCTCTTGAACCCCTCACGGCGCGGAGCGTCCCACTGATTGAACCCTTGAACGGCATTGTATGCCTCCCAAGCGGAAACCTCAAAACCCGAACCGATAGCAGGTCTGCCGGTCTTGATTCTCTCACGCTGCAAACGCTGGAAAATCTTTTCAGTGCGATTCTTGTGAATCGTTACCGCACGTTGACCAGCATCGGCATCCGGTTCTGGATACACAGCGTTCAGGAAGTCTACCATCTGAACGGGTGCTGCCTGCATACCGTGGACGAGATTCTCCAAGGTTTGCCAACCATCTTTCAGACTTTGAAACTGCCCAATCAGTTCATCCATCGCGAAACGCAACCCGCTAGTATGGCGGATCGACTGGTAAGTCTCGGAAACGCTGCGAAGCATTGCGAGATTTGAGCAAGCATCGCGATAAATGCCCAGAGTGACGTTGAACGCACTGCGATCATAACCACCGCGAATAATCAGACGAGGGAAAATGTTATCGTTGGACCCGTAGATCGAGCGACGATAATCATCAGACGGCGAGATGGAAACATAGTGACCATTGCGGAAATGCGTCTTGACTTGTGATGCCTGATCGAATACACTTTCGCAAGCGTCAACGAGGGCAACCACATCCTCGGTCTGATGAGGAGTGTAACGGTCAGTAACCGAACCCTCCCCAACAACTTCGCTGGAATCGGATCGGAACATCGCGTACCAAGGTGTACGCATACCGTCAGGACCGGACAAGGGGAACTTGTCAACGGTGAAATCGAAAGCGGCAGCAACTTGGTCAGCAGCAGAAATAGTAGCGTTACTCATAGGAAAATCTCCAAAGGTGTGAAAAACAAAATCGTTCGTGTTATGCTCCCATTATATAGTATATATCGTCTATGTCAAGCACTATACTACAATCTTTTATGGTATTTTGCTGGAAATCTTTTGGCACGGTATTTGCACTGCTGATTTGTCGTAAACCCTTTGATACCAACGACTTACGTTGGCCGGGGCTGCCCCGCCCGCCCTAAAGCCTTACCACGCAAGGACTTAGGACGATTCGGGATTTTTTTAATCTGCCGGAATAATACTTGTAAAAATTAACCAAATAAAAATACAAACAAAGAAAGCAATCATCCTACACCCCCACAGTGGGGGTACTCTTTTTACTGTAGGAAAATTTAACTTTATTTTTCTTGAGTTCTCTGATTGCCTCGCTCGCCTTGCTTCCCTTGGGTTGCGTTCCGTGAATCAGTAGAGCGAACGAATTGTGACGCTGCGAAGGGATAGCGGCGTGTGAATCGTCGTGATCTATAACTAGACCTAGATCGTCTGCTTGCTGTTCTGAATAAACCACAATAGATTCGCGTAGATTATGCTCGTCGATTTTGTGATCCAAGCGACCACCACGCGATGCCGTCAAAACTAGGTTCTTGGGTAGGTGTGGTTCATCGTCCAACCAGTAGTTGAGCGATTTTGTGTAGGCATAGAATAAACGGTCTGGATTCCATTCTGCGACATATTGCCACGCTCGGAAATACTTTTGATTGAAGAAATCACCAGCAACGTGAATCCGGCAGATACCGAGATTTGCAGGCATAGCGTCAGCAATCGCACACGCCATATCGTAAGATGATGCAAGTGATTTTAGTCCGTCAAAATTTGCTTTACGGTTATCGTACACAGCAGGAAATACAACTTCTTGCGATGCAGAGAAACAGCGGAATTGACAATCTTTGCCGTCTTTGATTTTACGCTTGTCTGCTATCTGTACAACTTTTGATAGACAATCTTTTGCTTGTGGACAACTCCACCCGCTGAGAAGGTCAAAACTGTAAACCTTGCGGCGATCCTGTAACCAATACTGCAATTCGTCAACGTCATGCAGTTGATTGAGTTTGGCGTTTGCTTTTGAAAACTTGAGCATAGTATCCTCTGTAAGTGGTTGGTTTTCTCTATTATAGTATATATCGGCAGAATGTCAAGACTTATTTACTTTTATGTGACATAATGTGAGAATCTTTTTCATCCACCCAAATATCCACGAATTTTGCGCTGGTGATGGGTTGTCCTGTTTCTCTTTCTTGGAAGGTGTCGGAGAAATAGGGATTATAATAACTTTCGGTCCATGTAAAACCCGCCTGCTTGTCGGTCTCACGAACGTCAACCAGATACCCCTCAACGAACGCATGAACATTTTTCTTTCCTTCATCCCTGACCCTTTTTTGTCCTGCCTTAGAAATTATAAACTTACAATCCTTTAGAACTATGTTAGTAGTCCAACATTTTACAATCCCGCCCTGCCTTACGCTTATGCACTTGCGGTGAAGGTTACGGTATACGCGAACTTTTTTAGTTGGGTCGATGTGCTGGATAACGTCCCGGTTTGTTTCGCATCGTGGTTTTTTCATGTTTTCCTTTCGTGTTGTTGATACTATCCCATTATACCCTTATATCGTCAATGTCAATAGGTAAACTTTAGGAAATACAAGAATAGTTGTAAGTTGTTGGTATGAAAGGACTTACGTCGCTCGGCTCTGCCCCGCCGCCCCTAAGTCGTTACTGACAAAGGGTTTACGGCGAGCAAAGACTAATGATGGGGATCGGAAGTCTAACAGCAAAGAAAGAAGCGGGGTTGTTCCTCCGACTTACCTGCGGCGATCATCCCGCAGTACGGTACACGCTTACCCGCTACTTCCCATTCACAACACAACAACAACAACAACAACAACAACAACAACTAACTCAGACCGATCACGATCTTGGACAACGAGAAGGACTTGTGAAGTCCGTTATCCTCTGCGACAGTGATACCCTTGCCACTTGGACCGGTGAAGGATCGAACCTTCTTACCGTTCACGGTGCGGAGAACATTCTTGTTCCCGTTGACAGGATACAAGAAAGAAACTTTGCGTCCGTTACGCTTGTTTGACAGATTAACCATTACTCAATACCTCTTTTTCTACAGTTGCGAATGTGAGAGTCTGAACGCCAGACTCACCAAGTACCTCAATTTTACCACGAAAGATGCCGGTTACAACACCTTTCTTCAATTTTGTGCCAAGTTTTACAACTGGCGTTTGTGGATCAACCATCCTCATTCTCCTTTTCGAGTTTTGCTGCTTCTGCCCTTGCTGCTTCCGCAGCTTCCTCGGCACGATCTTTACGGATACGATCCGCTTTACTGTTTAGTGTCTCTGCTAGTGAGAGATACTGATCGTCTGTCATTGTAACACAGACTTCGTTCTGATCGGAATCGTTGAACGTCAGTGCTTTCCAACCAGTGTAAGCGTGGTCGAATTTTAACTCTACGGTAGTTTTGACTTTCATAAGTCTCTCCAAAAGGGGTTGTGAACTGAACTCTTCTATTATACTATATCGTCAATGTTTGTCAAGTGTCTTTAGTTAATTTGCAAAATAATTTCGTCAAGAACTGCAAGGTCTGAATCTTTGTCGATGTAGATACTACCCGTTATTGCGTCTGAATCAGCAGGGAATCCCGCACCGTTCTTGACAGTGTAGCGTACCTTGGTCTTAGTTTCTTTGTCTTTGGTAAAAACAATACTGTTAGTCATTACTGTTTCCATTCTACTGTAAACTCCACTTTCTGTTTAGGTTGTGCCGCCCATACGTCAGGCGATCCGGTTGTGATTCTGTAATTCCTTACGGGTTGACGACATCCAATCAACATGCAACCTGCGAGAAATGCCAGTAGTAAAATCAGTGCTTCTTTCATTTGTTTCATCCTTGTTATGTCTTGATTATACTATATTTATCGTCATTGTAAAGGGCAATCTTTAGTTTATTTTCATCTTTTTTTGCTGGCTTCGCTGGCATTGCATAATGGGTTTGGTTTAGAAAAGACATAAGTCTTTGTGGGGCAAGGACTTACGTCGCCGGGGGCAACCCCGCCGGTCCTAAACCCTTACGGGCAAAGGACTTACGTCAATCCCAGACCTCGGACAGCATTTCGCCGTCCTTCTCTACGCGCCGCATCTGGAGTACAGGCACACCGCCATACCCTTCGGGATGACCACCCGAAACGGTATGCGCTCCGCGCTTGCGGAGGTTCGCCCACGCCTGC
>UEXM01001212.1_pt1 | contig 18991 bp, 20 predicted proteins | sample 1796661 | NCBI WGS metagenome assembly UEXM01 (sample SAMEA4772469, study PRJEB27181) | metagenome | reverse complement strand
TACGAAGATGAACTGGAGTTCTTAAGCATAAAGGTACCCGACGGACCTCTTACAAGCCGTCTACAGCATTTAAAAGTTGGAGATGAAGTAATATGTATGCCTAAGACAACGGGCACTCTAACGATAGATAACTTAACTGTAGCGGATAATTTGTATTTGTTATCGACTGGTACAGGACTTGCTCCGTTTATGAGTATTATTAGAGCACCAGAAACATATGACAAGTTTAAAAATGTTATATTAGTACACACAACTAGAACACATGCAGAACACACTTACACAGATATAATTAAACAAGTACAAGAAGTATTTCCTTTGAAGTATTATGATACATGCACACAGGAAGAATATATTCGTAAAGGAAGATTTTGGGAACACGTAGATTTAATTACTAATGGTGGATTTAATAAAGAAACTGACAGAGTTATGGTGTGTGGCGGTCCAGAAATGAATTATGAATGCCGAGATTTTTTTGAAGAAAACGGATTTGTAGAAGGAAACTTAGGTGAGCCTAATGATTTTGTGCTAGAACGTGCTTTTGTAGACTAAAAATACGATAAGTACATGCATGTTAGAAAACTTTAATCCAGAGAAAACACCGGTAGACGTATTACTATTTGCAGATGATTTAACTGCTATATGGTATTACGAACACATGATTCCAGGATCAACTGTTTATGAGACTGGAATAGCAGACGAACAAGGTATGACACAATATACCGACGAACAATATGCAAAATATTTAGAACATGTTGAAAAAACATCACCTGAATCGGAAAGAGTTTGTCATTGGGTAGACAACAACGAATTTTGTTCAGCACACCATACTGCTAGAAGTTATGCAATGTACAAACTTGCTCATGAACTGAGGAAGAAAGGCTATACAGTACAAGTTATAATACACTTTTGGTATCACACAGAAGAAGATTTTAAAAAAATATTTGAGAAATTTGTAGGCGACAACACACTTATGGTTGGATTTAGTCAAACATTCCATAGTGCATATAACCCATGGGCATTATTTCATTCATTGTATATGCCACCTCAACGACAAAGAAAAGTTAAAGAATGGATTAACGAGATTAATCCTAATACCAAACTAGTTTCAGGCGGAAGTCCACATACATTAGAAGTATTATTAGATAAAAGATTTGATAGTGCTATGCTTGATATGGATATTATTAATGTCGGATATGCTGAAGCAACAATTTTTGAAATGCTAGACGATATTAAAGCAGGAACTGAGTGGCCCGTTTATACAGACAGAGGAAGTCGATTAGATATATTAAACAGTACAATGAGTTATTGCCAAGAAGATGGAATTGTCAAAGGAGATGAAATGCCTTTAGAAACTTCACGTGGTTGTATTTTTAGTTGCAGTTTTTGTAACTTTGGATTACTAGGAAAAGAAAAAGGCACATACATTAGAAAACAAAGTCTTATCCAAGATGAATTAAAACGTAATTGGGAAGAGAATGGTATATACAAATATTGGATAATGGATGATACGTTTAATGAAGATAGTGATAAACTTAAACTTGTAGCAGAAGCAAAACATAATGCTAACATACCATTAGAGCTTAGTGCGTTCATTAGATTAGACTTACAGCATAGATTAAAACAAGAACAACTATTATTAGATTGCGGAGTATTTAATCCACACTATGGCATAGAAAGTTTAAATCCTTTGAACGGACCATTGATAGGAAAAGGATGGAATCCATTAGAACAATTTGAATACTTATGGGAATTAAAAAATGGTATTTTTAAAGATAAAGTGCAACTGTTTAGTTCTTTTGTAGTTGGATTACCAGAAGACAACAGAGAGTCTTTACAGTTGTTTAGAGAACAAATATTAGATCCAAAGTTTAATCCATTAGATTATTTAATGGTTAACTATATGTTTATTAGAGACTTGTCTGCACACCAAGTTACAACATCAGGAGATGAAAATTTTCAACAAACAGGTAGTAAGATAGATAGAAATCCAGAAGAGTATGGGTATGACTTTCCTGTTGAAGAAGCAAATAGACTACAAGCCGCAACTAGTGGTGCAGTTGTTAGGTACTGGCGTAACAAACATGGCATAACTTATACTGGAGCAGAACGTTATGTTAAGAAATTAAATGAAGACTTTCACAAGAGCAGAGGCTGGATGCCAAAACTTACTGCAACATATCACAAAATACCACAAGATGCAGAAAAAACAGACTTTATGAAAAACTATTGGCAAGAGTACTGGTCAAAAATTATGTCTGTAAAACAACATACAGTTTATAATTCTGTCCAATGGGTTAATAACGGCGAAGTCACAGAGTTCAAACCTATATGAAGAAGCACATAATTACATACGATAAAGAATTTGTTCACACAGAAGTAGATGTATTAATGTTTGCTAGTGACCCAACTGTGGGCAGGCGTTATGAAGTACACTTAACCAAAGACAACTATAAAAAACGTTGGTCAGATGAAGAGTTTGCAGAATATTTACAACTTGCAAATGAAATGGAACAAGAGTGTTGGACTAGAAGTCAAGAGTATGATCCAATAAAATATAAAAATGAGTTAGCCGGACAATGGATAGAGTGGCCCATGCATAGTGACCATAATTCTAGGTCAATGGGAGCAGATAGGGTTACACACGAACTTAGACAAATGGGTTATACAGTACAAGTAATACATTATCCATTGCACTCCGGCGAAGATTTGATACACAAAATTATTAAAAAGTTTGTAGGACCTAATACTAAAGCAGTAATGTTTGGACAAGTATTTTCCTTTGGTGCGGATCAACGAGGATTTATTAATAGTGTGTATTTTCCTCCAGCAAGACAGCATAAATTAAAAGAATGGGCTGTAGAAATTAATCCTAACATAAAATTTGTTATAGGAGGAATACAATTTAATACTACAGAAGAATTAAAAGGTGGAGGACAAGTAGATTCTCCTCTACATGATATAGATGTGTTTATGTTTGGTTATGCCGATGTTACAATTAGGCATATGATGAAGGATTTAGACAACAACACACTCAAAAAAGTATACAGTGACCCTAAAAGTTTGTTAGATATAAAAAATTCTACACAACATTATTTTCCTGAAGACATACTTTTACCCAATCAGCAATTATCTTTAGAAATTGGTAGAGGATGCATATTCAAATGTACATTTTGTGAATTTAACTTAATAGGCAAAGAAAAAGGCTCTTATATGAGGAGTACATCAAGAGTAGAAGACGAACTAAAACGTAATTGGGAAGAATTTGGTATATACAAGTATTGGATAACAGATGATACTGTAAATGATGACAGTAAAAAATTAGAAAAACTAGCAGAAATAAAAACTCGTACAGGAATTCCGTTAAAGTGGTCCGCTTATGCAAGATTAGATTTGCAACACAGATTAAAACAAAGCCAACTATTAGCAGACGCCGGTGCTGGATGGCTACATTACGGATTAGAAACAACAAACCATGAAAGTGGTATTGTGTTAGGCAAAGGTTGGGATCCGGAGGAGCAGTTTGAGTTTGTTAGAGAATTAAAAGCCGACATATTTAAAGATATATGGATGGGTTCAAACTTTATGTTTGGTTTACCAGAAGATACTTATGAAAGTTTACGAGACTCCTACAATAAATTAACAGATTTAGAGTATAATAAACTAGATGCTATCTATCCTACTATATATAAAATTCGTAGGTCCCAAAGTCAAGGTCATGATAAACTAGATGATACAAAAACTGAAAGTGCCATACAGGCAGATCCAGCCGCTTTTGGATATACAGAATATAGTGAAGAAGAACTTCAACAACTTCGTAGATCCGGAATGTCATTTGGACCATGGGAAGAGGACATGTTTTTTTACAGAAATAAACATGGTGTAACATTAATGAAAGCACACCACTATGCATTTACTACTAAAAAAACATTTAATCGTTTAAAAACACATGCTCATAGAAATCCAATCACAGCCAGTAACTTATTAAGGCAAGAGATGTATAATGACCATACTAAATATTTTGATAACGTAATGAATATTAAAGAACACAACAGAGTAGAGTCTGTGACATTATGGAATGACGATGTACCCACTACACTAACTGTTCAAGAATACAGAGATTCAATCTAATCCACTCTATAAATACTGGTATGGAACTACCACATAGACATCCAATAGCATTAATAGACAGCCATGAGATTATAGATGACCAATCTATTGTTGCTAGTTACACAGTCCAAGCAGACCATCCAGTCCTAGAAGGACATTTCCCACATGTAAAAATATGGCCCGGTGTTTATTTAATAGAAGGCATGAATCAATGTGCCGGAATACATGCATTACATTTAGCAGAGCAAGAAGTTGGCAAAGTACAACACAGTGATTATGTTACCTTTGTTACAAGAGTAGACAACTGCAAATTTAGAAATCCAGTATTCCCTGGAAACGTCTTAACACTTAAAGCAACTCTACAAAAGAAAAAAATGAACAATATATTTTATGATTGTGAAATATTATGTAATGAAAAACGTGTTGCATCAGCAAGTATTGGTTTAACAGCCAAAAAACTGTAATTTTTACTGAATTGATTCAAAAATTACCAATTGACAAACATTTTTTTTGAAGTTATACTAACTAGTGATATTGTTGGAGTAAAATAAACAATGGCTAGAAAGAAACAAAGAACAGTTTACGTTACCAAAGTTCCTGATTGGAAAAAGTATCAGGGCATGACCGATCCTGTGGAACAAGAGAATGCATTTAAGGAAATGGATTACTTTGTACATTCGGAGATATCAACTAAAGACCAAGTTTCTAAATTTAGGAAATGGGTTAAAGAAGCAAGTGGTTGGGATAAAGACGATATCAAAATTATTTTAAAGAATCCAGATTGGCGATTTAGTAGTAGTGCCAAGTATGCATGGTGTTGGGCAAAGGTAGGCTTTATGCCAGAGCGTTTGTCTGGCTTTTATGAAAAAAGAATTCCAGAGTGGTTAGAGCGAGGTAGAGAAGTGGTTGAAGAACAAGAAGTAAAGAAAGTTGAGAAGCCAAAAATTTCTATACAAGAAAGAATGCTAGAGCAAATTTGTGACTTATGCGGTGACTGGGACGACATGTTAGATAACTTTATTGAAAAAGACAAAATAACTTTAAAAGACTTCAATCCTGAAAAAGACTTAAAAGTTTATCAAGGCGGTATTATAAAGCCAGCACATGCTAAGATGATAAAGGATCAATACGAGGCTCATTTAGCAGAAGCAAAAGAAAGTTTAGAAGGTAAATGTGACCAACTAAATGAAGCATACAGTTTTATGGATAAGAAAATGAAAAAGGACTATGTTGGCTTCTTTGAAAAGATTCATCTTGCCTGCGATGCTGTTATACTTACTGGTAAAGCAAATAGAAAACAACGTAAGCCTAGAAGCAGAAGTAAAGAAAGTATTATTAAGAAATTAAAGTTTCAAGTAGCCGATGGAGACTTAGGAATAGCATCTATATCGCCCACAGACGTCGTATATGCTAATGAACTTTGGGTTTACAATACAAAGTCCCGTAAGGTCGGTGTGTACCATGCATCGAACAAAGATCCACGTAATATGCAAAGACAAGGTGCTGGATTAATGGTTAAAGGCACAACAATACAAGACTTTTGTACAGAGTCTAGTATGCAAAAGACACTTAGAAAGCCAAAAGAACAGATTAGCAACTGGACAGGAAATGCTAAAACACGTTTTGCTAAAGCATTCGACGAAGTAAAAACAACATCAACTAAACTAAACGGAAGAATCAACGATACTACAATCATACTTAGAGCCTTTTAACACTGGAAAGTGATAAATAGTAGTATGGCACAAAGAATAGACCAAATAGGCTACAACAATAGAGACGAAATCATTAAAGAAATCCAGTTAAGACTGGCTGATGGTATGGTAGATGTTGAATTGGATAGAGAGCATTACGATATAGCAATTAATAAATCTATACAAAAGTATAGACAGTTGAGTAGCGGTAGTGTAGAAGAAGCAGTTATTTTCATACAAACACAGGACGGTGTAACAAAGTACACACTTCCTGATGAAGTTATAGACGTTAAACGTTTATACAGAAGAGGTATTGGAACTAATAGCGGTGGCGGTACTAACTTTGATCCATTTGATGTTGCATTTAACAATATGTACATGCTACAAGCAGGACAAATAGGTGGACTTGCAGTATTTGATGCATTTGCACAATACAAAGAAACTATTGGTCGTGTATTTGGTAGTGAGTACAATTTTACATTTAATCGCAACACAAAAGAATTAACTATTTTAAGAAACGTGGCACACGCAGAAGACATTGCAGTTGGAGTTAATAACTTTATACCAGAGAGTGTTTTAATTAAAGACGTTTATGCCGCAGATTGGCTTTCAAACTTTGCACTAGCACAGAGTAAAATGATGCTAGGTGAAGCAAGAAGCAAATTCCCAGGTGGATTACCAGGACCAGGTGGAGCAGTAACTCTTAATGGTGATGCCTTAAAGGCAGAAGCACTAACAGAGATGGATCAACTGATAGCATCAGTACATAACATGGAAGAAGGTAACAGCCCACTTGGCTTTGTAATGGGATAAATACATTATAAATAATATTGTTGTAGGAGACAAATATGTTAAATGACATAAAACAAGATGATTTCACATTCGATGGTTGGAAGTATAGCACAATGCCTGCAATTAAGAATGCTGGAGATGAGAATACTGAAGCAAACAAAGGGTACTACATTGATTTACCTATCGAAATGCCTTTTACAGCAGATGAAATTTTTGATGACCAAGACTATGAATTTGCTGAAGAATTCGGTCTACAACAAAAGTTTACAACGCCGTTTGCAACTAGAAACATACAGTGGAATGTAACTCCCAGTGCTGGCAGACCAGCAGGAACAATTGGTTACATCCAAACTAAAAAATATCAAAACATGCTGAGAGAATATTTTGCAGAAACTTTTAATGTTGACATGCTCGATAGTAAAGTTCCAGGAGTATTTCCAGTAACATTAATTAAGTTCCAATGGAATTCACATTACCACAGAGAAGGTTATGCTAAACATCATAGCCCAAGACAAAGAGAATTCTTAGGTTTAAATAGAAGCCAGTACGCAATTAACTTTAAACTTTGGGGTGATACAGAAGGAACAGCAGTAGAGTTTGGTGAGCAATCAAGTGAAATTGATAGTTTAGAAAAATCTTTATTGGGACAACTAATGAAACAACACCCAAGACCAACAACTGGTGCACGAACCGGTACAGGCGAAACTGAAATTATTAATCCACTAAGCGGTGGAGAAAGAGTTGCAATTACCGATGAAACAGGCGATACGTTTGGTGTATACACAGGTAGAGATGGATTCTTAGGTGACAATAATGAATACGAAGAAAGAGAAGTAAGACCAATTGTTAGACGTGTAGGATATCAAACTCCATACATGATTAATTTACAAAAGTATCATAGAATTGTATTATCAGAACAAAAATCAAGAATTAGTATGAGAATGATGTGTTCAGATAAAGACTTTACGTTTGAACAAATAGAAGAACTCAACGAAAAAGGTCTTCTTTTAAAATAAATCATTGATAAGTATGTGTGTGAACACATATTTTGACATACCAGAACTATTAAAATATCCTTTGCCTTTTAAAGCAGAGGATATTTTATTGGATTCAGACTTTGCCCTACAAGACGGGCATCAATCCTCAGAACATGTTTTTAAAAATGCAACAAGAATAGCATGGACTACTAACGAAGAAGCACCCAATTTACAAATAGGATTTATTGTAGATAAAAGTATATCACGTCTAATGCAAGAATGGGCAAAAGATATATTTCCAAATAATTTCTTTACAAGAGCATTTTATAACAGACCAACAAAAACTTTTCCAGCAACATTAGTAATGACTAAAGCAAGTGAATCTAGCAGATGGCACTACGAAGGATTTTATCCTTGGACAAAATTGGAAGAGGGGTTTGCAAGAACTAGTGCTGTACTTAATATTAAATTAAAAGCAGATGAGAATAGTGATATTGTGTTTGGTCAACCAAGTGAGCATGTGTTAAATACTGTCGAGCAGTTATACAATTCGAGAACACCAGGACAAGATGTGCAATGGTGTAAAGATAAAAATATCAGAAGTAACTTTTATAGTGATGCTATAATGACTATAGATGACAACGTTACAGAAATAGATAGAAAAGTAAACTACGATTGTCCGTTCCTCCTAAACTTAGGACATCCAGATACCCACCCTAATCCTTGGCACCGTGTTGAAAATAGTAGAACTAAAGAACCGAGGATCAGTTTTAGATTAATGTGTAATGAAGAACTACCAATGAAACATTGGGTTGACTTACACAAGGAGGGTAAATTAATAAATGCATAATGTAAGAAATCACCTTTGTTCTTTTCCAAATTTGGAATTACCTATTACAGTAGATGATATTTTTACTGAAGATGATTATGACTTAATTTACAACAGAGAAAAATTTAATGATAAGGTAGAAATCGTAGAGCACCCAGACATGTTTGGTTGGACAATGGCCCAAACAGAAAACATGAGTTGGATGTATAGCCCAAATGAACATAAGATTGCCGGCACAGATATTGTGTTAGACAAAAATGAAGATTTTATTGTAGGCGAAAAAATGAAAGGCTATAGACCACCAACAAGTATAGGAGTTATAACAAATAAAAAACTAATGTACACACTTAGAGAGTTTGCACAAGATACATTCCATGAGGACTATCTAGCAGACATTTGGAGTTTGGGCGGAAAGAAAATTGTTCCTATCACACTTATTGGGTTTAGTGGACCAAGCACATTCCACACAGAGGGGTTATCAGGTTGGCGAAAAGTTGCAGACGAAAGTTTATTACAGAATAGAATTGAAACATCACGTACAAGTGCTGTATGCAACTTTAGACTCTTGGGCGATGCAGATGATTGCTCTATAGAAGTTGCAGAACCAGATGATGTGTTTACAGCAGAGTATGATGAATTGAATAGACGTTTCACAGACCAATGGAAAGTAGATGGCAAAGAACCTGTGGCTATGTGGAGTGATAATGGCATTAGTGTTTCAGAAACTATTGACCAAACATCTAGCAATGAGATGTTACAACATTTAACACCATGTGGTAAAATAGAAGGATATCATAGTCCATTTTTATTAAATTTATCGTCATGGCATAGAGTAAATATTAAAACAGTAGCACCTAGAGTTAGTTTACGATTTATGGGACATAAGAATCAAACATTCGAACATTTTCAAAAACTAATTGATGAAGGAAAGTTCTTAAAATAAACAATTGAAAAATTAGTATCTTCCGGAAATTTCTTTAAGTATAAAATATTAGGATATATAATAGTATGATAATAGGAATAACAGGCTTTATGGGCAGTGGCAAAGATACAGTTGCTGAAATGTTCGTAGAAAGAGGAGCAGTAAAAGATAGTTTTGCGGCACCACTCAAAGATTTATGTTCTAGTGTGTTTGGTTGGGAAAGACACATGTTGGAAGGCGATACTATTGCAAGTAGAGACTTTAGAGAAACAGCAGATATATACTGGACAAGAAAACTAGGCATAGATAATTTTACTCCAAGACTAGCACTTCAGTTGCTAGGTACAGAAATAATGCGTACACATTTTAATCAAGACATATGGTTAGATAGTTTAGAGTATCGTATTAGAAAACAATCACAAACAGACCAACTAGTTGTTGTAAGCGATGCTAGATTTAAAAATGAATTAGATTTAATTAAGCAACTCGATGGTATAGTTATTCATGTTATAAGAAATGATATGCCAGAATGGTATGAAGTGGCATCACATGCCAATAAAGGTAGTGTTCCAGCAAAGCACACAATGGAAACACGTTATGCAAGTGTACATGCTAGTGAATGGAAGTGGGCAGGATATGATTTTGATTATGAAATATCTAACACAGGAACACTAACAGAATTGCAAGAACAAGTACATGCAATACATAATAATATCTTTTCCACCAAAATCAAAGCAATATAGACCTAAACGGTCTTATTTATCAAAACCTTGAAAAACCTTGTACCCCGGCGGTTTTATAATACCGTCTTTTGCACATTATATGATAAATATTCGTACTAACATATTTTAATTAGGAGATTATAATGGCAGAATTAGTATCACCAGGTGTTAGCATTAGTGTATCCGACGAATCGTTTTACGCGGCGGCGGGTGCTGGTACTGTACCTTTGTTAATCATTGCTACGGCCCAGGATAAAACTGGACCAGATGGAACAAGTACAGCGGCATTTACAACTAAAGCAAACGCAGGTAAATTAAAACTAATGACTAGTCAACGTGAGTTATTACAACAGTTTGGAAACCCAAGTTTCTATTCAAGTGGTAGTAATCAGTTGAATGGTTATGATCTCAATGAATACGGTTTACTAGCGGCCCACAGTTTCTTAGGTTTGGCAAACAGAGCATACGTTCTGAGAGCAGATATAGACTTAGGTGAATTAGCGGCATCCAGCAAGGCTCCAACAGGTGCTATTGCAGATGGATCATATTGGTTTGACACAGCATCTTCAACTTTTGGTTTAAGAGAATGGTCAGGCACAGCATGGGTTAAGAAAGACGTATCCGTTGTAGATTCAACAAGTATCAACTCAGGAACAGGTGGACCAAGTCAAGCATTTGGACAGAACGGCGATTATGCAGTTGTGGCAAATACAGCGGCTGGTGGAACTGCTACTCAAGTTAAATACTACGAAAAATATTCAAACGACTGGTACCAAGTAGGTACTACAAGTTGGGGTTCAGCAACATCAAGTGACTTCCAATTTAGTACTCATTTATCAGTACCAAGTCTAAGGTCAGATAATACAACAGCATTATCTACTGGCGACGTATTTATTCAAACTTCTACACCTAACACAGGTGCAAGTTTGTCTACTAAACTTTACAGTTCTTCAAGCAAGACTTTTAGTGCAGTAGCAACAACAATATACGCAAGTACAGATGCGGCCCTTACAGCAGTAGGTACAGCAAACGTTAAAGTTGGCGACCTTATTGCAATACATGGCGGCACAGAAGCAGAGTATGACCTGAAAAGACATAATGGAGACACATCACTAGTAGCGACTGGTTCAGCCGCATTTGGTAGTGGTGTAGACGTTTCCGGCAACAGCAGTTTTGACATTGTTTACAATGGCGCAACTACAGTTGTAACATTGGCAGGAACAATTAGTACAACACCAGCAACATCAACAGCCGAAGATGCAGTATATGACATCAACGCGGCTCTTAGTGCGGCTAGTGTAACAGAAGTTCTTGCTTCAATAGGAGATAATAACAATATTATATTAACTTCTAGCAAAGGTAGAGATATTAAAGTACAAAGTAATCATGCAGACTTTGGACCAAGTTCAATTGGACTAGGAACACAGGCGGTTACAGCGGACAAGACATATTCAAACTATGCGGCCCTTTCATATGTAGCATCTAAAACTACAATGACAGGAACTTTAGCAGAAGGTACTTTCTGGTACAATGCAACAGTGGCTAAGGCTAACGTTGACTTACTAGAGCACAACGGTACTACTTGGGTTACTTTCACAAAAGACCTAAGTGTAACTGCAACAGCACCAACAGTACAATCAGACGGAACTGCTCTAGTAGCCGGTGACGCATGGTTGGACTCAGACGATACAGAAAACTTCCCTAAATTCTACAAGTGGTCAGGTACAGCCTGGGTTGCAGTAGACGGAAGTGACCAACATACAGCAGACGGAATAGTATTTGGAGACTTCAGACAGTCTTCAGCAGGTTCTTTAGATGCAGACGCACCGGCGGCAACAGCATACCCAAGTGGTATCTGGGGTTATAACAAACGTGCTTCAGCAGGTAACGTTAAAGAATACAAAATTAACTATACACCATCTGGAACAAATATTGGTAACGTATGGGTTGATGCTTCAGGAAACAAAGTAGACGGTAACATGTATGGATTAAGAAAAGCAGTACACAATTTAGTTAAAACTAAAATGCAATCTGCAATCGTTTCTAATGATGACATTAGAAGTGAAGTTAATGCATATAACATTATTGCCGCTCCTGGCTTCCCAGAATTGCTAGACGAAATGGTATCATTAAGCACAGACAGAAGAAATACTGCTTTTGTTGTTGCTGATACACCATTTAGACTTAAAGCAGATGCTACAAGCACAAAAAATTGGGCAACTAACGCCAACAATGCTAGTGAGAATGGAGAGGACGGACTTGTTTCTGCTTCACCATACGCGGCAGTTTATTACCCAAGTGCTTTAACAACTAACTTAGACGGTACTAACGTAGTTGTACCACCAAGTCATGTTGCTTTAAGAACTCTTGCATACAATGACCAGGTTGCTTTCCCTTGGTTTGCACCAGCAGGCTTCCAAAGAGGTCTCGTTCAAAATGCAACATCAGTAGGTTATGTAGATCCAGCGACTGGAGAGTACACAGCAGTGACACTCAACGAAGGTCAAAGAGATACATTATATGGTAACAAATTGAATCCAATTGCTCAATTCCCAGGACGTGGACTTGCAGTATTTGGTCAAAAAACTCTAAACCCAACAGCAAGTGCGTTGGATAGAATTAACGTTGCTAGACTTATTGTGTACATAAGAGAAAGACTTGACGATATCGTTAAGCCATTCTTATTTGAACCAAATGATGCAGTAACTAGGCAAAATGCTAAAGATGTAGTCGACGGTTTATTGAGTAACTTAGTTATTCAAAGAGGTTTATTTGACTTCGTTACAGTTTGTGATGGAACAAATAACACAGCCGCTAGAATTGATAGAAACGAACTATACATTGACATTGCTATACAGCCTGTCAAAGCAGTTGAGTTTATATACATTCCGATTAGAATCCAAAACACTTTGGGCTCATCAGGTAGTTAAGTATTACATTAACAAAATTAAAGGCGTCTTTTTTAAGGCGCCTTTTTTTTGACTGCATAAATACATAATATGAAATTAGACTCAGAATTTACAAGACAAGAAAAACTTGATTCAGCATTCCAAAAGGTATGGCACAAAGACGGCCCAGGCTCTACCCAAGCACTAAATGACATTTATGATTACTTAGATTCTTTTAGGGAAGGTCTTTGGGAAGATATGGTTGCTGGTATAGAAGGTACTCCACACGAAAAGATACAAACTGTATTAGACAGAGATGACTCTTATAGAGCAGTATTAGACCGAAAGAATTATACTATAACAGATGCTCAACGTCTTGTAGCAGAGAATGAATATGGATTAGACAGTTGGATGGCTAACAATTTACGTTATGGGCTAGACCATAGACCTGATTGGTTCGCTGATGATAAAGCAACTCATTATGATTTTACAATAGATAATCCAAACATACCAACAGCAAGAAAATTATTAGACAGATGGACGTTGGAAGAATGCCCTATTGCAAGTTATTCTATACTTAGAGCAGACTCTGTTATAAAAAGACATACCGGTATTGAAAATAGATTAGGAAACTTTATGAGAATTCATGTTCCTTTGTATGTACCTAAAGGAGAATTATATTTTGAAGTTTGTAATCAAGAAACTGATTGGACAAAAACTTTTGGGTTTAATAATCAATGGATACATAGTGCATACAACGAATCCTTAGAACATAGAGCAGTTTTTAGTGTAGACCTACACAGAAATTTATTAGATTTACCTACCGGAGTACATTTTTTCAACTCCAAGTTCAAAGAAATGAATGAATTCGATACTGATCCATACATCAGAAAGCAATAGCCATTAACTACTAGTATAAAGATTTTCTCCCATTTTAGATAAATAAATGTAACGATAAGACCTACTATTAAATTGTGTCTTATGGATTAGGAGATATAAACATGGCAGAACCAACAAAAAATAAATTTGGTGTTCCGATAGGTAATGACCAAGGTATCTTAATGCCTAAACTGAAATTCAGATTTAGGGTTAGTATGCTAAGTGGATTTGGCGGAGACCAAACTACTAGGGAATTTACTCAGAATGTTATGAACGTAACTCGTCCTAAAGTAAACTATGAAGAAGTTCCGATTGATTCTTACAACTCAAAAGTGTATGTCCAAGGCAAACACACATGGGATCCTATTACAGTTGTTCTAAGAGACGACATTAGTAATAGTGTAGCAAGAATTGTTGGCGCACAGAATAGTAGACAACTTAATCACTTAGAACAAACGGCTCCAATTGCTGGTGAAGACTATAAATTTAACATGCTTGTTGAATCTTTAGATGGTTCTTCCGCTGATGCAACTGAAGTTTGGTTCTTAGAAGGATGTTTTATAACTAACACTGACTACTCAGATGCCGACTATGCCACTAACGAACCTGTAACTGTATCATTAACAATTAGATTTGATAATGCAATACATGAGCAAGGTACAAGTAGTGTTGTAGCAGGAATCTTAGCACAAGGAAATCCGTTTACTAATACTGCACCAGGACCAGCAGGAAGCACTGGCGCATAATAATTCGCTAGGAGGCTAACTATGGGTTTTGATAGATTTAATCCATTTGCAAAGGGTACCCTTTACAGAATTGGAGCAGAATTATTAGGAACCGGTTACTATAACGGGTATAACAGTAATGGGCGAGCCCACGAGACTAATGGTGAAACACCAGTTAACCATTATCTCAGAGATTGGAACAATGCAAAGAGATTCAATCCTGGCATAAACCCAGTACGTCAAAAGTTTCAAGGATACGTCAATTTTCACTTCAATTCAGGAGTGCAAATTGACGCCCTGAACAGCACAGATACAATGAATCAGTTAAGTTCTATGTGTAGAACTGCTGACGTACCAAGTGCAGAAATTCAAACAGACGTAAAAAATCAATATAATAGAAAACGCATCACTGTAACTCATACAGAAATGAAACCTATAACTGTAACAGCATATGATACAGTTGATAGTGCGTGGGTAATAGTTCTAATGAAGGCTTATGCTCATTTGTTTGTTAACCCAATAGGTAAGTACGATACTACTGGTGAAAAAGACACACCAAAAGTTACACCATATGATGTTGTTCCAGAAGCAATAGCATCAGGTGGATCAGAATCAGTTGCCTTAGGAAAGTTTGATAGTGACTCTATGGGTTACAATCTTAGACCAGGCAAAGAAAGAAACTTTATTACTAGTATGGACATTGTTAAGTACCATGGACAGAAAGCAATACGTTATACAATATTTAATCCTTTAATAACAAATTTTACAATAGATGGAATTGACCATTCAGACTCAGCACCAGCAATGATAACAATGGATATTAGTTACGAAAACTTTAGTATTAATCCAGCAGTAAATCAATGGATCACAGAAGAAGAGTTACAACGATTCACAGGATTCAATCAAGGTGCTTGGGAAAAACTAAGAGCAGGTGAAACAGATGTTGATGTACCAGGCGGTTCTATACCAGGTAGAAGTGTATTAGATAATCCTGCTATGGCACAAAAGAATATGGACTTTTTAATCGGTGGGTTTGGAGATGAAAACGGTGATGTAAGAAGCCCTCAATCAGAAAAGTTCTTTGAACAATTTACAGGTGCACCTAATGAGTAGTAAAAGTCTATACGAAACATTTGGTAATGAAATTAGTTACGAAATGCGTAGAGATAAACTTGTACAGTTTATGGAAAACAATACAATTAACTTTCCATTGCCAGAAGCAAGTGTAGAAATACTCGTAAACATGGTACCACAAAACTTTAAGGGCATGGACCCAAACAAAATTAATATTATAGAAAACAGACTTGAAAGTATAGGCTTTAAGGGCCTTACTGCTAAAACATTAGCAGTTGCACTAATTACAGTTGCAGACCAACAAGGTGTACACCCTATATCATACTTCGAATTAAACGAAGAAAGCATAAAGTTAGCAGAGCAAACATATAAAGCCATAAATAGTATTAGACCAAAAGGTAATAACATAGGTTTAACTGTTGACAAATTCAATAGAAATTCAAAAATTGCATCAGTTATAAGACCGTAAAGAGGTAACATGGCTGGTAGTAAGCACTATTCACAAGGACAATATGTCGTACAAAACCCAAGCAAGTATGTAGGTGCTAAGATGCCTTATGCTCGTAGTAGTTGGGAGACGGCGTTTATGAGGTTCTGTGATAATCATCCAAACATAACTAAATGGGCAAGTGAGAATGTAAAAATTCCTTACCAAAATCCCTTTACAGGTAAAATAACTAATTATGTTCCCGACTTTATGGTGCAGTACACAGACAAAAGTGGCAAACAGTTAGTAGAGCTCATAGAAATTAAACCTAAAAGTCAAACTATCATAGAAGCCGCTAGAGGAAAAGGCGATAAAGTACAAGCACATATTAATGCCGCTAAGTGGACAGCCGCTAGAGAGTGGGCAAGTGCTAAAGGAATGCATTTTAAGGTCATAACAGAAGACCAAATATTTCGAAATAATAAAAAACGTAAACCAACACAAAGGAAACCAAGACGTAAGTAATGAAAATACAATATACAAATACTCCAAGGGACGTAATCGAGTTTGACGATGATGTTCCGGCTAATTTAGATCCTACTGATGTAGTAGAGATTTTTCAAACACCTTTAACTGGATCATTTAATTGGGATTATACTGTACAAGACAACAGAATAAAAAAATTATATGAACTAGGTAAACAATTAAACTGGAATGTAGAAGTAGACGTTGACTGGACACCAGAATTTACTGGTATCGGTAACGAAGAGTTTGATTTTGAGAATACACAATGGGATAATCATAAAACATTTAAAACATTTGATGAGAAAACTAGAAGAGAGTTCTTTAAAGATTTAAACAGTTGGGCAACAAGTCAATTTTTACATGGAGAACAAGGAGCATTATTGGTAGCATCGCAGTTAGCCAGTTGTGCGCCTACTTATAATGCAAAACTATATGCCGCCAGTCAAACATTTGATGAAGCAAGACATGTAGAAGCATTTAACAAGTACTTACAACAAAGATTAAAACGCAGTTGGCCCATTGGTAGAGCATTAAAAGGATTACTAGATAAAATATTAACAGATCCTCGTTGGGATTTAAAGTTTATAGGTATGCAAGTAGTAATAGAAGGGCTGGCATTAGCCGCCTTTAACGCCGCCAAAGAAGGAACTAACGATCCTGTGTATAAACAAATGTTAGAATACATTATTAGAGATGAAGCAAGGCATGTTACATTTGGTATTAACTATCTTAAAGACTTTGTTACTACACTAAGCGAAGAAGAAGTATTGGATAGAGCACAATTTGCCTTGGAAGCCTGTACTGTAAGCAGAAACAGACTAAAAGCATATGATGTTTGGGAAAAGTATGACATGGATATTGAATATACTGAACAGTACCAAACAGAACATATATTTCAAACACAATTTCAAGATACATTGTTTAGTAGGATAATGCCTAACCTTAAAAAGATAGGCTTATTACATGAAGACCTAGTACCTGAGTATGAAAAGTTAGGTGTTATGGGATATGCAGAAGGCGATAGCGATTATGAAACAAGTTGGGAAGAACTTAGCAAACCTTTAAAATGATTAAGGTAAGAGAACCGCAACGTCCGGTAGAAGGCGAATACACATTATGCAATAAAGGTGAAGTTGCTGTATATAGAAATGGAAAATGGGTTAGACCAAATGAAAATAAGTGATATTATAGAATTTAAAACTCCAAAAAAGGTTTATAACAAATCAAAGGACTATGTGGATGCTAGAAATCACAGATTTGACCAAATGTTTGGACACCCAACACGGAAATTATCTAAGAAAAAGTCCAAAAAGAAAAAGAAGTAATCTATGTCTTCATTAATAGATTATAAATTGTTACAAAGTCCAACAAGAGGACTTGTTCCTATGGCAAAACGTAACAATGAACTCAATCATACTATTACTAACAGTTGTACAATACCACATCGTAGTTTAAACATTACTACAAAGGGCGAATGCTTTATAGATAACTGTGAATTATATTTGCCATTTGTTATTTGTAATATAATGGATTGTTATGACTTAGAAGATGTATGGAACAATCCGTTAGCAAAAGAATTACAAAAAGATGTAGAAGATAAAAAGTTTACGTGGTGTGCTGTAGAGCATTGTAGGATTATGGAACATGATTTACATCACATAAACAATAAAGGACAAGAATTTTATAGTATATATGTTAATGTAGATGAAAGTTGCAACCTTGCATGTCCAAGTTGTAGACCAGAAATGATATTGCATACAAAAGGCGATAATTATGAACAACAATTAAAGTATGCAAAACATACAGTTGACTTATTACGAAGATTTAAAGAAAGAACACATATTACATTAACCGGAAATGGAGATCCTTTAGCAAGTAACATAATGAGACCGTTTGTTACTGATTGGATTCCTAATCATAACCACACTCTTACATTGTTTACAAATGGATTATTAATGAGTAAGCAATTACCAGACAGTAAAATACTTCCTAATATAAGTGAATTCAAAATTAGTATAGACGCAGGTAGTAAAGAAGTATATGAGATAGTGAGAAGACCAGGCAACTTTGAAAAACTTATAGAAAATTTAGATTGGATGCATGAGAATAAACCAGAAGGTGCTGATGTACACTTTAGATTTGTGTGTCAAAAAGCAAATGCACATGATGTTGTTAATTTTGTTAAACTAACAGAACGTTATAATGCACAATGTACAATAAGTAGACTAGACGATTGGGGAACATTTGATAATTTTGCAGAAGAAGATGTTGTTGACCAATTAGACCACCCTTTAAGACCAGAATTTTTAAACCAAATACGTCAAGTAGTGGACTTGCCTTATGTATCTATACCATATAACATTACAAAGTACTTGTAACATAGTATAAATAGCAGTATGACCAAAAAACTAGAAGAAGAATTTAATTTACCAC
>UEXM01001523.1_pt1 | contig 19002 bp, 21 predicted proteins | sample 1796661 | NCBI WGS metagenome assembly UEXM01 (sample SAMEA4772469, study PRJEB27181) | metagenome | reverse complement strand
CTATTGATAATATTTTCATGCTAAAATCCTTCAACTGTTATAAACTTTTAAGTTCTTCATCGGTTAGTGCAAAATTATGACCAAGCATAGACTGAGGTGATGCATTTCGTATAAAATCAGCAAACTTATCTGTGATTAATGGTTTTACGCAATTTGTGTCTGTTTTAATTAATCCCCAACAATGTTCACCAACATTCCAATACTTTTGTGAATGCTTTTCTCTTGGGTCTGGACTTCGCCTACCAGAATTATCGTCCTTGTATGTCCAATTTCCATCAGCAATTCCTAAGTTAAGTTCATTTTTTCCAAAAAAATCATCAACTGCGTTTTTTACTCCAAACCAACCACAGTCATAATCATGTCCTGCCATAACACCACCAATTCTTAACTTCTTCCAATACGCACTAATGTCCTTCACCACACCTGCATATGAATGATCTGCATCAATAAAAACAAAATCCAAAGACCCATCCTTATATGTAGATGCTCTTTCCGAAGAGTCTCTTACAATAATATTTACATAATCAGACATGGATTCTAATTGAGTCTGTGCAATATCGTAAAGTGAAATTTTTTCTTCTTTTAAATATTCTTGGTGTTCCGATGAACCTTCAAATGTGTCAACTGTATCAAAAATAATCTTTGTATCTGTTGTCTTCATGTGCTGTTCTATTTCTTTTGACATATATAAAGCACTTTTGCCTTTGAATGTTCCCAATTCTACAAAATGATATTCTGATTTGTTTTTACATGAACGAGCAATCGCACTGTATAGACAAGGATATGTAAATGCAGTATCATTATCGGGAAAAACTTTACCAAAGTCTATTGATTTACCCGATGGCAGAAGTGGCATATGTATAGGTTGATCCGACAACCCCATCCAATCTGGTTGAAAATATTTAAGTATACCAACACCGGATTCTGTCATTTTTTACCACCCCTATAGAGGTATTTTGCCATCTCTTCAATATCTGAATCTTTCAAGAGGTTTACTACCTCTCTCGCCTTTCTCTCAGAGTAATCAAAGTATTCTTTCACAACATTCACTTTTTGACACTCTTCATTCTTCAACCACTTGCTATATCGCTTTCGCTTTCTAATACTATTGAGTAGATAATCAAAATGCATTTTCTTCTCGATTGAAGGACATGCGTTCATTTCATTTACCATAAAGATTGTATCGGTAAAATAGGACAAACATCGATTGACAACAAAAGGAGCATAATCTCTTTCAACAAACTCATCGTCTGTATCAAGGAGAGGTTCCTTTGTGTGGTTGATTGCTTTTAGATATTCAGATAGTTTCACTTAATCTCCGCATCATCATCAAGGACAGCAACAATGTGCTGTCTTCGTGTTAGAATGAAAGCACCCATTTCATGAAAACCGGCGTGCTTGTCATGAAGAACTCTGTCACCCTCTTTAAATTCTGTAGGAAATATATTTCCATTTTCATCTGGAGTTCCAGGTCCAATTGAAAGGACGACACCATCAGCATATCGATGATTCTCCCTTTCGGTGTAGATAATCCCTGCTTCGGTTTCACCCTTTTTCTCTGTTGGTTGAATTGCAACCATATCACCTGAAGGTCTAAACGCTGTTCCTTCGGGTAGGTCTACATTTCCCATTGAGAATCTTTTGTCTACCATAATATATTTCCTTTCAATTAAACTCACATTGAAGCATGAGTTCTGTTAAACATGCTGTTAAATTAATTTCATGATCTGCAACGAATGCAGACTTGTATTGATATTCTGCAATAATCAATACTGCTTGTGGAATCGACTGTGGTTTGAAATATTCATACAAACCATCGTAAACCTTTCTAAAGATATGTATCTGATCATTATCAAGATTATCCACAACCCACTTACGAACATTGGTGAATTCTTTCTTCTTCATCGAAGAAATCAAATCCTTTACCTTGACTTCACCAATCTGAGAAAGAATACCTACATCAATGACACCCGCTACGGAGTATCTTTGAATCTCATTGATAATCCTACGGAAGTCAGGAAAGTGCTTCATGATCAACTGAGCAAGAACCTTCTCTTCATAGGAGACACCCTCTGAGTCTAGAATGAACTTAATTCTCTCCATGAAACCACCTGCAAGATTTGGTTTCTCGCTCTTCGGCATCTTGAATTCGATACATGTGCATCGAGAATGTAAAGGTTCGATGATTCGATTCTTGTAGTTGCAAGTCAGAACAAATCTACAGTTGTTACTGAACTCTTCAATAAATCCACGAAGTGCAGGTTGAGTTGATTGTGCATTTGAGTAGTCAAATTCGTCAAGAATGACAACCTTCTTACCACCAGAAATCGAAACTGTACTTGCAAAATTACGAATCTTAGTTCGAAGAGTGTCGATGTTTCCATCTTCTGAACAGTTGATTACGATATAGTCACAATCAAGTTCTTCACACATCGCTCTTGCAACGGTTGTCTTTCCACATCCTGCTCCACCAGAGAGAAGAAGATTTTGAAGTTCCTCATTCTCCAACATCTGCTTGAAAGTATCCTTTAGAGATTCAGGCAAGATACAGTCTTCGATTGTTCTGGGTCGATACTTTTCAACCCACAGATATTCTTTTGTTGCTTCTGCAACACTCATAGTATTTCCTCCAAAGTTACATTATAACCGCGAGACAGTTCACAGTCAATCATTTCATCAATCATTTGTTCAAAAGTATAATCGGGAGTCCATCCTACCTTTTCTTTAATTTTTGTACAATCGCCTTTGAGTTCATCCAACTCTTCAGGTCGAAGATACTTTTCATCAAGAACAACATAGTCCTCGTAATTCATACCAAGTGCCTCGAATGTGTATTTACAGAAATCTCTCACTGTATGCGAAACTCCTGTAGAACAAACAAAGTCATCTGGTTCGTCTTGCTGAAGCATCATCCACATCGCCTTGACATAATCCTTTGCATGTCCCCAGTCTCTACTTGCTTCCATGTTTCCAAGTGCAAGTTTTTCCTGTACTCCCATCTTGATGGCACAAGCACCCTTGACAATCTTCTCGGTAACAAAGTTTGAACCTCGTCGGGGAGACTCATGATTGAAGAGAATACCATTCGAGATGAACATATTATATGAGTGTCTGTAGTTTCTACCAATGTTGTAGGCAAAGACCTTTGCACACCCATAGGGACTCACAGGACGCATCGGAGTATTTTCTCGCTGGAAACCATCATCGTCAATGCAATTACCAAACATCTCTGATGAAGATGCTTGATAAATTTTTGTCCAAGGACAGACAATACGACATGCTTCGAATATATTCAGAACACCAAGTCCTGTTGCAGTTGCGGTGTAGACTGGAATATCAAAACTGATGCGAACATGAGATTGTGCCGCAAGATTATATACTTCATCTGGTTCTACCTTCTGTAGTATATGAATCAATGATGACAAATCTGTCAAGTCGCCATAATATAGATGTAACTTGTCATAACATTCCTCAAGACGAGCAGTTTGATTCTCTGCTACCGAATTTCTCTTGAGGACACCATGAACTTCGTAACCCTTTTCTAAAAGAAACTCGGCAAGATATGAACCATCTTGTCCGTTAATTCCTGTAATCAATGCCTTTTTCATAATCTAGTATTATCCTTTTTTACATTCTCGTTAAACCATTCGATACTTTTTCTCAACCCATCATCAATTGCTGTAAATTCAAAATCAGGCAATAAACTCTTTAGTTTACTGCTGTCCGATGGTTTTCTAATTATACCATCTCTTTCACCATTGTAAACTATAAATCCTTTATGTCCCATGATTGATGCAATCTTTTGTGCAATTGTTGCAATGCAAACTTCTTCATCAGGAGAAATGATAAAAGGTTCAGGTGAATCATAATTTTCAAGAACCCACTGAACTATCTTACCAACATCTTCCGAGTATACAAATTCACGGTATGCACCACCTGTTCCCCATATTTCAAAGTCTCTATTTGACCATGTTGCATGGTAACACTTATGAATGAGAGCAGGAATCACATGACTTGAATCTAGATTGTAATTGTCATTTGGACCATAAATGTTACACGGTATTACTGTAACAAAATTACACCCATACTGTTCCCTATATGCTCTACTCTGAACCTCTAACATTCTCTTTGCATAAGCATATGCATAATTTGTAGAATGGGGTTCTCCGAGATGAATCTGGTCTGGTGTCAGTGGATATGTTGCGTCAGCAGGAAATACACAAGTGGACATGAAAGAAACTACTTTCTTTACTCCTGTTAATCTTGCCGCTTCGAGAACATTTGAATTCATCATGATGTTGTCATAATAAAACTCACCAAGATGTTCCGAATTTGCTTTAATACCACCTACCTTTGCGGCACAGTGAATGATAGAATCAATATCATTTTCCACAAGATAATCAACAATGGAATTTAAATCCATCAAGTTCAAATCATTCCGTGTGGGTTTATAATCGGATTCTATCGTAGACCCAACAAGTCCACTTCCACCAGTTACCAGAGTTCTCATCTCACCCACCGTATCTGGAATCAGATTCGAGAGCAATCCAATAGGTCAAGTCCAGAGACTTGCTAGTAAACTTACTCACACCTTTATCAGTAACTTCCACATCATAATCACCAGACATGAGTTTAAGATTTTCTACCTTGAAGTAGAATTCAAAATCATGGTCATCATGAGAAAGTGCGCCCAGATCAATTGAGTAATTGTTACTCGTTGAATCCTTCTTGTCGAGTGCAACGAGTTCCATTCTCCCACCATCTGTTCTGAGACACAGGTCCTGAAGTTGAAGAACAGATGCCGCTTTTTGCAGTTCTGCAAAATCGTTTTCCTTTAGAACAAAGGAAACAACACTATCTGGCATGTTAATGTTCTTGTTGATTGTGGTGAGGAGTTTAGGTTCTGAGAAGTAGTATGTTACCTTTGTTCCGTTTGAACCGGCGATAGTTACATACTTATCATCAAAGAAAAACTCTGGGTTTTCGAAAAGGGAGATTGTTCCCAAGAACTTACCCAAGTCCCAAATACCAAACTGAGTGTCGAATGTTTCTGTCACAGTTGCTTGTGACATGACATTCTTTACTGGAGAAATTGTCTTGATGACATTTCCCGGCTCAACAAGAATATTTGAATTTATGGTTGAGAAATTCTTTAGTATTTCAATTGTTTCTTTCGATAGTTTCATAGTATTAAGGGTTTCCATTATTAAAAGTTCTCCATTTATTTATATCAAGTAGAAGATATATCATCCATATAATCTTCAAGTTCATCGGGATCCATGTTACTAGGATTTCTAAAATCCTTTAACATTCTTTTGTCTACATGCCGTTTTGCTTTTTTCTTTTCTCGTTTCGTTCCTTTACCACGCATGTCTTCATAATCTTCATAACTGTTGTAGTTATAATTTTGCTTCTTATTATTGTTGCTCATTTTAAAATTCCTGAATGTCCTCCATTAGCATTTTAAGTTTATTCTGGACGAAATAATTAAATAACAAACTACGCTTTCCTTCAATCGGTTCGTTCCATACTTCGAGAACTTTTTCTTCTACCCAGTCGGGTATTTGATTGAAATCAACAAGTTTCTGATTTCGTATCCAATTATCATTATTCGTCCATGCTTCTAATTCCTCTGCGATTGCAGATATCTTTTTTTCTCCACAAGGCTTTTGTCTTTTATCTGGATTTACAAATGTATCATCGTCTGAAATGATGTTTGGAATTCCATCCGATACATCACCTTTGATGATATGCCTTACCAAATACTCTTCTGGTTTGGTATTAGTTATAAATCCCTTTACCTTGGGACTATATTGTTTAACATTCTCATACCTCTGGAGTTGTTGAAAATCTTTGTCCGACGAAACAATCATAATCTTTTCTTCTTGATAAAAATGTTTTGTCAAAACTGCAATCACATCATCTGCTTCAAGGTGATCGATACGAATAGTTTTATATGGAAATATTTCTTCTACTTCATCTCGAATCTTTCCGATGATGCTAAAGATTTTGTTCCAATCATAATCGTCTTTGTTTTGTTTTGCTTTTCTTGCTGCTTTATAGTATGGAAAAATATCCTTTCTCCAATACCGTCCGCCATCATAAGTCAAAACCAATTCACCATATTCAGACTGAAACTTCTTCCGATAGAGTCGGAGAGTATTTAATACAATATGACGAACCATGTCTTCTTCAACTTCATCAACATTCTTCAACCTAGCAAATAGACTGCTAAGTATTACTTGATTCATGTCCATTAATATCATTTTGTTTTCTTTGCTTTCTCAAAGGCATCTTGAGTCGAACCTACTTTTGCCTTTGTTTTTCTTTTTGGTGCTTTAGTTTTCGTCTTCGCCTTCTTCTTCCACTCGTCTCTACCTGCTTGTGCGGCTTTGTGAAACTGTTGAAGATAAATGTCTGCACAACTACGCATATATTCTCTGTCTTCTTTGTTCCTATTCGATACATACCAGAAAGAAGACTCAACTATGATTTCATACTTTCGTTCAGGTTTACGGGTTTTATCCATAATTGGTTTACCCCTCCAGAAGAAACCGATTCGAAGGTCTGTTCCTCGCTCGAATGCAGGATAATCTTCTTTTGGTGCCAACTTATAAACACGAAGAGTAAGTTCTTTATGAATCATCTCCATGCCTGCCTTAAGATACTTTTCATATGACATACTGGACTTAGGGTTAATACCACTAGTCCATTTGACTTCTTTAATATTCTTTTTCTTTTTCATGGTTTCCTAAAGACGAACACTGGTTCGTATTTCAAATACTTTTCGTTGACTTGACAAAAATTCTTACACTTAGGCTTTCCATCATCACCAACTCGATTCTGACCTGGCATTCCTTCCAGACCCATCTTCAATGTGTATTCATATATCATACCGCATGATTCGAGAATGTCAATACTATCTTGTTCGATTGGAAGATATTTTCCACTCACAAGAACATCCGCCACATTCCATAATAGATATCGGTCGTTTTTCAACCACTCAACACATGTCTCTAGTGTTGGTCGGAGGAATCCGTCTCGCCATGACGCATACGACGATCCATACTTCTTGTAAGATTGGTTCTCGTCTTCCGAATATGCCTCTCTGTTGAAGTAAGGTGGTGAAGTAAAAATGAGATCCGTGCGTCCTCGATACTGTTGGAAGTCTGGGTGTCTACCAATTTCTTCTGAGCCTTCTTGGAATTGATGGAAAGTATTCGTTTCGGAAAAGAATGGGTTTCCTCGATAAGTTTTGGTATTGTAAAAATCAGCGAGAGACTCATACTTGCTGTAAGCGCCGTCGTCGAGAAAATTATCAGGATTAGGGTCAGTCCCAACATAGTGAATCCGACGATCATCCCGACAACCCATAGCACCAAGTATGCGACCTCCCCACCCACTCGACGGATCATAGATGACAATGCGTTCTTGATCTTTGATATTTTCCGTGAATCGTTCATATAGATACTTCGCCGTCATTGGAGGGAAATTCACTGCGGGTTGAATATACCCAATACGAAAAGATTTGAATCCCGCAGGAAAAACTTTTCTTCCTTGCTTATATATGCGAATGGCATACACCTTATCATCTGGCATGTCATCGATGTCAAAAGTAGAGTGATGTCGATATGACATCTCGTCTCTCCACTTCTCTACCTGTTCCTTTGTGAGTTGTAGAACATCGTCCTGTTCTAACTGAAAGTAACCGGAGTTTGCGCCTTCTCGAATCTTAATTTGTTCGAGTAGAAAGTCATGTCCTTTGAAGATTGATTGGTTGTTGAAGAATGTTTCCATCCATTCGTCTCCGCTATCAACCGATACGATTGCATACTTCTTGCTTCTCTTGATTGCAGAGAGTGCGTGTGTGTAGAAAGAATCACGACGAAGATGACGCATTGCACCTCTCACAACTTGATCGAGGCGATTATCATCTGCAACCAAATCATAGATAGAATATCCGTTGTCCTTTTCGGTGTAGTTGATTCTCGTCATAAACATGTTCGAGAACCACTGATCTACTTCGACTGCCATACGAGACTTGTTGATAATTACATCATCGTCTATATCAGACAGTTCGTCAGTGTGTGTGAATTGGTGAACGGGATACTCTGCAATCTTATTGAATGCGTCGATGATTTCATCTTCGTTCTTACCTGTGCGTGGAGGACAACCATAGGTATCCCATGCATCCTTGACTACCTTACGCATTTCAATCACCCACTCACGAAACTCGTTGGGTGTCATCTCAAGAAGGTCTTCAAAGTTGCAATTTACATGTGAGTTTATCACATGCTCGTTACGCTCATAATAAGGTTTTGTTTTTATCATTTTATCCTGCTGAAGTTATTCTTCTTTTCAAAGACAATATGATTCTGGAACTTGTCCGTCATCGTATCAGACTTATGACTAATTACAAATATATTAGCACGGCTTCCGAAGGATGTCAAGAGTTTTAAGAACTCTTCTGTACCAACGGCGTCAAGACTTGAATCAAAGACCTCATCAAGAATTAGAAGATTACAATTCACACTATTCTTCAGTCGTGCAATCTCACGCCATGCAAGAAGCAAAGATAGGTCGATGCGTAATCGTTCACCTTCACTGAAACTGTGGTAGGAAAACTCATCACGATGGCGACTCTTGATTGTCTCATTGAAGTTTTCGTCGAGATTAAACTGACAGAAGAAGTCCATGTCGGAAAGATACTTGTTGATTAACTTGTTCATAATTGGCAAGTAGTGCTTAATAATCTTTGCCTTGATTCCACTGTCCTTTAGAAGAGTAGAAGCAATAGCAAGATAATGTTTGTCTTCGACAAGTTCTTTTCTTCTCTCGACATGATTCTTTCCCTCACCAATCAACTGATTGAGTTCGTCTTTTGTTTCTTGGACTTCTGTACCCTCAGTCAAAACAGAATCAATGCTCTTCTGCATCTTGTCAATGTATTGATTTGAAGCACTGATTTGATTTTGCTTTGTAGATATTTTCTTTTCAAATTCATGAATATCGTCAAGTACGACATTGATATCAGAAAGTCTCTTCTCCGTCTTTTCGACACTTGAAGACAAGTCTTCCATTTGCTTCACAATACCTTTGTGTTCTTCTTCGTTATCTCGAAAGACACATTCCTTATGATGCTCCTGAATGTCCTGTTTACATGAAGGACATGTATCATTCTCTTGGTAAAACTTTATTGTTTTTTCAATTGACTTAATCTTATTCTTTAGTTGTTTCTGTTCCGATTCCATTTCGATAAGATTCTTCGGAACAGTTTTTGAATCTTTGACTTGTTCTAAAAGACCATTTACTTGTTGTTGATAAGTATTCACATCTTCTTGAAGTTCTTTTATTTGTCTTTGTGATTCTTCTATTTCCTGCTGATGTTTCTCTACAGAATCACTTGACTTCTTTTCGAGGGCATTAATTAGTTTTTGCTTTTCGTCTACCTTGCTCTTTGCAATCTCAATCTTTGTATCGATGTCTTTGACATATTCTTTTGTCATCTGAAGTCTTGCACGGACAAGAGTATTCATAACGGAGAACACATCAATATCAAGAAGATTCTCGACAACCAGTCTTCTGTCTGAGGCACTCAGTTGCATAAATGGAACATAGTTCGATGAACCAAGAATCACAACCTGACAAAATGATTTATATGACATCTTCAAAATCTGCTCTTCAAGAATCTTCTGGTAGTCTCTTGACTTTGCATCTTGATCAAGCATGTCACCATTCTTATAGATTTCAAACTTCTTTGGTTTTAAACTTCGAAATACACGGTAAGTGTCACTTCCCATCGTGAAAGTAATCTCAACTTCACAATCCTTTTCATTAATAGTGTTGGGTAATTGTGTAAGAGTGATACCACGAAACGACTTTCCAAACAAAGCGAATGTTAATGCATCAAGCATCGTTGACTTACCCGCACCATTCTCACCAGAGATGAGTGTGTTATGGTGTCGTGTTAAGTCAACAGTTGTCTTGTAGTTTCCGGTTGAAAGAAAGTTCTTCCAACTCAATGTCTGGAATAATATCAAACTATTGCCTCCTGATACCAACTGGGAGTCTCTGAATGATTCCATACAGCAAACCCAGTCTTCTCTCCAAGATAGTATGCACGATATGCTTTCACCGCATCTTCGTTCTTATACTCCTCAGGCATTGCTTGTGCGAACGGTGTAATAGAATCTGCAATTGGAATATTTGCAGGTTTACGAAATCGAATAAGAGAAATCAAATCATCCGACTTGTGTACCTTACCATATCGACGAGTGTACTCTCTGCACAGTTCATATGCATGTTCAACCAACCAGTAATAGTTTTTGTTGTTTTCCATTACCCACTTGGTACAGGGATGTCCAACAAAAGATGCTTTGTATAGTATATCTTCCATCAACTTGTGTGGAGATTTCCATCTTTTAATACGACGATTGTTTGCAGACAACTCAGTATACTGCTCACCATCAAGAACACGGTGTGCAGTAGATAACATCTGTGCAGACTCAACAATCATTTTTACTACATGCTTGTCGCAGTGCATTTGAGCGGCGACTTGCGGACTTTCATCCAAAACAAAAATATTCACAGTGATAAACTCTCCATATAAAGGTCTTTAATGAGTTTTTTCATACGAGGTTTATCCTCAACCTCTTCTATAGAATCAATCTCATTATTTATAAGTGTAACAGTATCTTGTGCTAAGTCAACTATTTCTTCTTTAGTCCACTCAGAATCAATAATATCTTCTACAACTGTAATCTTTGCCACTCCTGCTTCGTATAGTTTATCCATCAAACGGTCAAAACTATATGGATGTTTTTTACTTTCGACGAATAATTTAATATAAGAATCCTTTAGATGCTTGAGTGATTCATCATACTCAATCGGTCCTTCTGAATCATTATATGTGAGTGTATGAAACATCTTATATGGATTTTTAATAAACTCAATATCACGGGTTTCTGTATCAAGAACATGAAATCCTTTTGTTTCATTCAAATCGGCAAATGTAATTTGATACTGCGTTCCCATATAATAGACATTATCTTTCTCTTGTCTGCAATGAAAGTGTCCTGATAGAACTTTTTCATATCTATCGAATATATTTGAATTCATACCACCATCAAACTTTACTCCTCGCATCACATCATATCCACGAAGTTCAAGGTGTCCGATGAGAATTGGTGCGGCAGCAGTCTTAATAAAATCTACAGACTCCTGTTCATTTTCTTTATTTATCCAAGGAAGTAAAGCAATATCCAAACCATCGAAGTTGACAACTTCTGGTTTCTCATACAACTTCAAATCACTATTGAATAATTCACGAATGGAATTTACCATGTTTGTGTTTCGATAATAAACATCATGGTTTCCGAGAATACAATGTAAATCAATGTTCTCTTGATTGAGTCTATCGATAAATCGAGTTCGGACTTGATTAAGAATATTGAAATTTACAAACTTTCTTCTGTCCATCAAATCACCCGCATGAATGATTGTATTGATGTTGTTTTCTTTGATGTATGGAAAAAACACATCATCAAAAAACTTCATAAAGTAATCGAAAAACAATTGAGAGTCGCCTCTTGCACCAAAGTGCGTATCATTTATCAGTGCTATCTTCACCTTCAGTATCCTCTAACATATTTTCTAAATTGGTAGTATTTTTCTTTTTCTTTTTTGCTTTCTTTTTCTTCTTCTTAACCGGAGTGAATTTTTCAATATCCGTTTCAGAAAGATTCATAATTTTTGCAAATGGATCTTTTACTTCTTTTTCACTATCTGCGAAGTAATTTTCTTTATACCAATTTTTATGTGTTCCATCAAAATCTGTCAACTCTAACATTCTATATTTGATATAGTTTTGCTTCTTTTCTTTTTGTATTCGCCGAAGAAAAGCATAGTATATGATCTGTGTGAAGTATGAAAATGGATTTTTTGATTTATCTGGATCGAAGTTGTGGGCATACATTAAACAATTTTCAATACCATCACCTATCATTTCCTCTCGAAAAGGATAGTTAATGAAGTTAGGTCTATATGATAAATGTTGAGCAATTTTTACAAAACACTCTCCAATATATTCATTGATTGGAGGTCTTCCTTCATCACTTTCTTCTGCTTCTTTTACTAACCTCTTCCATTCTATCATTTCAGCATAGAATTCTTTATTGTCAACATAATGATTAGTTTTATCTTCTTTTGGTTCTTCTTTTATTTCTTCAAAATCATTTAATTCTAATTCATCTGTTTCTTCGTCTATAGCATCATGTTCATCATCCATAATTTAACCTTTCATTCATCATCTAGATAATCTTTTACATTTGGAGACCAGTCAGTCCATTGAGAACCAAAATCTTCTCTGTCCTCTTCGTCACTTGTGTCCAAATCACTAATTGTTGATTCATCGATTTCTTCTGGAAAACTACCACCCATCATATGTTCAAGGTCGAAATCTTCAAGAATACCATTTGCAATCATCTCAAAAAAGATAGCAGGAGGAATAGCAAGATTTACTATTACCGAACCAGGCTCAATCATATCTTTCATGTTTGCTTGTGGTTTCGTTTCTTGTTGTTTTTCTTCTTTTGATTCTTTCATCATTTGCATAATATTTGCCAAGACTTCCAACTTGTCGGATGGTTCTGCATTCTCTAATCTTTCCATCTCTGCACGAAGTCTATCTTCTTTTCTTTTTTCGTGTTCATATAAATCTGAAATTTCATCTTGTGGGGTGAGAAATGTTGCAACCCAATCAGAAGGAATATTTGTTTGATCATCATCAGTATACTGCAACCAGTTACGAAAGCAAAGAATTTCTTTTTGAGTTCCGCCGTCAAGAATAGTTGCCGCTTTCATTTGCATAGGTCTTTCGAGAATGAACTTGTCACCCTTTTTTCCAACAATTTTTGCGATGATATCATCACCACTTCTCAGTCTCAATATTCTATACGGACTTTTTTTCTTGTTTTTCATTTCTCTCTCCCCTATAGTTTTACAATTACTGGATTGTAATTGAATTTTTCTGCGTCGTATATCTTTATTCTTTCTGTGAAATGTCTCAGTGTGTGATTCTTATATGACTTCCAAGACAAATCATCTCCTATATCATATAACTTTGCTACTTCTTTGCTGTTAGATTTTCTTAACTGCCTACCGATACTTTGCAGAACTCGAATTCTGGATTTAGAAGGCGATGCAAATATGATGTTATGAAGTTTTCGAATGGAAACGCCTGTGCTGAATGTTCCGTATGATGCAATGATAATCGCATCATCATTGTCTTCAACAATGTGTCGAATTTTCTCTCTGTCATCGACATCAGTTCCCCCATGAACAAAGAAAACATTTCTATTTTCTCCTACTTGTTTCTTCACCATACTATATAGGTTTTTACCATGTTCTTCTACGAATTGAAAGAGAACAAGAGTGTTTCCTTTCATATTCACACTCATATCAGTGATGAATTTGTTTCGTTTTTCATTTCGTATTAACCATTTCATTTCATCGTGATACTTTGCTCTTCGTACCTCCTTTTTATCCACATCGGGATACTTTAATAGTATAGCATCAATTTTCAATTGTGCAAGAAGATTTTTATCCATCAACTCTTTAGTTGTTACCACATTATAGACAGGTCCAAATAAACCCTCAATGACAAGTTTATGAGTCTGTGTTCCATCAAGAGTTCCTGTTGTTCCGATTCGATAAGGACATGTTTCCAATTTCGTCATCAGAGTAGTAAGTGACTTTGACTTGAACAAATGGCATTCATCTCCAAACACAACATGATATTGTTCGAAGTATTCCTTTGGTAGTTTATAGATACTTTGCCATGTTGAAATTACAACCTTACATGACTTGCATGTCTTTTCCTGTCCTGCAAACACAACATGAAGATACTTCTCATAATCAAACGCCTCATCTATCTGTGCATACTCTGCAAAATCAGAATACATTTGAGAGACAAGAGAAGTTGTAGGAACGACGATAAGAATCTTCTTTCCTTTTGGAATCTTGTTGAGATAATATCGAACCAGAGAATAAATGATAAGACTCTTACCAGATGCGGTAGGAGACAACAACAAACATCTATCATTGTTGATTGCATGTTGTACTGCATTGATTTGGTGTTGATGTGCAGTAATCAGTTCACCTGCGGCGACAGGTTGAAGTTTATTGTCGATGAAATCTCTTGTGTTTGACTCTGTGATGTAATTAAACTTTTCAAATTCACTTGGATTTTCTATTTTCACGACATAGTTTCTATCGTCTGCAAATTTATAGATGTAATCAAGCAATCCATGATAAATGGTTTGTGCATATAGATTATAAAGTTTAATCGTTCCGTCCCACATCTTGTTTCGATACTGGGGCATAAACTTATAACCAGGCACTTTGAATGTAAAGAAATCAGAAAGTTCTTTTGCTGTTCCTCTGTCACAGCGAACTTTGATGTCCACATCATTTATTTTTTCTACAATTAAATCACTCATATGAATTATTTATGGATAAAATGTTTTTCCATTGAACCGAATTGGAAATAAATCTTCACCAACTTTTCCGCTCCAGTAGACACACTCAATTCCTGCTTCTCGAAGCATTGCAATTCCTTTTTCGGAAGACTTTCTCCACCTTCTTGGTGTTTTATCATATGCTTCTTGGTGTCCTATGACTTTGATAATACCTGCTTGAATGATTGCTCTTGCACAATCTGTGCAACAATACCAAGGACAGCACATCATCATTCCTTCTGTTGGAATTCCTTTTCTTGCTGCCTTATATATTAGGTTTCTTTCTGCATGTTCGACATAGCAATACTTTTCTGGTCTTTTCCATCTCTCCTCTGTTTCTTGCACATCACTTGGAAATCCATTACATGCTCCGAGAACAATACCATTCCGTGGATGGAAAAGAACCGCTCCGTTTTGAGTGGACGGATCAGTGCTATTCGATGCATGAATGTATGCTTGCTTCAAATAGACTTGATTCATAATGTCTGTTTTGGCATCATACCCCACTTACAAACTTCCTCCACTCAATTGCATTTCGAATCTTCCAGTGTCTATTTGTAAGTTCTTTGAGAACAGATTCAACATACTCTACCTTTTCTTTTTGGTAGATATACTTATGATTCAACTCTATGATATCATCGTCTGATTCGAGATACTTATCTAGGTCTTGCTTGAGAATCTTCAAAGGAAACGGTTCGAGACCTAGTTCTTCGAGAGAATCTTCATCAAGTTTACCTGTGTAATATTCCCACTTGATGCGAATTGCTTTCTTCAAATCACTTTCTGTTTTCAGAAGAAACAACTTCTCATCATGATAGATGTTGAGGTATTTGTTGTGTAGTTGTGGTAGTTTCAATGATTCAAGATCAAGTTCTGTATTATCGATAACAGAATCTTCTTGTGCCATTTTTCTTATATCTTCTAGTCTCATATATCATACTCCGGTGTGACATACATAGTATAACACCGAATGAAGAGAAGTCAATTACAATTTTTTGATATCGTAACTTGTGAATGCAAAAGTAGCAGAGGCGACAATTTGAGAAGTATCCGTTGCATCACTGCTAAACTGAATGCCACTTAACGACTTTGGAAAAATTCTATCAAAGGTAACTTCTAGATTAGGTTTCATTGCACTGTTAAGTATGACAACCGAGGCATCTGAATAGTGATTATCGGCATTCTCTTCATACTCTGTAAAGTCTTCAACATTTCGTAGACTTCTCATCCAATCATGTATCTCTCTCCAATTTTCCATGTTTTCATCGATAATAAAACTAACTTCAAGGTCGTTATAACTCCAAGATGTGCCGGGATGTTTAACAGGAATAAAGCGAGTAGGTTGTTCGACTTCTCCGAGTGAAAAATCAGGTATATTTACCGACTGGCAAAAATAAGTAATATTTGGTGTACGGGTAAGAAGGAATCTAAACCCAGTGGATAGCAACAAATTTGTATTTGAAGGATTTCTGCTATTAATATCTAAAGGCACACCACCAAAAGAGGTTTGCTCGTCAGAATTGTATGCTGTATTATAATCAGTTGACATTAAAAAACTCCTTTACATGCTATATGTATAAGAGTGGTCCATTAGTTCTATAGTATATATTGCCCCCGTTCGGAACTCACTTTATATAGACACTAGGCCCCAGAACCAAAAAGATAAAATACTCAGAATAAAAGATTATTAAAAGAAAAGGGAGCCTCCCGAAGGAGACTCCCTAATTCTTGTGTTTTAACTAACTATCGTTGGTTATCAGGAACCCATACCGTGTAGATTGTCTACGCGGAAGATACGATAGTATTGGTTGTTACGAATTGCACCCTGAGAGTGTGGATCGGAGTCTGCTACGAATGGGTTGTTTACCATACCGTAACGAGTCTTGAATCCAATCTTAGGCTGGAAGGTGTTCTCACCAACCGCACGCACCATCTGTAGCGGTACATATGGGCAGTAGAACATACCTGCGTCGTAAGGACTGGTTCCTCTATAACCGACACATACGAAGTCCTTCGCCAAAGTTGAGACACCAGCACCTGAGTATGGGTCAACATAAACCTTCATCTTACCACCATTGATGGTTCCGACGAATGTGTTACCAGTATCATCAACATCGGTGATTCCGGTAGAACCGTTCTGCATGGAGAGCATTCCACCCATTGCAAGAGCAGATGCAACATCTGCGGAGCAAAGGACGAAGTTACCCTTACCACGACGAGTTTCCTTAGCGATGACATTTGCTTCACGCTCGATTTGATACATGAGGCCTCTCCAACGCTCACCACTCCATCGACCATCTGAGTCATTGGTTAGGTCATAGATACCACCGAGAGCAGTTGCTTGTGTAGTACCTTGAGCGGCTCCAGCACTGAAACCATCGTTTCGTGTGTGTTCCTTGTGCTTCAAGTCTGCTTGCTGGGCACCCAACTTAGCGTTTACATAGATGGTACGAACGACTTCGCGGTTGATTTCAGCAAGAATTTCGTTGCTGAGAATGTTAGCGAGTTCGGTTTCTGCATCAAGTCCGTGGACTGCTTTGAGGTCCTGAGCGAGTTCAGTTGTGTACTCTGCCTTGAGGGCGCGAGTCTTAGCGGCAACTGCTGTACGCTCGATGCTGAATGCCATTTGTTGGAATGAATCAGTACCGAGGTTTTCTGCTTGGCTTGTTGTCATTGCACTGTGTACGCTGTAATCAGAACCTACGGTTCCTCCACCAGTACCATGATCACCGATTGTAACACCTTCGTTGAGTAGAGGATCACCATGACCACGATTGGCACCAGTATTACCATCGAGACCACCGTGATTACCACCAGCAGAAGCACCAGCGAAGCCAGTTCGTGCTTCGTTGAAGAGTGCTTCAGGATCTGCCTGACCGGTGTACTTGGCCTTCATTGCGAAGATAAGTCCGGTAGGTCCAGTCATTGGCTGAACACCGCAGATATCATAAGCAATTAGGTTAGGCATTGCACGACGAACGAGTGAGATAAGAATTGGATCATATCCCTGCATGTTTGGGTTGCCGTTGTTAGCACCAAGTCCGAGACCACCACCGACTGCGTTGGTAGTTTCGAGAAGTGCCTTCTCTTCGTTTTCTAGTAGAATCGCAGTAACACGCTTCTTGTAAGAATCCTCAATCTGGGGCATGTCCTCATGCTCAAGAATTGGAGTCCACTTCTCTTGAAGTTGCTCGGCTGCGACTGCTGTTGCGTCTAGTTCCATTTTACTTTCTCCTTAAAACTTTAAAGTTTGTGAATTTAATTTGTAATTAGTAGTTCTTTTAAACTATCCTATTTATAAAATTAGGCTTTTTGAATTTACATTTTGTTGTATCTGGAATGCTTTGAAATCGCATTCATATACTTTGACATAGGTCCTGAAGTGGGTTCAGTCTGTTCTGTAGTTTCTTCACTAAGAGTCTCTGCTTCGTCGTAGTTGGAAGCATCGGGATTACTCTTATCAAAGTAACTTTCCTTGAGAACATTCAACTTCTCCTTGTACTGATCAGCATCATCATACTCGATACCTTCAGCGAGGGAGCGAAGTTTTTCTACTTCAGTATCAACGAGTCCTGCGGAAACTTCAGTGAAGATACCTCCACAGGTGTTCTCAAGAAGTTCTTTCTTAAGATCGATATTTCTTTCAATCTGCTCGTTGATTTGAGTTTCCATCTCAGTAACCTTAGTAAGAGATGCTTCAAGAAGGTCATACTTCTCATCAGGAACGCTGATGTAGTGTGACTCAAATAGTCCCTTAAGACCATCCATGAAACTTTCGGCGACTTCGGTACGAATACCAGACTCGACTGCAAGTTCATTTTCCTTCATCCATTCTTCTACAACATAATTGAGATAGTCATCTAGTTTAGAAGTCATTTCGTTGCTAAGTTCGGTAACTTGCTCATCAAGAAGAGTCTCGTATTGACCACGAAGGTCTTCTTCAATCGCAACAACACGCTCATTAATAGCGGCTTCAAAGATAGTAGTTGCTTTGCTCTGGAAGTCTTCAGTAAGGTCTTCACCATCAAAGAGAACAGCGATATGTTCCTTGACACCCTTTAGGGGTTCCTTGGTAACATCACCAGTTTTTGCTGGTTTCATCTTAGGTTCTGGTTGCTTCTTGTCACCCTTCTTGATTACCTTGGCCTTCTTGCCTTCGGCATCTTGGGAATCCTTTTCGACATCAAGAATAACTTCAGACTCGTCGAGATCATCCTCGTCTTCATCTTCATCTTCGTCATCCTCTTTGACCTTCTTTTTATTAGAGGTCATATATGCTTCATCTACTTCGTCATCGTCGTCGTCGTCGTCGTCCTTCTTCTTTTTCTTCTTCAAGAATTGCGGAGGGATTTTGCCTTCTTCGACTTCTTCGACTTCTTCGACTTCTTCGACTTCTGCGGTTTCCTCTTCGATTTCAGCAACGCCTTCTGTTACCAAGTCTCGTTCGAGGATTTCTTTTGCTACCTGAATTGGATCTTTATAGTCC
>UEXM01001522.1_pt1 | contig 19002 bp, 26 predicted proteins | sample 1796661 | NCBI WGS metagenome assembly UEXM01 (sample SAMEA4772469, study PRJEB27181) | metagenome | reverse complement strand
GTACACCCCTGAGTGGAGCGATACAAAACTTACGTGCCGACTTGATGGGTACACCTGACTTACATGTGGAGTGTAAGCGTACCGAGAAGTTTCAAATCTATGCAGCATTGGAACAAGCAGAGAAAGCAAAAGATAAAAACACACTGGTGACTGTCATCAACAGACGTAACAAAATGACAACAGGTGAGTCTCTTGTCGTCATGCGTATGGATGAGTGGCTTCAATTATATGCTGCATATCTAAAAGAGAAAGGAGTTACATGAAAACAAGAATACATATTAACCAACACTTGATACGTGCCAATACTCATCGATCAGAAAGACTAAGAGGAAAAGTTATTACTGTTAAGACATATAAGTCTAACACGTATGCAAACAAAGTAACTATTAAAGGTGAGTCGACTGTCGTCTACTCCCCTGATAAACCTTTGAGTTGTGGTGCAAAGGTATGGATTGAAACAGAAGGAGAAGTAATTATAGAATGAGGTTAGACTTCTGTGTAGCTTGTGGCACACAGGAGAATTTACATCACCACCATCTTATCCCTAAGAGTCGTGGTGGAAGTGACGATGAATCGAATTTAATAACTGTCTGTCAACATCATCATGCGTTGATCCATAACTTTACATGGCGTGGTAACTTGAGTGATTTAATTAAGCAAGGGTTACAACGTGCCAAGAAGAAAGGCGTACGGGTACACGGAACAAAGGAAGAGATGGATAAGCTTCATGAAATAAAAAGAAAAGAATACTTAAAGTTTTGTCTGTCGTTGTTACCATACATTGTGCCAGGGATTACTCGCAAGGAACAGGCAGATATATTTGAGGATCATCAGTTTAAAAGATTCAGAAGTTACAAAGGAATGACGGGTAGGTGGGACGATCACGGGGTGTTAAAAGTTATAAGGTGTCTACAGAGAAATGGTAAAATATAAATTCGCAGAAGGTAGGAAAGAAGATATCACTATCATGGCAAAGACTATGTGGGGTGAGGCACGAGGTGAATCAGACGAAGGCAAAGTTGCAGTCGCATGGGTGATACGTAATCGTGCAGAGAAACCTAGATGGTGGGGATTAACCATTGCTGGTGTATGTTTAAAGAAATGGCAATTCTCCTGTTGGAATCCAAGCGATCCTAACGCAGAGAAGATAGCTAACCTAAGTGATGAGGAGTTGTCTCCCTTTATCCTTATCGCTGAGAGTGTACTCGATGGTGAGGTAGACGATCCAACAGGTGGAGCTACTCACTATCATGTACATGGTATGAAGAATATGCCAAAGTGGAGTGAAGGGATGACACCCTTTGTTAAGATTGATCATCATGATTTTTATGTGGGGATATTATAATGTTAAGTAAATTGTTTGGTGGCAGTACCATTAAAGCTGTAGGTAATATTGTTGATGAAGTTTTTACAAGTGAAGATGAGAAGAATCAGGCTAAGATTTCTATCAAGAAGATAGAAGCTGAGTTAAAGAAAAGACAAATGGATATTAACGTGGCTGAGGCACAGTCAAAAAGTTTATTTATCGCTGGCTGGCGACCAGCATTAGGATGGGTGGGAAGTCTGTCTGTAGCATACGTTTACTTGTTACAACCAATACTTGATATGATACTACAAATGTTTGATATCCATATTGACTGGGTGACGCTAGACATTTCACAATTATTTCCTCTTATTCTAGGTATGCTCGGATTGGGTGGACTCCGCAGTTTTGAGAAGAGCAAAGGCTTAACAAAGTAGCCAAAAAATTTCTAGCAAAATTGAAAACGTCTGTGACACAAACTGTGTCAAGCCTGCCACAAAGTGTGCCAAGACTAGGATTAGATTCATTTAGGATGTGTGTAAGCAAACTTTTTTTTGTTGGTAAACAGCGAAAGATTTTTAAAAAAATCTTTCGTATAGTAGTACACATCCGTGTCGAGGCAGTGCTCTACCGCTGAGCTACGCACCCACTTGAGTGTAAAACTCCTTAGTTTCTTTATATAATTTAAAGGTTTTTTTTGTAAAGTTTAAAAGACAGGCGGTGGTCTGTGCCACCACCCGTCTAGTATATGTCTGTTACGACAGTTTGTTTACGTAGGCACCATACTCTTTCTGTGCCAACTTCGTGTAACGTCTAACCATATCAAGATTAGAATGTCCCAGTAAGTCTGCTATTTTCGTCTCTGGTACACCCAACCTTGTAAGTTCCGTTCCGTATGTGTGTCGGTGATCATGAATACGATAATCTTTTAGGCACAATTTGTGACATATCTTATCGTGTCTTTTTCTTACCCACCTTACACCAAGTCTAGCACCTATATATCTACCTGCACTTGAGTGTCTATGCACAAACACATAGTCATTAGGATCAGTAGATATAATCATAGAATCTAATACTAAGCGAAGCTTAAGAGGTATGTTAACTGTGCGTGTTTGTCTCCCACCATGTCTACCTTTATTGTTAGATAGCTTAACCTCATTCTTCACTAAGTCTAAATCTTTTACCTTTAGATTCAAAGCTTCTGATAGACGACAGCCAGTATATATAATAAAATTTAATATACCAATCTCATCATCTCTCAGTTCACCAAGATAAGCTTTCTTCTCTTTCGGTAATAGATTTCTTTCTCTTACAGATTCTCCTTTAGGCATGACAATCTTAGGTGTCTTCATTAACAATCCTAGTAACGTTGCTCGATTAAGAATAGCCTTGAGTATATTCAAGTCTCTTTTTCTCGTATCGGGTTTGTTATGTTTATGAATAACATCTCCATAACTGTTGATATCCATAGAAGTCATATCTTCTAATGGAGTATCTCCCCAGTATCGGAGTTGTCGTTGAACTAAGATTTGATCGTCTTTGCCTACACCTTCTGGTCTAGCTAAATAATTATTAGCTGCATCTCTAAACGTAGGCAGAGTACTGGCAGACACATCTCCAAACAATTCCACCTGTCGCTTCTTTAACAAAGCTTCAGCTGTGGAACGTAGAGATTTTTGTATGCCTGTTGATTCACGTATACGCTTATCGCCTACGTTACCAACAATGTACCACCTATTACTTCTCAACTTTAATTCTAACTTCATGTGTGTGCCTCCTTCTAATATAGGTGTTTATTCTCCTTCTTATCTTTTGTTGACCAGTTTAAATCCCAATCCTTTCCAATAGAAGACACAGCTTTATACTGCTTATCTGAAATGTCGTTGATAGTCGGTCGTATCTTCACAATAATTAAAGAACGCTTACGAACACCAACCTTATCCATGATTGCACGTACGTGTGCCTTGACAGTTGATTCAGTAATACCAAATCGATCGCATATGTCTGTGTTGGAAGAGCCACGCATTAACATCTGAACGATGGCGTGTTGCTTGGGTGTGAACTTAGTCAGTATTGCAAAAGTTTCCTCGTCATTCGTATCAGTTGTGAGTGATACGTTGGAATCTTTTGGTAGTCGGTCATTGGCAAACATGTTCTGTATGCCGCAGATAGATTGGGTTAACATACTAAAGGCTTGTTCTAACTTATACAACCTAGTCTCTAGAATATCAACTCGTGTCATAGTCTTATTCATCTTCGTTATCCTTTCGATCTTAATGTATGCGTTAGCATACACTATTCGGTTATATAAGATAACTTGTATTAGTGTCAATAAAATTTTAATAGGGGAGTTCACGTATCTACTGCTTCAATTCGGTAGTTTCGTGTGTGTGGATTTTGGGAGTAGGCTTTAAAACCTACCCCAAAATCGTTTCGAAAGGAACATTAAAAGTCACAACACTTTTAGTGTACTCGAATCATTACATAAAAAAGTTGTGAATAAAAGAGGGTAAAAGTACACATATTGGATACATGTACTTTGTTTATGTACTTAGTATTAGTTTCTATTTGTAGGTTTGGTAGTGCGTGCGTAAATTGCTTTTAATACAGGCAGTAAAGATTGAAAACCCAATGCAAATCTTTCTTTCATGTATGCATCATACTCTTCAATCAGTTGTACAGAGGGTAGTATAAAAACTTTACGCTTATCTTTTTTACTATTCTTGTATTCAAAGAATACTCTAGTATCAACACAATGATTAACAAATTTCATTGCACCCTCTTTGCTAATTTGCCTCATTGTATTAGCTAAGTCTGACTTACTTACTAAGTTTTGTTTCCAATGTTCTTCCATTAAATAAAGAAGGCATTTGAATTTGTGTGCGTTATCAAAAATATGTAATATACTTTTCTTCTTGTAGTAAACAATATCAGTTTGTTGTCTTAATACACGAGTGTAATAAAGAATATCTTCATCAGCAAACCAAGTTGAAAATTCTTTAGCAGACAATCCCATTATACTTGTACACATTGTTTCAATGTCGTGATTTAGTCTGTCTTTATCTAGTTCTATCCTTCCATGCCTAAATTTCATGTGTGTCTCCCTTTCAATTCATTGAGTTGTAAATTAATATCATAAAAAATATTGTCAACATCATATTCAATCCCATAAGTATCTCCTAGTGTAGAGTCTTAGTTTCTTTGTTAACTTCGGTAACACCTATGTGTCCCCCGTCTTCTAATGCTTTTGTTATTTGGTACAGCATTGCATGTCCCTCTCTGTTATCCATTTCAAAAGTAGAATTAAGAATTGTAAATGCAACAAACCCTAACATGTCAGTTGCATTGATCTTCTTCTCTTGTGATACCTTGAGTATATCGTTCAAGGAATTTGTTATTGTACTCATAACCTTCTTGTTCATCATCTTCGCTATCTCTCTACTCATCTTCTATCTCCTTTAAAAATTTTATAACCTTTAGTAACTTAGGTTTCACATTCGTTTCATAATCTGTATCATCAGCTAGTAATCCACTAGCCTCAATGATTATGTCTAAGCATTCTTCTTTAGTCATCTTCATCCTCCTCTATATCAATAACAAAGTTTACTCTTAGTATACCTTCTATGTCTTGATAAACATCAAACTCCACATCATAAAAAGTATTGTCTAGTAATTTTAATAATTCATGTTCCTTCATGCTACCTTCCTTACATAGTCTTTACCATTATCGGTTAACCAATAGACATACACACCATTGCGTGTGTCTAGGTTTGTCTTCTCTCTCTCAACGAAATTCTTATTCATTCCCTTGTAGAGTTCAGCTTGTATTTGTATGTCGTCTAAGTCTGGATTGAGTGGTGTAAGTTTGTTGAGTATACTTTTCTGTGTACTCTTCATCACACCCTTCTTCGTATACAATTCTAACAACACACAGTTAGTCGTCTCGGTAAAAGGTTTCTTACTTTCAGTAGCAAGATATGAATTAACATCTGGATTGAGTAGATGTGTTGAGAAAGGTTTCCTCTTACTGCCATTCAACATCTCATTGGTTGGGTGGAATGTTGTGTTCTCATAGAAAACTTTCTCAGCTTTCTTGCTGTCTGTAGCAGTTGATTTCATTCCTGCTGCGTCAGGTTTTTTACGTTGCAAGAAAGTCAATTCACTTTCTACCTGTTTAAATACTAGCTTCTTAGCTTGTAGTTTAGTTAAGTAACCACCCTCTACGAGAGTGGCTAAAGCATTGTTAATTTTTTTAGATGGCATGTGATACTCCTTCCTTGAGAAAGTCTGGTATGATGTCGTGTGACCAACTATGCATAGCAGTCTTGTCATGCTTGTAGTATTTGCGATACGCATCAATGGTATCGTCAAAAGATGTGTAGTCGTCTGGCTTGTATTCGTCTGGCATACACAATGGTGGTAACGTGAAATCATATTGTGGAAATGCTTTGTGTATTTTTTCCGATATGATTGCACTGATAGTCATGTCCATAATTGCATCAATGGATTTGTGTGCAGACTTGAATCGTTCATGCCATTGAGTAGACAACCCAGTAGCTAGGGTAATAGCATACTCAAAGTTACCAGTAGAATCACCAACCCATCTAGTCATGGGGTGATTCTCATAGGCTGGCTTGTATGGTGCGATGTCAGACAAGTCATGTCTGTGCAACGCTGTCGAACACATCTGTGCAATCTCTAGTATGATTTTGCCTACATGTTTATCGCCATACATATTAGATGATGCAATGGGATTTTTATCTAAGAAGAATATATTCATCTCTTACCTCTATTCTCTCGTTGAGTTAATTCTCTGATGTGTACCCAAACGTAGTTGGTTTTAGGTTGCTTGTATTTTCGCAACCTCAAAAGTATTAGTAACTTGTTTATCATTTTCAATCCTCATTTCTGTGTGTGTTAGTTAACGTCTATGCTTATAGTTTTCTCTCCTCTATGTTTTTGTATGTGTTAGTTTCTGGATCAAGGATTATTCCTCGAAGCAGACAAGACTTCAACCACTTACGAATAGTGTTGTAGTCTTCTGTTTGCACAACAACATTATTCTGATCGAAAGGTTTCATGATAGCTTCGAAACAATCTTGTACTATCCATTCAACCTCAGCGTTATCTAAACTGTGAGTGTTGTCTGTGCTTGGTGTATCTACTCCTGGCGTAGCAGGTACATCATCTTCGTTATTGAAAAAGCTTTTGCGTTTAGCAACCTTCTGTTTCTTTCTAGGTTTCCTATCATCATAAGCTTGTCTCTTTAATACATCTGGTATCTCAAGTATCTCATCATCATGATGAGGTGGATTATCTAAGTCAAACAAACTATCGTTGTAATCATCAGTACCCCATTCCATACCAGAGATATGTTCTTCTTCTTCCTTAACTCCCATCAGTTGATTGAGTTGAGATTTTGCAATGTCTTTATCTATATCTGACATACAATTCCTTTCCATGTGTGTGATTAGCTACCAAAGATTGATCGTGCCTTTGCACGTCTCTCTTTCTTAGCTGTTATGTGTGCGTTGTGTATTTGATAATCCTCATCTGATAGAGGGTAAGTTATATGCTCATAGTATAAGTCACCATGATTACGTTGTTGCTTATAACTACTACCATATGCAAATCCTTGCTTAGTGAAGCTGATGAAATGATTATCCATTTCCTCGCTAGTACTACGACCGAAGTCATTAGATGCATTTAGTCTGATACACTTAATAGGTTTATCTTCTTCATTAGTGTCATCAGTTGCTACTACCTTATAATAATCGTTACTACTTCCGTACCTTGCTTGAGATGTAAACACTGTACCAATAGGAACACCTGTCAAATCTATGTCAGTAGTTTTCATACGATTAAACTTAACAGTATCGGGATTGATACTATCATCACGAAGATTAGCCTTACCTGTATGATCAGTAAAGAAAGCAACTCTCTTCCCTTGCCTACCATATGCCCAACCAATGTTACTTATTTGATTGAGATCGTTTTTGTGTTCAACAAGTCTTACTACCTTGCCACTATATGTCTTAGCATGACTACCTTTAGGGTACTTACTAAAATCAAATTGTGGTCGAGTAGTTACTCGCTGTTGTAAATTAATTTCTGATTCAATTTCTTCGTTGTAACTCATATACTATCCTTCCTAGTTTCTTTAAGTTACTGTGGTTGATTGACTGCTTGTCAGCCTCTAACCACACTTCTCTCCAAAACCTCGGTGTCTTAACACCGAAGGTTTGAATCCATTTAAGAGGTATGGTGTACCTCCTGTAATTCTTCATGCTGTTATCTTCTTCGCTACTATTAAGTCAGCATTGTCGACAACATATCTACTACCAAGTAATCTCTTGGCTATCTTATCCATGCAGTGTTTAACCAAATCATCTAAGTCATGTATGACATGGTAGTCTGGATAGAATTGTTTAACTGCTTCTGATTGAATACCAATACCAATGACATCGATACCCTTATTCATTCCATACTGAACAACATCTCGTAAGTTCTGATTAATATGTTTGTATCCATAGTCTGTTTGGTGTGCTGGATAGCCATCACTTAACACCATAAGTATTCGCTTACTCTCTTTACGTTTGAGAATACTTTTTATACTAGATAGTACAGCACAAGCATCAGAGTTCTGACCACCATAGTCATTCTGTACACTAGCAAGATTACCCAAGCTACGTTTTGCTTGCATAAGTTTCTCTGCAAAAGTTTTGAATACAAAGATATCCATTGGATCTGTTCGACTGTACTTACCAGTGATACGATAGTGTGAGCGATCTAAAAACGAGGAACGATTAGTAAAGCCTCGTATCTCTAAGGCACAGCCTACCTTGTGTACTGATTCAGCTAAAGCAATACATGATTGTTGTGCTAGTAGTGTACGTTTACCATGCATACTACCAGACATATCAACAAGGATACTTACTGCTGTATCTAACTCCTCTACCTCTTCACGCATTTTGAATACGTTAGGATTACCTTGATAGGCAGACACTAACCTCTTGGTATCAAATCTTCCATGCTCAAAGCCTGTGTTCCAACCTCTCATTTGAGTAGACATCAAGGCACGTTCCAACTTACGTCTCATAACACTGGCTCTGCTCCCCATGATGTTGATTACTTCTTGGTATCTCTTGTCGCCTTTAGGATTACCCATGTGAACACCATAAGAATAGTCATATCCACTATCACATACATACTTACCTTTCTTGTCTGATGCATGATGATACTTATCACTCTCGGTTGTTGATACTGTGTATGGTGCATGTACATCATCAGACCTGTAATCATTTGAGTTAGTCTGACCAAGTATCCTACCAATGTTAGTTTCAACTGGGATAGGTGTAATATCAGTCAGCTTATCACGAAGAACTTTACCTTTGTGAGTAGTGCTAGCACCAAGACCACCACCTTCATCATCTGAGTCAGCTTCAGATTCTTGCATACTGATGTCGCCATCTAATTCTTCATGCTCGTCTGTTGCTTCACCATTACCCTTGCCTTTAACTTCTTTACCATCACCATCACCATCAACATTACCATAATTAACCTTTCGTTCATCTGGCTCAGGTAGATCATCATGTATTCTGATAGTCTTGGCAATCGTTCTTGCACATGTGATCATGTCTCCTGTACTCTCCATGCCGTCAACCATATCCACAAACTGTTCTACTGTTTGTTTGACATCATCTGGTAACGTAGAGATACACTCTTCGTTGAGTGCATTGTCATAACCAAGTCTTCTCCTGCCTTCCCACGTGATACCTACTGGACCAACAGACGACAACGTATCAGCTATCTCTGGCTTGTCTTTGTGCATGTCAAGATAGATTTGATTAACTGATTTGGTTGTAGCTTTTAGGTTTGTCTTCGCCCCTGGATACTGCTTGGTAATTAATCTTTCGATTCTTACATCTTCCAAAGCGTTCATGATTTGTGGCATAAGTTTGTCATCACAACGCATAGCTTCTTTGACAGCATCAGAGTACAGCTTGCTGTCTGTGTGTCTGATATGTCCAGCCTCGTGATCAACGTAGCCACGAGCAACAGACAACTGTTGTTGTGATAGCTTTTTGTTTTGATCCATCGATGGTAAGTATATCGTACTACCATCTGTCTTTGCTCTGTCTCCAGCAAATACAACAGACACATTGTGTTTCTTTCCAAACGTCTTGGCAGCTGTCTTACACGCTTCCTCGAAGATTGGAGTTGGTATAGTTCCTTCCATGTTTACCTCCTATTGGTATGTGAATTCCATTTCACCAGTGAATACACGAGTTGCAATCTCACTGATGTTGGCAAAGTCTTGTTGAGTACAACGATTCATGATCGATGTTTCTAATGCGTAGTTTAAAGTTTCTTCCTCATTTTTCATGTAAGGTAAGTAGTGTGCATATGTCTCTGCACATGTAGTTAAACCTCTGATTGATACAGATGTGTAGATACTACCATTCTGAAATGCCTCTCTTACTTCGTTAGCAAACCTTACTAACTCTTGTGCTTTAGGTTTAGGAAATCCAGATACATGTGATGTAATGAGTTCAACTTCTCTCTTCTCATCTAGGTATGGTATAGTCATGAACATACTAAACCTATCTAAGAAGGCTAGTGATTGATGTCTTGCACCTTGGTATGCACCTGTATCATCACCTTGTCCCTTGGTATTACCTGTTGCCATGATACGAAACATCTCATGAGGTTGTATGAATCTGTCTCCGTCTTCGAGTACAGTAAATCCTTTACTCTCTAATGCTCGTTGTAAAACATAAGCAACATCTGGTCGTATGAAATCTATCTCATCAAGACACAAGACACATGGCATACCAACAGCCTTCGGCAAGATACCATCAACAAACTTAGATTGAGTACCACCTTTGCCGTCAGTAACTAACACCTCTCTACCAACTAAATCCATACGAGTAATCTCACTATCAAAGTTGACTCTCTTGAATGGATACTTGAGTACAGCACATACTTGTTCAATGAGTGTTGTCTTACCTGTACCTGTGTGTCCACTGATGTAACCTTTCTTGTTTGATAACAAACAGAAGAGTACATTAGCTACATACTCACCTCTGAATACATAGTTGGGATCAATCTCAGGTACATCAGGGTGTGGTGTTTTCCAGTTGAACGTAGGTACATCGAATGAACATGATGTCATGTCTGGAAATAAATCAGATGCTGTCTTCCATACAACGTCTACCTGTAATGGAGTGCTGTCTGTCTTTGCTGGGTTTGACGCAGCGTTACTCGCTGCAACCGAAGTTGGTTTGGCAAATGCAGATTTTGATTGTGCTTTTGCTAACTCTTGCTTGAGTTCTTCCAGTTGTTTGCTTGCACTAACTGTTGCATCAGCAAATTGTTTTCTCTCCTCTAACATTTCAGACAAGGATACATTAGCACCTAACCCTGTAAGTACTTGGTCAGCTGTCTTTAGGTTTGCATCTGATAAACCTAACGTAGCTACAGCTTTGATATCTTCGTCTGTGATGTCATCTGGGTGTGGCAAGCCATCATTTGGATACTCAGCACCACTGTCATCAAAGTCAGTTGATAAACCTAATGACTTGCAACATGGTATTACAAATTGATCTAACTCAGATGGTACATTGACAGGCAATGTATAGTCTGGATCTTTCTTCATACTCTTTCGATTGAGTATCAATGCATTGAGTGATGTATCTATATGCTTGTCGGGGAAACGACTATTCATTTCCTTGATAACATTTGCATGGTGTCCACCCAATGAACGTAAGCAATCGTATACTGCTAGTAATGTTTCCATGTCTAACTTCTCAGTGTCCATGTCTTCCTCTTCTTTCTCTACTGTCGTAGTGTTGTCGGATTTTGTAACAAAGCCTTCATAATCCTTATGCAAACCTAGTACGTATCCATGTTTAGTCGTTGAACTCTTGACACCCCACTTACTAGGCACAACAATCGCTTTCATGATGTCATCTTCTATGCCAGATACACTTTTGCCTTCCTCAGCTATGAGTATGAGTACCTCTTCAGGTAACATACCTATGAGTGCAGAAGGTGAGCCTCTGAACTTAGGGTAGTTGTCTTTGATCAAATCAGAAATACAAATTTCTGACATGACATCATCATTGAGTATGTCGTTGAGTTCGTGTGATTGTTGAGCAAGCCTACGTAATTCTGTTCGCCTTGCGTCAGCAGTAGGTAACTTACATGCGTCTTCGATATCCTGTGATACAGGACTTTTAAATTCATAATCCATTTCAGTTCCTCGTGTGTGTGAACTACACATCTTTAATGTGTAGTGTTGTAATAGAGTAGTCGTTGCAATAGCCTTCGCCATCTCTTGTACAGACAAGCGATTGGTTAGTAACCTTGTGCTATTGCGTTGTGTAGTAGTGAGTTTAGTTCTCTAACGAACTTAATATTCCATACACCAGCTACCTATTACGTTTGTCTGGTATGGGAATGTATTATTTAATCATGATAACCTCAATTCAGTTTCGTTGTGTGTGTGTTGTGTATAGAGTACACTAATTGTACTTGTATGTAAAGTGTGGTTTAGGCTGTGGTTGAGTATCGCAACTGATTTTAACCACGAATTAAGTATGTGTAACTAGTATTACTCTCATACACCTAAACTCTGAGAAAGCCTAAGGACTCGCACCCTTCGTGATGACTTTGTCACTTTCTCATAATCAAGATTAGAAACCTCACTTGGCGGTATGTTTACACTAATCTTGAAACCCTAGATTATAAGTTAATTAATTATTTTTATTCTAAAAATAATAATTAACTAATGGTTTTTTAAGTTAGATAAAATTACAGACATGTTGTCTGTGAGTAACGAAGTTCATAATCAATCAAGTCAATCATGTGTTGGCATTGCTTTGCTAACTTTGCATATGTACTTGTGCGTTGCTTATGTCGTTGAATCACAGCTTGACGTTGTTGTCTTGTACCTTCAGGTAGTTGTGGTTTGTATGACATGCTAGCCCACATGGAAGTCATGTTTGATTTCTTCGCTGATTCCATGAGTGTCTTTGCACATGTGAGACAGTTATCTTGTAGCTTATCTTGTGCAACCTCACCTTTGAATCGGTGAGGTTGGAATTGTGTGTTGCAATTATGACAAGTCATAGTTTCCTCTTACGTAATGGAATGTTGTTGCTGTTGATACACCCAGCATAACTGCACAACAGATGAGTAAGTCTATGTTGATGATGCCACGCCACCAATAACTCACACACATGCCTGTCGCAGACGCAAAGCCAAGCGATATGAGTATGAAGAATGTTAAATATATATACCTCATGCAATACCTACCATTCTTCCATACTCTTCATCAGATATGGTGTCGTCTGTTTCAGACATGTGTGTATCCCATTCGATAGGAGTTATGCCAGTTACCATGTACTCACGTTGCCCATTAGACAGGTGTGGAAATACATCTTGAACAAGCTGTCTGTTTTCGTAGTACTGTATGCATTGCTCAATCGTGATTGGCAGAATTAAACTTTGCATCTTGCCAGAGATAAGACTCTTGCGTTGCACCATACATTTGTCGTTGTCTTTAATCACAAATACATTTGTGTCGTTTTTATCTTTGAAATTTATATAAGTAATCATACGTACCTTTCTGTGTGTGTGAATTTGTGCAGTGCCGTTATGTACATGTATCGGCAGATACAGTCACAATGCTGTGTTAAACACAACGACACCCACAATCGAGCATATTGCCCCCTGTGAATTACTCTAGGGGAATAATTTCCCCTAGAGGTAAGTGAGTTACTTACTAGCTAACAAGCTAGTAATCATGTCGGGAGTAACTCCCAATGCAGTAGCCAGTTTAGTAACTGAGTTACTAACTGGAGCATCGCCATTGGTCATCTTGGCAAGCTTGGATTTAGCAGTAGCTAAAGCCTTCTTAGTCTTCGGAGAAGACTGCTTGGCAAGGTTAGCAGTAAGCATGGCAACAGTAGCCTGTTGCTGTGCAACAGTACGTGGTGCTGAAGGCTGAGAAGCCTTCACTTGGGATTGGGTTTTGATCCCCAAGTCGCTGAACTTCGCAGCACGACAGTCCGAAGGACTGTGATGAATGCCACCGACAATGGCAACGCCATTGTTGATGCCTGTGAAAGTCAAAGGCAATACCTTGCCTTTACGAACAACACCGAAAGCCTTGCCGTCAGGCAAGAGTCTAAGTGGTCGCTGTGCTGAAAGCACAGTATCGCCATTGTCGTTAACGAAGTTAACGTCAAACGTAGTAGTTGTGTGAACAAAAGTCATAAAGTTCCTTTTCGCTGATTGAATCGAAGATTCAAAGCCAAACCATTTGGTTGAATCGAAGATTCAGTTTCGTCATTCACTTCAAGGTGGTAGGTTTTATACCCCTTACTTTGTAAGGGGTTAAAACCATAACCAGTTTCGGCAAATCTCGGGTGTGTCTGTGATAAGCTACTCAATGAGTAGCTTTGTATTTTAAAATGCTTATGCAAGTTTCACTTGCAAAGCATATTGCTTGAAATGTTGCTTCAGCAACACTCTGACCATCACGAAAGCATTTTGCTTTCGTTCGGAAGTAGAGTTGTTGCCATTCTTCAGCAAGTCCAAAGGACTTTGCTCTGTTGTAGTTTTTAGCTACTTCAGTAGCTAAACGATTAATAGCAAAGCTATTCCATTCGCTGTTTTTTGTCATAATCTTCCTTCCTAAGCTATTTTGGATTATACTTCGTATAATCCTAAAATAGCTATAGGGTTTCAGCCTCACAGCATGCGTGTCAGTGAGGTACGACAGTTTATGTTTATACGTAGTATAAACCTAAGAATGACAGCATTTTCACTTCGTGAAGTAGTATTTCAGCCTTTCGAAGCTAAAGCTTCGAAACGTTTGGAAACCCTATGCACAACCTTAATAAGGTTGTACATAAGTGGCAAAAACCTAGGAAAACAGACACTAAAGTGTCTGAAAACTGTGCCAATCGCTGTGCATAATGCGATGGGGGGGTATGTACCCAACCCGCCTCCGCACAAGTGCCACGTTGCTGTTCGGTACTCACATAAAATTCTACATAACTACGAATGTCTGTATGGAAAAGGAGACACTATATGACTGTAAACAATAGACAAAAAAACTTAAAGGAAGCAAAAATAACTGCTACTCAATTTGCAAAAGCTATAAAAAGCTTAGACTTATCAACGATTTCTGATCCTGAGAAAAGAAAACGTGCAATTATAGAAAGAGTATTAGCGATTATGGCAGAAGAGATAAAGGATCCTGTCTCTAAAAAAAAATTGCAAACTGAATTGAAAACTTTGGAATTTCATAAACGCAGTTTAGGAATTTAACATGGTGTCACGACAAGAAGCTGCACGTCAGCTTCTCAAATTACGAAATGCTGATGAGACATTTTTAGGTTTTGTAAAACTACATCACGCAGATTTCAAATTAGCAAAGTTCCAAATTGAATTAATCAATAAGCTAGATGCTGTTGAGAAGGGTAAGATAAAACGATTAATGATTAACATGCCACCAAGACATGGAAAATCATTTCTCGCATCATGTTTGTTCCCTGTTTACTACATGGGAAGAAATCCTGAGCGTGCCGTGATGTGTGTTACTTACAACTCAGAATTATCCATGACGTTTGGAAGGCAAGTTAGACAATATGCAAAGGATCCATACACTCTACAAACTTTTGATAAGTTTGAATTATCTACTGACTCCCGTGCTGTTGATCATTGGGGTACCTCTCGTAATGGTGTCTACTACTCTATAGGTTTGGGTGGTACAACAACAGGTAGACGTGCCAACCTCCTCATTATTGATGATCCTATCAAGTCTCGTGAAGATGCAGACTCAGCAACACAACGTAACAAAGTCTGGAATTACTACGTAGCATCCCTACTCACTCGTCTGCAACCATTGGATCAACCACCAGCTGTCATCTGTATTGCTACTCGTTGGCATCCAGACGACTTATGTGGTCGTATTCAAAAACAAGATGATTGGAATGAATGGGATCATATTAACTTTCCTGCAATCCTAGAAACAGAATCTACAAATGAAATTCGTAATCCTGAATACGCACACCTTCCCCTGGCAAAAGTATCTCGATACAAACGCTACATTAAATCAACACAAGAGAAACCTTTATGGGAAGAAAGGTTTCCTATGGCAGACTTACGTAAAATGGAAAAGCTTAATCCTCGTGAGTTTGCTGCACTGTATCAACAACAACCATTCATCAAGGGTGGTAACATGATTAAAACAGAGTGGTGGAAATATTATGACACCAATGATTTTGAAGAATCACAATTAACAACCATCATCATTGCAGTAGATACAGCATTTAAGAAGACAACGACTTCCGACTACTCCGTAGCCGTTGTCGCTGGAATGACACAAGAAGGAGACATATACATTGTAGACATTAAACGATCACGATTTGAGTTTCCTGATTTAAAGCGTGCCTTAATATCTCTCAACACTAAATGGCGTGGCAAGGGATTACGTGGCATACACATAGAAGACAAAGCATCAGGTATGTCACTCATACAAGAGTTAAAGAATCAATCAGGCATGGCAATCATTCCTTATAAAGTATCAACAGATAAAGTTACACGTGTAGCTGCTATCACTGACTTAATAGAAGGTGGTAGAGTTTTACTACCACGCAACGCTATATGGTTAGATGACTTTATTGAGGAAACAGTTTCTTTTCCTAATGGTACACATGATGATCAAGTAGATGCATTATCAATGGCATTAGATAAATTATCTCGTATGTCATTTAATGCAGGAGAGTTAGAAGTTATTCCTCTTTCATCAAAAGGATCATTAGCATCATCATTAGAGAAGAATGGAGATTGGTACGGATGGGGAGAATAAGGGACGACACAATTCCCTTTTTACACCTATTACTAAACACTTTAACATTAACATAAAGCATACATGGTAAGTAATAATATATACGGAGCAAGTTACCGAGACATTCACGTAGATTCACCTGATAACATTGTTGTCGATTTATCTCGTCACATTAACAAGCTACAAAACTACGAAGATATATCAGACGATTTAAGTCAAGAAGAGGAACATAAAATTGTTGAATACATTCATTCAATGATTGATATGTCTCATGATAAAATTAAAAACAGATACGATCATTGGCGTGAAGCTGATCAGGCACATGATGTTTATGTTAATCCAACCGCTACAAAGTTTAGAGAAAAAGCTGTCATTGCAGACACACGTGCAATAGCAGATACAGTAACAACTTATTTGATGTCTGCATTGGCAGGAAGAAACCCCATGTTTATGTTGGAAGGTTTAAATAGAAAGTCAAGAAAAGTTGCTGCTGTATTAGAAAGAGTTTTACATCAACACATGAGACGTACAGCAGGTGAAGCAAAAGTTGCACAAATGCTTCTCGACTCAGTACGATATGGTTTTGCACCAACAAAAGTAATTTGGGATAATAAAACAAATCAATCAAAGCTTGTTAACTTTGATCCTCGTAGATGTTTCCCTGATCCTCGTGTTAACTGGGGTGATTGGGAAAACATGCAGTACATTGTCTGTGCAGATTTTCAGTCATACAATTCTTTAGTACAGTCAGGATTGTATCCTAAGTTAAAAAAATATCCTGGCTTAAGAAGTATATCTCCTATCAAAGCAGGATGGAATGCACATAAGTGGCAACAAGATAGTGGTAGAGGTTTATCAATTGATCCAGCAGACTCACATCAAAAACGTACAGGTAATTCTTATTTTACTTTAGGTGATGCACGTATGGTAGATGAAGCATGGATAAAATTATCTGGTCATGAAATTGGAATACCATCTATTGAAACAATTTATTTAGTTGTCGCAATTCTTGATGAGCAAGTTTGTATTCGTTTTCAACTTAACCCTTATGGTCAACAACTTCCTTTTGTTTTTGGTGGATTATATCCTGACTCACATAAAACATATGGTCAATCACTATACGATATTCTTTTACCCGTGCATGATATTGCTACATGGTTATTACGTTCAAGAGTAGATAACGTACAAGCAGCATTAAACAATTTAATCTTTGTTGATCCAACACAAGTTTCGGTGCCTGATCTTATTGATCGAAATCCTCATGGTATTGTTCGTACATTGCCAGGTGCTAAACCAGGTGATGGTGTTTTTATTTCACAAATACCTGATGTAACAAAGGGTCACTGGGGAGACATCACACAACTATCTGAATTAAAACAACGACTCTCCGCAGCCTCCGATGCACAACAAGGTATGCCAACTGGTGAAGTACGTACAGCAACAGAGATTGCTCGCCTAACACAGTTAGGCTCACAACGACTAGGTGGATTGGCACGTATTATGTCAGCAACAACAATGCGTCCAATGGTTAGAATGATGGTTGCGAATATACAAGATTCTATTTCTTATGATGGATCAATTAAAATGGATCCGTACAACATGCCTACACAATTAGCTGACATGGTGGACGATGGATACATTGATTTCAGTATACAAGATTTACAAGGCGATATTGATTATTTGGTTATTGATGGATCACTTCCTATCGAGCCAACACGTAACGCTGAAACGTGGATGAATATGTTGAAGGTAATGGGAGAAACAGGATTAAACATGGAATACAACACAGCTAAAATTGCTGAAGAAGCAATTCGATCAATGGGTATATCTGATTTGGATCAGTTCCGTATTTCTAAGGAACAACAATCTCAGGGTCCATCACCATCACAACAAATGGCAATGATGGAAAAAATGCGTGGTGCTTCTGTACAACCTAATGAACAAGTTCAGCGTGAGGTTGAAGCAGGTAATTTAGTTCCAATGATGGATGCAATGGGAGGTAGACGATGACAAAAACAATTCCAAATCCAGAAGTATTAGAAAAAAATATTGATGCGAAGACTCGTGATTTTGTTAAGTCTCATGCCTCTACAATTATAGAATCAAATGGAAAAGAAATAATTAAACTACGTGCAGAGATAGAAGCCTTACACAACAAGTTAAAAAATTTAGAAGATACAATACCAACAATATTTAAAGGATTAGTTGATCAGCCAGTATCAGATTTTAAAAAGCAAGTCACAAAAGGTGACGTAATACGATTTATGAAAAAAATGGGATGGAGTGAATAATGTCTGAAACGCAACCTCGTGGTGAACAATTACGATTCCTGTCATCAAAGACAGGTACACATAACCTAGATACATATTTAGAGTCAGCAGAAAGAGGAACAAAAAGCATTGGTGATATGCTTGGTGATATCTTTGATTCATCTGGTGTGTTTGATGCAACAAATTTTGAATTTCAATTTGATCCTTCCGACAATCAACTAGAAGTAAGAGTTGGCGGATCGTCAAACTCTTACGTTAACATAACAAACTTTTTTAACATTAGAGGTACATACTCGTCATCATCAACGACATACAAAAATTTTGATTTAGTAACTCGTTCTAATGGTGATGTACACATTGTACATGGATTATCTTCTAACACCGCAACAACAACTTTTGCAAATGATGCAACAGTTAACTCATCATCTAACACAACAAAATTAATAGATGTATCAGGTGCAGCAACACAGGCAACTGCGGCAGCCTCGTCTGCCACAGCCGCAGCAAGTTCAGCAACAGCCGCAGCCTCTTCTGCTACCACAGCAACAACAAAAGCTTCTGAAGCT
>UEXM01001520.1_pt1 | contig 19042 bp, 49 predicted proteins | sample 1796661 | NCBI WGS metagenome assembly UEXM01 (sample SAMEA4772469, study PRJEB27181) | metagenome | reverse complement strand
GGCTTTACCCCATAGTATTATAATTATTCAGCAGTTTCCAAAACATCCAAGATTCTTGACAAAGAAGTTTGATCCGGTGTCGATTTTTGAAGATTGTGGATTTTGACGGCTGCTCGGAAGGAGCGGGGATCCAACTTGCTCTTCATCTCCGTGAAGAGTTCGCTGCGATCTTGCCGAAGGATTGTCATCTCATTCTCGATGGTCGTAAGCTTACTTACGAATTCCTTAACGGTGGATTCAAATTCTTTATTAGTCGTCGTCATTTTGACTGCCTTTCTGTGGTTTGCCGGCTTGTTGTTCTTGCTCATATCGCTTTAATTCGCCGGCATATTCGGTTAGTTGTGAAAAAATTTTGCGGCGAGTTTCCTCCGGAAAGCTGAACTTCTTTAATATTCTCTGAAGTCCCTCCTCGAATGTGGGGGTGCCGTCGATGTCCTCTTGTGTAATGGGTCCCCGAGAATCCAAGAGGGACGCTCTTTTTGTCTTAAGCTTTGGTGTCGGGGGTAGATTCTTGCCTTTACTCATTACCAAAAACCTCCTCGGCAAGTTGAGACGACGCTCGGTCTAGCTCTCGGCTTGCCTTTTGCAATACATCTTCCAACAGATGAAGTGTAACCTCTGCTTTACATCCGGGCTCAAACTCGTGAGCGAGATCTTTAGCTTTGACTACCCACCCTAGGGTGTCCTCAAGCCGACCGGACGCCTCGGTGAACGAAGTAAAGGTTTGATCGATAAGTCTTCCGGGTCGTTTTGCCATTTTATTCTCCTAGAAAAAAGGCGGTAAGAAATCCCACTAAAAAGAACAGTGGGTGTAACATCATGTGCAAACGCATTCTATCATGATAATACGACATTGCAAACATAAATTTTGCCGCTAACTCCGCAGTTGCATCTTGCGTGTGCCCCTCTTTGAATTTTGTTCGCCACTCCGCAGGGGTTAGTTCATCTTCGCCGTCCAAGGGGTCAATCATGTTCTCAGCCATTTGGGATCCTTTACTTTTGCAGCACCTTTCTTGATCTTCAACAGACGAGCAACCGGGGGGATGTTCATCCATTCTAAATCATATGATGCTTCAAAATCTCCTAGCTGTGTAGCTACGCAGCCAAGTTTAATAAGTTTCTTGTTTAAGTAGGTAAACTGCCGTTGGGACTCCCGAGTTACATAAACACCGATGGTACCATCTCTAAAATTACAGAAGAATTGATCTTGATTAAACTTTCCAATAGCACGAGCAACAGGCAGCCCATCCCCATCTTCTTTTAGTCTTAGTCTATTATTCTTGCAAAATGTTTTAAAAGTATTAATATGTTTATTAAGTGATGCTTCTGTCATTTTCTTCCCTTTAGTGCGTAAGAGATTTTTTCCTACGCTCATTAATTTCTGCGGCGAACCATGCAAGGGTTCGGTTATTGTTAATCAGTTCGTGTTCAAAATATGGGTCATCCTTTATAATCCCTACATAATAATTCTCCCAAAGAACCCACTCCTGTTCGGTGACAGGCTCCAAGCATAGGCTCACAAGTTCGTTGTTAACTTGAGATAGTAACATTCCTTTGCGAGCACAGTCTAGCAAGCACTTGCGTTTCTTTTTTGATGTAGTCAATCTTACCTCGTAAACATATCTGCGATATCGGCTGCCCAGGCGTCAGGCTTGACTTTGACTGGGAACCCCATACCATTTACCATACCTACTATAGCACTAAGTGAGCGATTACTTAAGGCGCTTTCTTCGGTATTAACATCTGCGTGAATTGTTGGGGGCTTGCCCGTGATCTCTTGAACCATTGCTGCTGCTTCCAAGGATACCACTGTCTCATGGATCAGTCTTTCGGTTATGTTGTTAAAGTTTTTTATCTTGTTCCGCTGGTATGCCACGAGCGCACCTTTCGTGTCCTCCCGGAAGCAAATCGTCGTGGTCATCACTGTATAGTCTCGGTGTTGTTTGCTGTCAGTTCCTACATGGAATGTAAAACGATCGTCATCAAAACGCTTTTGAATACGGTCACGAATATCCTCAATGGGCTTTCCTCCCAACGAGATCCAGTTATCACTCGTCAAATGGTTCAAAGTTGATCCCTTCTATGGTCTCTTTCAGCATAACAACAGCCAGCATCCCAAGACAGGCAACGCTCACTACACTTATGATCGCATAGGTTGTAATATCTTTTATCATATATTACTTTTAGTCTATGTCAAGCTTTTGTTTAATCTTGTCTACCGCCAGGATAGAAAGATAGACGGGATAGTAAGCAACCACAATTGCAAGTGTGTAGATTCTATAGAACATTAATCATACTTTCTGCGCATACCACCACGATGATAATTAGTATGAATAGCAGCCTGAAGGAGTTTGGTCACTTCCTCAGCTATTTCTTGTAAAGACAAATCAGTAGAACCTGCTATATCTTCGATTGTTTTAACGGTCTCTTGGTTAAGAGATACAGTAAAGTTCAAGGCCCCGGAAAGTCGTGAATACTGAACATCCCCTACTTCAATCTTCTGGTTGGTGATCATCTAAATCCTCCATTAAACGCAACACTGATCTTGTTCGAACAATCATATAAAACAAAGCAAAAACATACCCAAAGGTAAAGCCCGTTATCGAGTCGCCGACTACATCAAACAGTATACATGCAATTAAGAATATAATACTAAAATAGTAAAAACTCATATAAATTAGTTGCTTTGTAGTGAAATCCCGCATCGCTCCTCCAATGCCTTCATGGCTTCTTCGGCTGAGTCTGTGTAACTGTTCAGCATCCAAACTTCATCCTCTGTTAGTTTAACATGTTCCTCATCCTCAGTTAAGTCATTGTCGGCTAAATCCTCTAAAATAAACTCTAGCTGAGTAGACAAAGCAGCCACTGCCAGACCATAAGCTACGGCGTCCGTAATATAATACTCTGGGTCCGGGCTCTCCACCAATGAACATAGATAATCTAAATCAGCTACAATTTTATCAGCAGCCGCAATAATCGTACTAATTCTCATGCCGTAATACTGAGTCATTTGGTCAGCCAACCGGGATACCTCCTTTTGAATATCCCTCGCATCCGATGAACTTTATTAGCATAGTTTAAAATAGTTTCTTTATTTTTAGAATTCGGCCAGTTAGGTCCACCGTTATAACATGCTGGAAGGTTCAGTCCGGCACAAGACTTATATCGTCTCATCTCTTTTAAAACTACAGTTGCTGCCACCGTTGCATGATTTGCACTTGACATATCTACTAGAAACTTCTGACGGTCGGTGTATCCCCACTTTTTGCCCCAGAAATTATAATTGATCTGAAACAATCCGTAATCACCCGTGTGAGAAACTCTTCCCGTCTTTAAGCGGGACTCTACCCAGGCTAAAGCAACCATAAAATAAGGATCCTCACCAAGATCTATAGCCTTGTCAATAATAACCGCAGCGTTAAGTTCTTGTTCGGTATCAAAGTATGACGGAAAGTTATACGCTAGTAATGAAACTAAAACAAACTCTATCATTATTCAAAATCAATGTCTACATCCACCTTAATCTTGAGCTTGGGTACTCTAAGGTGATTGACAAGTCCATGTCTCTTTGCTTCCTGGGCTTCCATGAACCAGTCCGCATGTTTCTTGTTAAAAACCTTTTTCTTGAAGTAGTCGTCTTTCTTCCCGCAGTTGCGAGCCATCATCGTAAAGATCTTTTCATCTAGACGCTCGGCTTCGGCAACATCTGCCTTGAGTTCCTCAATCTTGCCGTGACCTCCACTGCTTACATCGTGGATCATAATCGTAGCGTTAGGATCGGCGAATCTCATGCCCTGCTCTCCAAAACTTAGAAGTACAGCACCACAAGACATTGCCTTACCCTCGACGATCGTGGCGACAGGAAGATCGGCGGATTCAATTGCGGCGATCATGGACATAAGAGAATAGACCTGACCACCATAAGAATCAATAACAACAGGTATAACTTTCTGCCCAGTACTATGAGCAAAAGCCATCTGCTGATGAAACTGCTTTGCTGACTCTTCGGTAAACTTATTAACTCGAACGATAACCGGCGGCTTGCGCAACTCCACATCTTTTATCAGTGAAGAAATTCGGGATGTCCATATCATATTTTATTATCCTTGGAGCAGTTGTCTGCCCTTGTTTAAGTATTCTTTTAGGTCAGTGAATCCACCAATAAACTTTTCTTGCCCAGCAGTAATCTCAACCACCACAGGTACAGTTTCCCAGCGGTAAGTTTGCTTGATCTCTGTCAATAGCTCAGGTTGCTGATCCATAGAATAGCACTCAAATTCTTTTTGGTGCTCTGCCAGCAGCCTAATAGCCATATGGCAATAGGGGCAGTCACTCTTGGTATACAGTCTAAACTTCATTTATAATCTCCAATTCAACAGGATGGACTCTTTCATAAGTAGTATCCCCAAACCTTACTCGGTAAAACGCTCGGCCATATTCTTTATCGTTATGAAATGATTTTCCCAATATTATTCCGCAGGGATGAGGTGAGCCAAAGTCAATATCAGTCTTGAATTGAGGGACGGTGCCCGGTCCAGCTTGCTGAAGATGAATCCGATCTTGTGAAAGAAGCGGGTAGAAGTATCCTAGGCGAGGACCAACCAGAGCACCAGGACGAAAAGGATTATCTTTTTCTATCTGAGGTTTGATATCCTCCTGAGCATACTTACTCATAACAGCAACAGTTCTATCATAGATAAACGGAGAAGAAAATCCTACAAAGGTCTTTTCTTTACGCTTAAAAAATTTATTGTTACTAATATAAGTCTTGCTAGGTAAGCACAAAACATTATTTTCAGAAACTTGGAATCTCTTCCTCCCCTTATCAACGGTAAAGGAAATCTGGCGCTGCCCACACTCACCCACGCCCTCGTAGCGAAGATTGGAACACCAAACAAATCTACCATTCCGTACCAGAGTAGAATTCCCATCCTGTTGCAGTACTTCTTTTAAAAAAATAAATCTAAATCTTGAGCGGTCGTCTAAAGGCGAACAATTATAACGCCGGCGAGCGAATTGCTCAAAGTACGGGTTGTTCTGCGTAACACCATCCTGTCGAATTGTTCTTGCACTACAGTGGTGCCGGCTTAGTTCGCTCCATGTTGGAAATCTCACCACTAAGTTTCCTGAAGTTCCTGGCAAAACTTTTCAAAGGACCCTACTACAATTATCTCCGACTTCTGAAATGAGTTCCCATCTAAGACAATTGTACTAAACTTTGTATTCGCAGGGAAAGAGTTCTTAACCCGATCAGTATCCCTGTCTGAAGTGAAGCAATGTGGGCGGATGCCTACAATATAATCCTTGTTCAGGAGACCATCACGAGCTTCTAGTACTGTTGTAAAATTTACATATTCAGTACCATCAGGGCGTTCATGCCGCTTCTTTACTTGTTTCTCAAAAACTTCTGCTACTTTAAGCACGGGACATTACCTCCAATGTATCGATTGTCCTTACAAGCCAATCTTCACCTTGAAGATGGACTTTGTGATATATACTTTCATTATTATAATTGGGCTCGATCATTATCCCCATGGTTGGCTCAATCAAATTTAACCACCGATCAGGAACACTAGTATTTTGAGCTAGCCCTTCCCCAATAACCATTATGTTAGAGGGAAGGTAAACCAAATCACCCTTCTTCAGGTTCATCCTGTTCACCAACTTCCTCACCCTCTTGATGTTGATTAATCCTGTCAACAAATCCGTCAAACTGTCCCATGGAAGCCACAGCCTGCTGGATATCTCTAAGCGAAGTCACTGTTGCGTCTGAGTCTGGATTAATATTAAACGCAGGCTTGTCGGCATTTTGAGGCAACACGGTCTCAAACCTAGCACGCTCAAAAGAGTTGACCATATCCCGGTACTGATGAAGCTGTTGCACTACTCCTTGGATATGTTCAAGAGATGCGCTAATTCCCTCCACTAGTTGCTCCCTGGTAGACTGAGCTAAGCAGGTCGCTGCCTGGTCAAGGGTTTTTACCTCTTCTAAGACTAGGGAACGCATAATGTCCTTAACCTTATCAACATCCGCTTCAAAACTAATTGTTGCTCGCATATACTAGATCCTCCTTAATAGGATTATACATCATCAATAGATGTTATTTAAGTTATTTCTTTTTCTTTGCCGCAGCCTTTAAGCAGCGGTCTTCAAGCTTGACATTCTCGCCATTTACAAGGATGGTTGAGGAGGCGTAGAGACCCTTGGCGTGGTTAGCAACCACTAGACCCATTTGGTCGTGAAGCTTGGGATTGCTGACCAAGTTGAAGTTCGCACGGACCTTGCACAAAGAGCCAACAGGGAAGGCAGGCGGTTCAGTCGCAGCCTTGATAGCCTTCTGGGCATACTTGTTTTTGGTGAGAGCATTGAACTGCTTTTCAGTAGGAACGAAGTTTTCGTCGGAGCCAACCTTGAGAGCGAGGTCTCGGAAGTAGTTGGTTGTGATATAATAGTTCGCACAGATAAGAGCGGTGGGGCGGTGCTCTGCCTTGTAAGACTGAGCCCAGCGTTCACGCTTAAGTTGTGACTCGGGGGAGTAGCGTTGCTCCATACGGTCAATGCACTCAATCTGTTTCGGGCTCAACTTGCCGCCGTCCTCAAACTGACGCTTGAGAGACTCAGCAAAGCTGCGGTCCTTTTCAGATAGCTTCTTAACCATTAAAGACTCAAAGCGAGCCTCTCCGTTTGGAAGTTCAAGGCGTTCTGCTCGCTGAGGGCGGGCGTACATCTGGCTCCAGTAGGACATTATTCTCTCCATCTACACTAGTATAATACCATACTCCTACAAGAGGTCAAGCTTTTATTTATATTCTTTTGCGTAGCCTTCAGTAATTAACCACTGGTTTATATTTTCTTCTTCCACAAAAACCTCGCCAAGCCATCGTCCGTACTTGCCCTTCTTATCCCTGAATGTCTTGATGGTCACAACTTTCCCTAGAATTCTTTCTCGGAGAGCATCACGAGATATAATACCTTCGGACTTTTCAGGTCCTCGAACCTCTGGGGTATTGATGCCATAGAGCCTAATCTTTTGCTTGCGTATTAAAATCCCAAAACCTAAGTCAAAATCCACAGTGATGGTGTCGCCATCATATACTTTAGTGACAGTTGCTTTATATTCGTACATTATTCTCCCCAAGATTCCCATTGCCATCGAGTTTCAATGTGTTGATCTAGTTTCTTCTGAGCATCTTGAAGTTTGATGCGGTAGTAAACTGTGGGAATAGAAAAAACAATTGCGGTGATTATACAGGCAATCATGCCATCATCAAGTCCATGAAGTGCTTGACCCACATACCACCAGCAGCAGTAGCGATGAGCCAGATAACCCTCTGAGCACCCTGCTTCCAGTCCTGAAGTTTCGCAAACTCAATCTGCATCTTCTCAAAGTCTTCCAAGTCTTTGTCGGCTTTCTTCTTCCAGAGTTGAAGTTCTTTTGCAAACTCAAGGGCTGGTTTAGTTTCTTGAACATAAGCATTTCGTATCTTAGCATCGGACTCAAGTTCCTTAACACGGCTGAAGAGTCCTGAGTCAGGCTCATAAAGATTTTGTTTTACTCCACGAACTCCATCTAAGATGTCACTTTGAGTATCTTTGATGTGTTCAACCTCCAGCATCAACTTGTCAAAACCACCGTTCATTGACTTGGCATTGGAGATTTTGGTCTCCATCTTTTCTACTTTATCTAGAACAAGTTTTAAAATCTCATCACTCATTGGGGGTCCTCCAAAACAAAAAAAGACCAGGCAATAATACTCTGGTCTTTTAAGATGTAACCGGCTGTTCTAATTAGTCGCTAAACTTAGCTTTTTATTCACCACCCTTCTTTAAAACAGCACAATTTGTGGTGAGCAGCGTTCCCGCTGCGCTAGCGGCGTTTTGCAACGCACACTTCACAGTTTTTGCAGGATCAATTACCCCAGATTCGATAAGGTCTTCAAACTTTTCTGTTCGCACATTAAAGCCTGTAGTAATCTTATCCCCATCCTGCAAAAGTTGATTTAAAACAATGTCGGCGGAAATACCAGCATTGTGTAGAATCTGGGTAATGGGCGCATAACATGATTCTAAAATAGTTTCAATTCCTCTCAACTGATCAGCGTTTTTCGCCTCTATCTGAAGATTTTGAATGCTTCTCAGCAAGGCAGTCCCTCCGCCAGCAACGATGCCCTCCTCCTGGGCCGAGCGAACAGCTTCTAGAGCATCCTCGACTCGGTGCTTCTTCTCGGTAACCTCAATATCTGTTGCGCCGCCAATCTTAATGATAGCAATGGCGGAAGACAGACGAGTGATGCGCTCTTGGATGCGCTCGGCTTCGTGAAGACTATCGGTCTCGGACACCTGGATACGCAAAGTATCTAGTCGTGCTTCCAACTGTTCATAGTCGCCGTTACCATCCGCCATAGTTGTAAATCGCTTTCCAATCTCTATCTTCTTAACTGTGCCAAGGTGTTCAAGTTTTACTTTTGCCAAAGACAAACCAATCTCTTTACTCACAAATGTTGCACCAGTCACTAGAGCAATATCTTCTAAGAGGGCTCGGCGCTCTTCCCCGTATCGAGGAGCTTTAATCGCAGCGATCTTCATCCCATTTCGCATCCTATTAATAATCAAGGCTGCCAAAAGTTGTCCTTCTATCTCTTCAGCCACTACAATGAAAGGTCGCCCATCACGGGCGACGACTTCCAGGAGTGGTAGAATCTCCTCAAGGTTGTCAAGTGTTTCATCTGTCACTAAGACCAGAGCATCTCGGTAATCTACGGTACCTTTTCGTTCGTCAGTAACAAACTGAGAGGCTACATAACCCCCATCAAACTGAAAGCCTTCGACAATATCCATTGAGGTCTTTAGTGATCGACCCTCTTCAATAGTGATAGCCCCATCTTTGCCAGCGGCTGCCACAGCTTCTGCAATTAAGGTTCCGATTGTTTCGTCCCCATTGGCTGAGACGGTGGCTACATGCTCAATCTCTTCTTCGCTTGAGACAGGCTGAGAAATATCTGTCAAATATGAAGTAATCTCTTCAACAGCGTGGTCCATTCCCCTCTTCAGATCGATAGGGGAAGCTCCAGCAGCGATGTGCTTGTTGGCGCTTGTCAAAATAGCCCGAGCCAATACCGTGCTGGTAGTGGTTCCATCTCCGCTTGTCTTCTCTGTCTCCAGAGCAGCTTGACGGAGAACTTCAACAGCAGCTTGCTCATAGTCATCCTCTAATTCTACAACCCGAGCAACACTTACGCCGTCTTTGGTGATGACTGGATCAGCGCCACGCTTGTAGAGGATTACATTTTGTCCCCTTGGTCCAAGCGTAGATGCTACAGCATCGGCGAGCTTGTTGGCTCCATTAAGTAACTTTTGTCGGATCTCATCTCCGAACAGGATATGATCTTTACTCATTTGGTTCTTCCTTTGTGTTTAAAATCAGTATCTCTTTGGACTTCTTATCCTTAGACATCCCGTAACTCCATTCAGGATATACGATTTCATAATCTTTGTATAGGTCTAAAATGAACGGACTCGGGTTATAGGATAGGACCCAATTGTTTTTTTGTTTCATTGCTTCCGCCAGACCCACATGATCAAAACCTTTGTGGGTGGAGCCGTTCTTGCCGTAGAGAACTGGGTTCTCAATTGCGTAGGGCGGGTCAGCGTAGATGAATGTGTCGTCGTCGTGCTTGGCAAGACTCTCTTTGAAGTCTGCGTGCTCCATAGTTAGAGAGGGACATGAGAAGTTCTTAAGCCGGTCAATACTGCTTTCGGTGAACCGCTTGTCCGCTGCCTGTTGCGAGTATCCTCCGCTTGTAGTTGCCCCGCTAAATGATGAGCGGTTTAAAGCATAATACATACAGGCACGATACTGCTTCCAGTGTCGATGCGTCTTATCCATATGTGTCCACGATTGTTTCTTTTGGAACTTAGAAAACATTTCTTTGGAGCAGGGGTGAAACAATGTTTCTAGAAGATAGGCGATCTCCTCTGGTTCTTTTAATACTTCTTGCCAAAAGTTTACGAGCGGCTCAAAGATCTCATACCCATGAACCCTCACGCCTTGAGCAGCGTAATGAATCTCAATAGACCCACCACCAAAAAACGGACTGACAATTTCTGTCAGGTCTTTTGGGAAATAAGGTATGATATGTTTAAGTGCTCTAGTTTTTCCGCCAGGGTATCGGAGAAGGGATTTCAAATATCCTCACTTTCTAAAATGACCGAGAGCATCTGGTCAATTTGTTTATCAAACGATTCGTTAGCTGCCACCTTCACATTGAGGTTGGGGCTCATCTCTCGCTGTCTTTCAATCTCGTCCATCAGAACTGGTGAATGATGGTGGAGTTCTTCCTCGGTGTCTGGGCAACCGCATGAGCTAACTGCCCCCTCTACATAATCATCAAGTGTATTTGCGCACTCAGAGGTTAAGAAAAGATTATCAGAAAAAATCATCCGCTGTCGATCATTCATCAGATCCCAGTCACGGCGATAATTCATTCCATTCTTCTGAAGTCTGTGATCCAGTATCTTAACCTTTTGAACAAACTCATTATGAATAGCTGGAGATCCTCGTAAGATCTCTAACTGTGGTGCTGTTAGCTTGGTGTGCATTAAAGACTCTCTAGTTCTTTACGGATAAGATCACGGATCGAATCAACACTTTCTTTTTGTGCCTTCTTATCATCCTTAGACTCTTCCGACTCCTCTTCTTCTTCATCATCAATGACGCCACGGCCCTTCAAGATATCAGCTTGGGTTACTTTGCCGTCGCCGGTCAAGTCGGGAAACTTCTTTTCCGATACTTCAGTGGTACCGTTTATTTCTGCCAAGATGATGGCGTACTCTTCTTTTATAATTTCAGCTAGTCGTGCCGTTGACATCTTAAATTGGTTTGACATTATATTCTTTCTCCTTTGGGATTGTGATCCAGGCTATCTATAAATAGTTAGCCATTGAGGTGTTTTCTTAAATCTTTCTCTTCAATCAAAGTGTATGTAAAACTGTTCCCGTAAATTTTAGCTGAGTCTTTGCAAAGTTTTATAAATTTATTATAATCCTCAACCTTTTTAAATACCTGGCAACCCGCACTCCACTTGTTGACTGTGTAGGATTGATCATAGGGATTACTGCGGTGAATGTTGATACCAAAATAACCCTCATCTACCATGGTGGTCATGCTATTATAGTCTAGAACTTCATCTTTGTTATTGTCTCGGTAAACTTTTACCGGCTTGCGCTGAACTAATGCCTCGTACTTCCCTTGATGTTTTCCAAGCTGCCAGGTGCCTCGATATTGTCCGGGCTTAAGAATAGCAGTACCCTTGGGATTAAGAGGATTCAATAGCCAGTACTTGCCTGGGTCAGTTGTGATCTGATAGCGTTTACTTACCATTAGTTCTTCTTCACGATACATGACCAAGATAAAGTCATCAAAAGTGTTTGTACCTTGATTGTCTCGTCGGACGCCAATAAGATTTAAATTAAGTTTCTTATCTGGGGTATCAAAGAATTTATATTCCTGCGCTTGAAAATATGATTTTATATTCTCAGGGTTCAGGATCTCTATCAGAGATTTCGGCGGGAGTGGTTGCACTTTCTTCTTGGGAAGTTTGGTGATCAGATTTGCTAGTAGATTTAATAAGTGAGTCAACAAGTTCTTGCACCTCTTTATCATTATTCTTCATTCGATATATTAGTTTACTACCATCTTCAGTAAACTTTAAGTCAGCTAGGTCAGTTTTATAATACATCAACATCGTTAAGTAGGCAGTCAAATTGAAATCAGGATCACTTACCACCTTTTCCCGGATCCACTTCATAACCCTGGCGGCGAAGAAAGCCTTCTCGGCGTGAAGAAGGTTATTCTCACCCTCTAAAATGTACCCCTCTTCATGCAATAACTTCATTAAATCAAAGCTCATATGTTTTCTCACATAAAAAAACGACCCCCTTGTGGAGGTCGCTCTTTATTTCACAGTGACACTAGTAGTCCTGTCAGTTTATTTGCGGCTGAGAAGACGCTCGACCACTCGCTTAAGAACAGCTTCGGTGAGTTCTTCATCATCGACTACTTCAAGCTCAAGCTCTTCGTCGGTACGGTTATAAGCCTTGTGACCCATTCCCATAGCAGCTTCATCATCAGCAAGATCTTCGAGATCATCGGCGGCAGCTTCCATATCCATGGCAGCGTCTTCCATATCTCCAGCCTCTTCTTCAGACTCGACATCTACCTCGACGCCAGTGACCTGAGAAACGGCATCAGCAATGGCTTGAACCAAAACTTCTGCTTCTTCTTCGCTCATCTGAACATCGGCACCTTCGTCGCCCATTTCCATTTCAGCGCCCATCATTTCTTCTTCACCACCATCAGCATCCATTTCAACTGCGGCGTCGATTTCCATCTCCTCTTCCTCTTCGAGCGTATCAATGTAGCTCTCGGTAAGAGTTGCCATATTGGCAAGCTTGCCCCAGCGGCGCATGATGCTTTCGTTAACAAGAGTAGTCTTCTTCTTAGTCATTATAATGATCTCCTTAGATCGATTGTTAAAAGACAATCACCTTTAAATAGTTTGGGATTATTAAAAAACCCCTATTGATCCTCAAAATCTTCAAAAACTCCAGCACCCTCTAACTTATTAAATGCTGCATGTTCAATTTGACTAATTCGAGGAAAGCTAACTCCCATACGATCAGCCACTTCTCTAAGGCTTAATCCCTGCTCGTGCTTACGAGCGCAAACCACAGCACAGTTAAGGTCTTCTTCAAAATCCATCCAGTTTCTGCACTGACTTTGATCGCAGCCCAAACGCCACTTTTCATGAACCTCAAAGCAAGTGGGATTAGCACTATATTGGGTTTCGTTTTTAGAGGGTTCACGGTTTAGATCATCTTGTTGATCACGGGAATCTTTACGATAAAACATTTATTTTCTCCGAGCGTTGTCAGTGTTAAAAATATGAGTGGCACTCTCACTCGAACCCGCCGAGGTTTGGCGAGCCCATTCTACCTTATGTTGAAGCTCTGTCAAGTTACGGGCTCCAGTATAGGAGAAGCCGCTCCTGATTCCACCTCGAAGGTTTTCTAAAATAGCCGACACACTTCCTTTGTAAGGAATGTATGAAGATACTCCTTCAGGCGTAGAGGCCTTATTACGCCAACTCATCTGGGCGTCTTCGGATGCCATGCCTCGATATTCTTTGGCCCGAGAGCCGTCAGGCAATGTAACAATCTTTCCCGGACTCTCGGTAGTACCTGCTAGAAGCGAACCGCACATCACAAAATCTGCGCCGGCTGCTAGAGCTTTAACAATATCTCCCGAGGTTTTGATGCCGCCGTCTGCGATGATCTTGACATCCCTGTCCGTCCTCGCACAGTCGAAGATCGTTTGGAGGCCGGGTAGACCGTGCCCTGTGACAATCCGAGTAGAACAAATGGAGCCGCCACCAATGTTACACCGTACAGCATTAGCTCCCCAATCAGCAACATCATTAATGCCCTCCAAAGTACAAATATTACCAGCAATAATATAAATATCATCACCGAATGCCTTTCTCAGTTCGTGGAGAGCGTTTTTCATCATAACATGATGTCCGTGTGCTACATCTACGCAAAGCACCTTGGCACCTAGCGCCACAACTGTGGTGGCTCGCTCTAGGAAATCCCCCGAAACACCAATCGCTGCGGCGGTAACTGGGGACTCAAAGTCCTGACTGATAACAGCACCAGCCTGGGATACTAGGCGTCCCTGTTCAATAATATTATTGTAACGATGGATGACCGCAAGACCTCCAGCCTTAGCCATAGCAACGCTCATATCAATTTCAGATACTGTATCCATAGGGGAGGCCAGAATCGGAAGTTGTAACCTAATTGTTTCATTAAGGTTGCTCGAAATGTCCACCTCTTGACGAGACTGAATATCACTGTATTGTGGTACAATGAGCATGTCGTCATAGGTGACTGCTTCTTTAAATTTCATTTATTGTTCCTTCTGTTGGTTAAACAAATTTTCATGAATGTGGCAAAGAACCCCGTGCTTGATCTTTCCCTTTCCAGATCCTTTCATCTGAATATGAAAAAGCGTTTTGCCGAAGTCGTTTTTCAGATGAATAGCAGTAGGATTATAGAGCCAGCTTGCCGAGCGAACCTGATCCATAACTTGATCTGTCGTCAACCTCTTCCGATTATAGACCAGATGATTAATATTAAACTTTCCCGAGATGAAATAAAGAATTACTTGTTCTTTATTATTTTCCAGGAACTTCTTAAACTCATTTACAGAACTGTCCGGAATTTCATCCATCCGATACCGCCGGCGGGGCATGTGCTCATACTCCAGGTTCCCAAAGAATTTCTTTACAAACTCAGTACACTCCGCCCCAAGAGAAAAGTCCGCAATAAACCTCTCCTGACTTGTCAGATGTACCTGAGTGCTACTACTTTTAGCATTCTTAATACTCCAATTGGAACCATCCGGATGCGTACCATCAACCTTTGTGCGTGAGCCACCAACTTGGGTCAACCCAAACAGTTCGCAAATCTGTAACTCCTTTGTCCCTGAGTTCTCTTCGCGAACTTGGCGTCCGATTTCTTGTTTCTGTTCAAGCGTTAAATTCATTTTTTTCTCCATCTACTAATTTTTTAGCTTTCTCTTGGCACGCAGGACAAAAAAGACTAACCCGATTCTCCTGGTTGTATACCACAACCTGCCAAGTCATGTGAGCTTCACGGGTCTTGGGAAATTCCTCACTACAAGCAGAACATTTATCTGGCAGCCGGTCAAACATATTCATCTGTTTGGTAATCTGCTGTTGCTGATCTTGGGCAAGCTTCCGATTCTTCTTTTTCTTTTTGGCTCTTTTAATTTTCTTTGCGTGTTTCTTATCCACTTATCACCTCGAATGGTTCAGTCCGATAATCATATACCCACTCCGGAATCTTGTCAACTGGATAACGCAAGCGTGGCTTGGAAGCATAGAACTTACGATAAGACACCACAGGATTGTCCGAGCGGAACTCGTCAGGCATAGCCAGACGAAGTGGCGTGCATTCCGTGGTAGGAAATAGATCTGGGTCAAACATATCAATTAGAGTCTTAAGTACTGCTTGACATTTATGAGTCTTGTTGAAGCGATGCTCGTACTCATCGATCATAGCCTGACAGTGCAGTGCGAGATTCATATAGTTGCTTGCCGACTCAGCAGCCCACAGGCACGACGGGTGCTTGGGATTGAATGAGCGGTAAGGAGCCTTGAGACCCTGCTCGTTGATGACTGTTGACATAATCTGACACGACTCTAGAATCATCTTGACAACCCGTAAATTGTCCTGAGACTGTGCTGACTTCTCCCAGTCAATTTCGCCTGTCTCTTCGTTGCCTTCGATAGCAAAAATATTCATACATCCTCCACTAGTTTTAAATCTTTTTGGAATATATATTCCTCACTCTGCCGATACTTTCCACACCACTGGACGAGCACAAGCACAGGGTCGCCACGACGACGGGCAATCTGAGTAGACTTGACCAGTCCCACAAGAGGGTTGGCAGGGTGGTTATACTTTACCAGTTGACCTGGCTTGAACTTAGGCATGATTGCCATCAGTCTCTCACTTTCCAAACATCTTTTGCGGGAACATAATTCTCAGGAATTATCTTAGGGCGTAACCCACACCACTTGACCTCAAGCAGGACCGGGTGACCGTGGCGAGGAGCGGGAAGAGTTTTCTCGACTAACCCTAGAAACCTGTACCCGTCTAAGTTGTACTCGACTAGATCACCCGGTGCAAGCTGAGGCGTTAAGCTCATGTGATTTCTGACTCACGATGAGCGACCGTGCCAGCGTCAGCCCAATTAATGGTCCACCACTTTTCACCTTTGCGCCAGAATGGACCCAGCACATAACCAGTATCGCCAGTCTCTGGGTCTGTAACACAGGCACCTTTGTCTAGCTTAAGATCATTACTCATTTATTTTCTCCTTCGTTAATGAGTGTATCACAGGAACTCACAATGTCAAAACAATTGTGAGCATTATTTAACATTTCTTCAAACCGCTCGCCAGTTGCTACCCACTGCATCTTTACATACAGACGGGGAGGATAGCCGTTGCTTGGCTTAGGACCAGCATAAGCCTTCTCAAGGACCAAAGCTAGTCTACCATATTGATGGCTACTGCGTCCTCGCAAAAGAGTTCCGGGCTGTTGAACCGCCCACATCTTATCACTACTATCCAGCATGACTGACTACCTCCCAGTTCATCGGTACAAAAATAGTTCGGGCTCCGTTGGGAAATACAATGTCATGTGAAATATATGTTCCGCCGGGACGCAATACCAACAAGGCAAACTCGCCGTTATTCTTAATGGTGTCATTGTTGCGGCACCACTTCTTGACTCGCAGCAAACTACCTACAGGAATGTCTTCAGGGTTTGACCTAAGCCGTGAGTTATAAGTTTCTCGTTCCATTATAGTTCCACCAAATATTGAACTGGGAATTGTTTGGAAACCGTGTCTCCTCCGAACATCAAATCCACCATCTCAATCTCACCGCCGAGGTATTCATCAAGAGCCCAGTAGTTGGACTTGGTAATGATGCCGAGCACTCGGTTGGAAGCAACTGCTACCAACTCTCCAACATTATATAATCTATGTTTCATCACCACAGCCTTGTCGTTAGCTTATTCTCGGAAAGAAAACAATCTGTACCGTCAGGTCTCATAACCTTCCAGTGTTGTTTATTAAGTTTCTCCATGAGAAGAAGCGGTGCCTTGCGTTCGGCCAGGTCAATAAACCACAGCGTCGAATAGGCATCAATCGACGACTTCCTGATCCGAACTAAATCACCTGGCTTCATTCATCATCTCCAGAGATTGTGGATAGTGAACCTTGCTTTCGGGCATCCCCTCTAGGTGAACATAAGTAACCTCGCCTTTGACCTCGCGGGTTTTAAGTATAAGATATACTTCTTTGTTCCCTCGGTGCCGCACCAAATCTCCTGGCTTCATGAATACTCCGTCAAGTTCTGGGCGTAATCTACGAACACTGGCGTGCCGTCTGCTGGCTGACACTTGTAAAAGATGTCGCCCTCGGCTCCCTCGTAGTCCCGATCAAACTCACAGGCTGGGGATACTTCCATAACCACAGCAACTTTGGGGATCCCATACTCCGCAGCCGCCGGACTCACAACCAACATGCCAGGCTGAATCTTACAGCGTTTGCGGATTGACTCTACTAACTCTTTTCCGTACAACATATCTCTCTCCATTTCTTATATCTTATATTACTATGGATATGATATTTGTCAAGCTTTTTATTTGGTTCCCGAAGATAATAATGTCAGGTGGTCTGCCCTGATCCAGTAGTCGTTGTCGGGTGTCCTAACTTTGAATTTATTGTCGGCTGTGAAAACATAACGCTGCTCAATAATAATACCTGTGAGTATCATATCCCCAATATAGTCTTCTGTTATTCGGTTAGCCTTAAAATTTACAAGGTCACCAAGCTGATAACGAAACCTAGGATCCACTGACGATCTCCAAGTGATGGACTGAGTAGTATTCAATGTCTGGTGATTCTAGCCAATCAATAAGGACAGAGGTTGTCCCGTGATTCTTTACTTCAGGATAAGATAAAACAAGTCCGATGGGGTTCCAACCCCCTACCGAATCCCAATCTGTAATTCTTACCAAGTCACCGGGCTTCACGCCATACCTCTAATTCTTCTCTGTACCATTCTCGCTCTTCTCCGTCAAGGATGGTCGTATAAATGGCAGGGTTAACTTCTTCATTAATTTGGACAAGCAACATCTTCTTGCCGCCAATGCCTCGGTCAGCAAAGATGTTTGGGGCCTGCCTCACAAGATCACCGGGCTTCATTGATTGGCTCCAGTGATGTGAGTGGGTGAAGGAAGGTGCCGTAGTCGCCAGACCACTGAACCTTAACCACGGCTCGGTCTACCCAGACTACAAGTCCGAGGCGCTGTCGTTCCCAGCCCATCCATCCGTCTTGTCGTTTTACTAAATCACCGGCTTGCATTGATTAGTTCCTCTACTCGCCAGGCGCTACAACTGCCTGGTGTGTTATCGTCACAATAAATCATCTCAATATGAGGATAGGATGGGTTAGTTTCTGGGAACCGAAAGAATACTTCTGTAAGGATAGCCATCCCGCCAGTCTTCATCATCACAAGGTCGCCGGCTTTAAGTTTCTTCCGCCACTCACTGCTCATGACAGACGGCCTTGTTAATCAATTCCAACTCGCAGGTGTTCTGACCCCTGGTTTCTCCATCGTCCCAAAGCACCTCTACAACATCCATAACACCCCAAGCGAGAACAATAACTCCCGTTTGGTTATCCTCAAGGTGCCGAACCAGATCACCTTGCTTCACTGACCACCTCCATGTCTCGCTCAGGGATCAGTAGGTTCTGACCGTCGCTGAAACGCTTGACCATCCAAAAGTATCCTCTGCTTTGGCGTACAATCATACCCAACTCTTGGCTCCTCTTGAACTCAAAGTTGACTAGAGCGCCCATACCGAAACCTTGTGCCGTAATCATTACTCTCTCCCTCATTTCTATATTAATATAATACTACAGATTAAGAAGAAGTCAAGGATTATTTTCATTTAATACTTTATTAAGTTTATTGGCTCCTTCAATGGTATATTTGGCCGCAGACTTGGCTGCCAACTCAGCTTCAACCTTAAGACGCTTAGCGGCGTCAGGGTTAGAGAGTGTAAAGTTAATAGTAAAATAGGCAACAACACCAAACATCAACAAACGAATCATTTATTCCTTCTTTCGTTAGTTAAAAAGATTGCGAACCAGAAGTAAAAATCTGGAAAAAATGGAGGAAGAATTTTTCGGAGCAAACTGGATTTTAGTAACTTCTTCCATTTGCGAGAAATATGCTTGCTCTCTGTACTGCTGGAGCAAGTTAGGATCTTGAAGAACCCATTTTCTTAAACAGTCCCACTCTAAAAGATCTTGGGGTGTTCGGAAAGGCTGTGATTCTAGAACAGCAAGTCGTCGTAAAGCAGTAGCCACTTTGATAT
>UEXM01001517.1_pt1 | contig 19064 bp, 33 predicted proteins | sample 1796661 | NCBI WGS metagenome assembly UEXM01 (sample SAMEA4772469, study PRJEB27181) | metagenome | reverse complement strand
ACTTTGAAATGGCTTGCCCTGTAGGTAGTGAAGCAGAATCTAATATGAGTGATAGATTCAAAGAACTATATGCAAACTATAATCCTAATGTATTTAGACAAACACTTATAGATACATTGAAAGACCCCAAGCATTGTTACGAGGCAGAGTTAGTAGCAAAACTACCTGATAAAAATAAGATCGATATATTTAAAGATCGTAACCCAAGAGAGATGTACAAATCAATGACAACATTCACACAACCTAGCGAGAAGATTGTTAAAGAATGGCGTAAGTATCAAAAACGTTTTGGTAAAGACCAAGCAGTCGATCGAGTGCAAAAAATGAATCTGCGCAGCGTTTGTGGAGCAGACAAAACAGTAGTTGACATTGGGTGTAATGATGGTTATATCAGTATGCTAGTATCACCTCTGGTAGCAAGCGTAACAGGAGTTGAGCCACATGTTGAACTTACTGAGGACAAGCCTGCAAATGTTACTTGGGTACGAAATACCTTTAACGAGTTTTTAGCAAGCAATCCAGGCACATTTGATGTACTTCTAAGTTTAGCAGTAAGTATTCAGTTGCGAGACTTTGGTGGACTTACAGAGCAAGAGATAGTAAACGGATACTATAGTTTACTACCTGTTGGAGGTATTGTTGTACATGAGACACAAAAGTTAGAGAATAGACCTAATAATCAAGAACATACAGAGGCAATGATTAACGCCTTTAAAACTAAGTTTGTGCAAATAGAACATGGAGATGCTAGAGGCAGCGGCAAACGCGAATATTATCATTTTCGCAAGGAAGCATAAAATGGCATTTAATAATATTATGCAACTAGCAACTGCAACGTTAACAGCACAAGGTGCATTTGCTCCAGGTGCAACAGTAGTTGAATGGGGCAATCAACGTTTTAGATACAGTGAGGATTGGTTAAATGAATGTGAAAAAACAAGCGGGCGAACACTGCGTAAACCAATACAGTTTGTATGGGAGTACTTTGAGGATTTGGGGTTTAGTGATTACCTTGCTATTGATATCAATACTGAACTTAGGTCTATCGCTATGGATCTTAATTTCATCCTAAAAGACAAATACAATTACACACAAGAGTTTGACTATGTAACAAACAACGGAACTGGTGAACACATCTTTGACCAGCGCACAGTGTTTGAAAACATGCACAACTTGTGCAAAGTTGGTGGTACAATGATTAATGTGTTACCATTTGCACCCTGGTTTAATCACTGCTTCTATAGTTTTCATCCACAGTTGTTCCGTGATATTGCTGCAGCAAATGGATACACTTGGCAGTTTATGTGGTTAGCACAAAACACAGGTAAGTACGTTGAATGCCCTACAGACTTTGATAGTTGGAGTTACTATGAACAAAAAAAGCCTCGCAATCCTATTAGTGATTTGGAAAAGCATTTTGATGCCCTTCATAATCGCGAAGGCAAAACTCATAATGTTAGCATTGTTAGTGCGTACACTAAAACGATGGATAAGCCGTTCCAAATACCGTTCCAAGGACGATATGTAAACGATATAGTAGATGAACTTAAAGATGAATACAGTGCAGATAATGTAGATGCTAGACAAACAGATCATAAGAGTGCAAACTACTAGTGTTACACTTTAACGGACTTAACATGGACAGCAAAGCAAACTGGGTAATGCGTAGTTTATTACAGGGTTGGACTGCGCCCGGAGATCACTTCTGGGGATTTATTAATGACAATGAAAGTCAAATTAAAGACTTAACTGCACAAGGCAAGGACTGGTACTTCTGGGACATGCCTTATTATGGAAGATGGCTACCCGGCGTTGACAAATATTACTGGCGAGGCAGTCGTAATAGTTTACACTACAAGCACGTCAAAGATTATCCCGATGACAGATTTAGACAATGGAATGTAACTCCGCGAGAATACGGCTCAGGTTCGAAAATACTTGTATGCCCTAGCAGTGAAACAATGACAAGATATACTACAGGCATGGATGTAAAGATGTGGGTATCAATGGTTACCATGGCATTGCAAAAGCACACAGATCGTTATATAGAAGTGCGCTACAAGCCACGCAATGCAAAAACTAGCGGTCCTGCGGCAGCAACAATACCGTTTGAAGAACAAGCACGAAACACTCACTGTGTAGTTACATGTATTAGTCTAGCAGCAATAGATGCACAACTACTAGGCATACCAACTATATGTCACCCTGACAGTTTTGCTGCAGATATAAGTAGTACAAGACTAGATGAAATAGAAAATCCTTGTCGTGTTGATACACAACAATGGTTTAACAATCTTGCATATAGTCAGTTTACACATGCAGAGATTGAAAGCGGATTTGCTCAAGAGATACTATATGCCTAAGTTATTTGTATATGATACTGGTAGACCCAAGACCACAAGATTTACACTTGCATTTGCTAGAGGTGTAGTACGAAATGCACAACTTCGCGCACACACAGCACCAGACAGGTGGGTTGTAAGGCATGCTCCTATCCAACAATATTTGGATCACGGATTGCCCCATGATACTGATGCAGTAGCAACACTGGGTATACTTCGCGGCACTGGCTTGTTATTAAAAGAAGCAAAGCAGCGAGGCATTGACTATTACTACATGGATCATGCATATTTTAATCCTGGATACGGTGGCAAGGGCTGGATGCGTATTACAAAAAACGGACACGCATGCACTACACTAAAGCCCTGTGATGCAACTGCTTATGATGCGTTTGCAGTAAGCCAGGATAAAAATGTAATGCACTCATGGACCGGCCCGCGCGGAGATAAAATAATCATTTGTCCGCCTACACATGCAGTACAATGGTTTTTTGATGACTACAACTGGGAAAACTTTATAGTAGAACGGTTAAAAAATATACTACCCGAGGATCAGCATTATCGTATTGTTATCAGACAAAAACCTAAAGAACCCATTGTTGATGAGCGGGGTAACTTAATCCAACTCAGAGTAAATCCACAAACAGGTAGTTTAGCAGAAGATTTAGAACAAGCGCACTGTGTTATTGCATATAACAGCATGGTAGCACTGGAAGCAACGCTCAAAGGCATTCCAGTTATTACCAGTGAACACAGTTGTTGTACGCATGTTAGTTTTCGGATAGAGGATATAATGCTTCCGGGAGTATTTGATATAGAGCCTACAAATAGACAGTTATTGCTTAATTGGTTAGCATGCAATCAATGGAAGATGGCAAATCTGGAGAATGGGACTGCTTGGGCCAGACTGCAGGAGAATAGTAACTAGTGTCATTTAATCATATGTCAGATAAACAATTACGCAAAGCAAAGCGGTGGGGACGTCTGAGCAAAGAAGTAGTATTGCCCGATCCAGAAGATGTAATTGGTAAAGAGCGTGTGGAAATGATAGCATTTAAGCATCAGTTGACTGACGACTTTCCTATTGAGTTTAACAAAAAAGATTGGAAAATTATAGACTTTAAAGACAGAGACAAATACAAGTCTCAATATTATTTTCAAATAAATGTAGATAAGCCCAGTAACATTGATGAAGATGGTAATACCAAAGACGAAGCATATGAATACATAAAGAATACAGGTCGTCCTTATCTAGTTTGCGAGCTCAGTGCATTTAGGCAAAACAGTTACCTCGGCGATCCAGACAATTGGTATTTTACACTTGGGTGGTTTCATTTTTTAAGACAAGGTTTTTTTAATAACAATAATAGTCGCAAAGATAGATGGAGACGAATACAAGAACAACAAAGTATTGAACTTAAACCATGGCGTACAGAGGTGCGTGATAATGACTATGCTCTTATATGTTTACAAAAAGCAACTGACAGTACTCTAATCCCTATGCATGATACTCATGGAAAATATAGACATTGGTTAATGTTAGTTATTAATCAAATAAGAAATGTATATCCAGCATTGCCTATTGTAATTAGACCGCACCTAAGAACTAAAGAAAGTAGTTACAAAAACATACTGGGTAAAATAACAGGCGTAACACTAAGTAAAACCTGGGAAGATAGAAGATTCCATGAAGGAGGCAAAGGGTTACAAGAAGACCTAGATGGTGCTCGATTCGTTGTATCATATAACAGTAATGTTCTTACACAGGCAGTATTAGAAGGCATTCCTAGTATTTGCTGGGATATTCGCAGTGCAGCAAGTCCAGCATGTTTAGATCCAAGTCAGTTATCGAATTTAGAAGATGTACATAAAATTGATCGGACGCAATGGTTGCATGATTTAGGATATACACAGTGGAGTCGTGCAGAGATCAGAAATGGTCGTGCTTGGAAACATTTAAACCAATATGGCTTCTAATGATAATATCACACACGCACAAGTTTATCTTTATAAAAACACGCAAGACTGCAGGCAGTAGTGTTGAACACGTTCTTAGTAAGCGTTTAGGACCAGACGATATATGCACAGGCAGTGACGTAGACGGGACACCTAGGCTTAATGCTCCTCACCGTAAAGGACACATTGATTATCGTTGGATAAAGAAAAATTTTCCCATAGAATGGCGCACTTACTACAGATTTGCAATAGAGCGTAACCCATGGACTAAGATGCAAAGTTACTACCATTGGCATAACCCCAATTGCAGTTTTGAGGACTTTTGTTTAGATAACACAGCACAATGGAATTGCTGGTTTAGATATGCAGATGACTGTATAGAAGTTGATAAAGTCATGCGCTATGAGGACCTACACAGTGAAATGCAGACTAGTCCGGTGCCCTATGCAGATGAATTATTGACTACATTTAAGAAAAAAGATAGATCTATAAGCCTTGCACATCATACAAATAAAACTATATCCGCAATAGAACTGGCATTTGCAGATGTGATTGAAGAATTTGGATATACATACAATTAAATAGTGTGCGCCCAGTCTTTAAAAGCAACTAAGTTGTTTATATACCATGGGCTATTATAATTTTTAGCACCCTCTACTGGATTAACAAATAAAACTTTACCATTGTAGATGTCAATTGCACAGTTTACTTCTGGTCCGTTACATATGTGGGTACTATGATTGTTGCTGGGAAAAGGAAAGCCTGGAGTATGTATTCCTCCCACACTTACACTATTAGGCATAGTCCATAACATATTTGCAACGCCTGCACCTGCAGTGCTTATGTATTTTTTCATGCCATTAAATAACACAATTTTTTCTGCTAGTGTATAGTTCTCACCAAACACTTCTGCGTAGCCCATGTCTGTCAAAATCTCAACAACAGAATCTTCATTTACCAGTCCACGTTTTACAGTGTTGTCCTCTCCTATAACTGCTTTACGATTGTTTAAAGGATTAGCATGAGCTCTACGACTTAGATAAATTTTTTCATGTTGTGGTGTTTGTGCTACAAGTTTAGCACGGTGTATACATTGTTTTAATAGTGCGTACTGCCTGTTATCTGGTCTTACTCTTTTACCGGCAAGAGTTTGTCCTAGTGTATCACCAAAGTATACACGTTCATATACACTATGCTCGTCTGTGTATTCCCAATCAATGCTTAATAGGTCTAGCAGTTCAGTTACAAACGGAGGATGATTTAAAACTCCTCCTTTAGCTCTGGGACTTTGATTAAGCAACAGTTTGATGGCTGAATTTGATTCTAGCAGTTCAAAGTAACGTACCAAACATCCTATTCCATCTAAAAGCATATGGTAATAGTTAGTAAGGGGCATGGTGTACAAATAGAAATAGTCACCAGTTTTCTTTGTTGAAACTTCTGGATTGTGCTCTATTTTTTTATTGTTCTTAAAGAATGCGCCAGCATTTTTGCCTAGGTGTAAGGGAACATGCACACCTGACTCAACCACAGTTTCTACTTTGGTTTTTGCCATATCGAGTATTTGCACATTGTTAAATGTAGCAATTCCAGCCTTCATTCTGCTGCGTATCACTTTAATATTTGCCCGTGTAGTTTGCTAAAAAATGTTTTAAATCTTCTGGTGTGCCTATTCCCCACATACCATCTTCTGCAATATTTTTGACACGAACTTTGCCACCATCTTCTATTAGTTCATTAAATGCTGGACAAACATAGAACTCATTATTAGTTCTAATGTTGCGTTTGATCATACGTTCAGCACTATTAACGTATAGACTACCGCGTGACCAATAATAGATACCAACAGTGGCGTTAGTTGAGATGGGTTGTTTTTCAGCCACCTCACTGACGAATCCATTTTCATCCAACTTAGCATAACTCCACTTTGGATGAGTGCTATTAAAGCAGAGAATGCCGCCGTCCACTCCTTCGGTGGTAAAGGCATAGAGAACTTCGTTACTGTTCCATTCGGCAAATTGATCGCTATTTGCAATGATGAGCGGTTCTTCATTGTTGATGTGCTCCTTTGCTAGTAGTGTTGTACATGCAGCACCTTCTGTAACACCCTCTGTTTGTACAATAGTACAACCTGGTGCTACCATGTTTAACACTGTTTCCAAATTGTACTTTTCGTAGTGTTCTTTCTGTACAATAAAGATGTAGTTCGCTTGTATATTTAAGTTATCTACAACAACTTGTATCATTGGTTTATTGCCAACTTCAATCAGGGGTTTAGGAAATGTATAGCCTTGTTCTGCAAAACGAGAACCTGCACCTGCCATAGGTATTAATACGTTCATTGATTTACTCTTCCATGGTATACGCTTTTTTGGTTGTTCATTGTGTTGTTCAATAGCATCTAATACTATAGCAAGACTAACGTCATGTGTGTCTGCTACAGCCAAGAGATGTGCTCCTGCATCTAGCACTGCCTGCCTACCTAAATGACTATCTTCAATAATTAGTGTTTCGCTGGGTTTGGCATTGGCTTTGAGCATGCACTCAAAGTACATTTCAAAGTGTGGTTTGGGCCTATGCACATCTTCATTGCTGTACCAGAAGTCAAAGTATTCTATTATACCCAACTGAAGTAAACTCATTTTAACAGTGTCTCGCACTGCATTGCTTGCACATGCAAGCGTATAACCTCTGTCTTTTATTTCTCTGCACATGTCAACAAAGTCCTGGCGAGGTTGCACAGTTTCTTTTAGTATTTCGACGGTGTGCTTTTGCTTTGCCCTTGCGATTTCAGCATGACAATCTGTTGGCAACCCTTTACGCTCGGACAACATGTTTAGTTTGGACCTGGTCGGCAACCCGTCATAAGTGCTTAAATGTTCTTCGATTGTAATTGTATACTCACTGCCCAGCGCACGATTAAGTGCCTCATAGTGTGTCTGCTTGCTGTCAATAAGCACACCGTCTAAATCAAATACTACAAGTTTAATCATTAGAAGTTAGCAATAAAATCACTGCATATTCCATCAAAATCAGTTATGTCTGTGCGATAGTTTTCTGGCAACACTGCAATACAAGGATGTACCTGTGTTCCGGGTTTACCAGGAAACGCCCATATCCAATTGCGGCTAGTAAGTGTATAGTTGTCTGTGTGATGATAGAAACAATGGATGTTTGCTTGCAACATTTCTGATAGTGCATCCAAGTTTTTTGCATGCGCAATAATACCATCTTGCTGTAGATAACGCACACTTGTTTCTATTTGTGCATCATCATGTCCTAGGTATAGTTTATCATCATAACTGTAAACATCTACTTCGCACTTAAAGCCTGCTGCTAGTGCAGCATCAATGTAATCAGGAGTGTTTTCTAGCTCAGGCTGTTTGCCTGTAAGGTTTCCTCTATGACTTATTAATATTTTTCTCATGAGCTATATAAGTTAATAACTTCCTTTTTCCATACATGGTCATATTCACAATCACGCATGTTTTCGAACCAAGGACCACCTTCTGTGTAGTGTAACACTTTGGGTGTACCATCTTGTGGCTCTTTGTAATGTCCTACTAGCCAGTTCCATTCAGGTCCTATTTCACCAATCTCACTGTCATCACACCATTCAAATCTATGCAAGTATGCTCCCGTTTCAGTGTTTACAGTTTCCAAGTCTAGATTCTTACAACTATGATGCGCACAGTTAAACACCATAAAGCTCGACCAGTTCTTGCGAGGATACTGTAACTGCATTTGCCCATCCATCTTTAATCCTTCTGGGGGATTGTAGTCATGCTTTACTACCCAAACTGCTTTACTTTCATCTCTAAATCCATTGTTAAACAAATGATGTGCATCAGTTAAAAACACCATATCGCTATCGCAGAACACTGCTAGTCCTTTGTAGTTGTTTAGGTGTGGAATAAGAAAGCGTGTAAATGTAAATTCAGTACTAGCAAGTTTGTCTACTTCACGCCAATAGACTTTTTGCTCTCGTAGATCATTTTGCTTTAGTGGAATAACATTTACAAACTCTTTGTATGTGCGTCTTAGTATTGAATGTTCGCATACTTGATATGCAATATCTTCACGGCTATCCCAGCCAACATATATATTGTTCATAGTTCGATTTTCCTGTATAATAAATAGAATAATAAAGTGCGTATATTATTTATCAGGTGATTGGATGACAACAGTAGTTTTAGTAACAGGCGGCTTTGATCCGCTACACAGTGGACATATTGCCTACTTTGAATCAGCCAAACAACTAGGTGACGAACTTTGGGTTGGATTAAACAGCGATGTATGGCTTGCCAATAAAAAGGGCAGGCACTTTATGCCAATTAAAGAACGTGCAAGTATTGTAAAAAATCTACGTATGGTTGATCGTGTCATTACAAACTTTGATGACAGTAATGGCAGTGCTAGTGGCGCAATACACAAAGCATATACACTAGGTGCAGAACACATTATATTTGCTAACGGTGGTGACAGAAGTACAGGTAATACTCCAGAGCAACACGACTTTAGACACACACCAAACATTGAGTTTGTGTTTGGCGTAGGTGGTGAAGATAAACGCAACAGTAGCAGTTGGATCCTTAAAGAATGGCAAGCACCAAAAACAGAACGAGAGTGGGGACACTATAGAGAACTATATAGCGGAGATGGATTTAGTGTTAAGGAACTAGTTATTGCTCCACACAGCGCCTTAAGTATGCAACGGCACAAGCACCGCAGTGAAACTTGGAACTTGGTTAGCGGTGCAGCATATGTACTAACAAGTACCAGCAATAGTGATCCAGGAGACGGCGCAAGACGACAAACACTAACTCCGCCTAATCCTGTGGACATTCCACGTGGCGTATGGCATCAAGGCGTAAATGACAGTGACGAGCCAGCACATATTGTTGAAGTGTGGAAAGGTCCTAGTGAGCAGTTAACCGAAGAAGATATAGAACGCTGGGATTAATATGAAAGAAGTAGCAGTTGTACTTGCAGGTGACAAGTTTGATCCGGCACTGCATATAAAACAAATATATACAAACTTGCATGCAAACTGTACTGACTTTAGACTGACTGTGTTTACAGACAGAGATGATGTTGGCTTACCGGGAGTAAGGCTTATTAAGTTACCGGACTGGAACTTACATGGTCCAAGACAGTTATGGTGGTACAAAGTGTACATGTTCAGTCCTCAGGCGTGGACTGGACCTGTGTTTTATATGGACTTAGATACAATTATTATTAACAATATCAACAAGTTCTGGGACTACGAAACAGATAAATTTTGTATTTGTCAAGACTTTAATAGACAGTTTATACCAGATTATGCCATAAGTAATAGTAGTGTGATGCGCTTTGACAGCGAAAAACATCACAAACTATACTATGATTTTATAGAAAATCCAAATAAGATCATTAGACAATATAGAGGTGATCAGGACTATGTTACTGCTTATCTTAAAGAGCGCACAGATAGTGCGTGGTGGCCCAGGGAATGGGCTATGAGTTACAAGTGGGAAATACAGCATGGTGGCAGTGTATTAGGCGGCCCTAAACTGAATTATCCGGATGACTATATACAACCCGAAGAAGAAGATATTGTGCCAGATGAGTGCAGTATCGTAGTTTTTCACGGAAAACCTGACCCATATGATACAGACTTTGGAAAGCAATATTATGCATAAAGATCTCGTATTGGTTACTGTGCCTTTTACAGAAACTGAAATTCCACTTTATGCAATTGCCCAGTTAAAAACTATTGCGCTTGACGCAGGCTGGAGTTGTGCTACTATTGATCTAAACAATTACTTTTTGCCTGCACTAACAGAACACCTTCATAGTACTAGACTAGTAGATTGGTTTTATAACGAAACTTATCATCCTGGTATAGAAAAATTCTTACTAGACATGATAGACGATATGAGCAATAAAATTCTAGCCCATAGTCCTCGTGTGGTTGGGATAAGTTTGTTCACTTACGGATGTCAAGTTGCAACAAAATATCTTTGTATTAGTCTTAAGCAAAAAAATCCGGATATCGAAATTATACTAGGTGGCAGCGGTTTGTTTGAGAATGTTGGTGGGGAAAGATCCTATCTGGATAGTCTATTAGACATGGAATTAGTAGATCATTATTTTGTAGGAGATGCTGAACTGGCATTTAAAGACTGGCTAGAAGGTAAAAGTGAAGTTGCAGGTTTAAACAATACAAACTGGAAAGAATTAACAAATACAGATTTAAATAATATTCCTTATGCTAATTTTGACGATTATGATTGGAACATGTATAAAACACCTGTCATTCCAATGACAGCTAGTAGAGGATGTATTAGACGCTGTAAATTTTGTAATGATATTGTGCATTGGAAACTTTTTAGTTTTAGAACAGGACAAAATATATTTGATGAAATGATATACCAAAAAAACAAATATAATATTAATCATTTTTCATTTACTGATGCACTCATTAATGGTAATGTTAAAGAATTTAGAGCTTTGTGTGGATTATTAGCTGATTATAATAGTGCTAATCAACAAGATCAAATATCATGGGAAAGCCAATTTATATTTAGACCCCGTAACCAATTTACAGAAAGTGATTGGGAGTTACTTGCAAAGAGTAATCCTACTGAACTTAGTGTTGGTATAGAAAGTTTAGATCCCGATGTTAGGCATGATATGGGGAAAAAGTTTAATCAAGAAGACATGGACTTTAATTTTGAACAAGCACTAAAACATAATATTAAAATTTATGGCATGATGATTGTAGGATACCCCACAGAAGATGAAGAGAGTGTAGAAGTAGCAAAGAATTGGCTTCGTACGAGAACGAGATTTCAGCCTGTTGTGCAGTTTACATGGGGCGGAACATTGGCAATCTTGCCCGGAACTTATTTAGATACTAATAGAGAACAATATGGACTTAATGTATTTGGTCCTCCATGGCAGTTATGGAACAGTGATCTGAGCGGTAGTACACCACAAAAAAGAGTAAAATGGTGGCGAGAATTAATCAACACAAGTAAATCACTTGGCTATAATGTAAGTAGTGGATTAGAAAATGCTAGTATGATTGACTGGTTAAGCGATGCAGATCATCAACAACCTGCTGAAATAAAAATGAATCAATTTGAAAGTCAAACAGTAAAAATTTAATTATGTATCAACTTGAATTAACATTTCGATTTATAGAAAATAACGGTAATATACAATTGTGGAATTCGGGCGAACGGTGTTACGCAGATGAACGTGATTTATACAAGCATACTCAATCTTTACTACTTCCTAGCATGCTTCGTTTTGAAATGCGCGGCAAAGATCCTCATGGAAAAGATACTAAAGTGGATGCTAACGGAAACATTCTCTGGGATAGACATATAATACTTGAAGAATGCCGGATAGATAAAACAAAAGCAAATGAAAATTTTTTAAAAAGATGGCCTAGAATACATCCGGGCGCAAATCTGGATAATTTTGTGCCTAGCAATCAAATAATTTTTAGTAACTATTTTGGGTTCAATGGTGTTATTGAATTAGATTTTGATGGCAACAATCTAATAGAGTGGTACATGAGAACACATAAGCACCGTGACGATGATTGGCAGAAGAACTATGACATTTAATAAAGAATTTTGGATCCAAAGAAATCAATCTATAAATGTTGATTGGACTGCAAAAACTGTAGTCTATTGTAGAGATGTTTTTAATCATATAGAGTTACCTAAAGGCAAAGTGGTAATGCTTGGCGCCGCATACAGTCTTGCACTTGAAGTGATGTATAGCAGATTCGGAGATCGCACAGTAGGCGTGGATCGTTGGAACTTTGGAAATCATCCTCAGTGTATAGAGCGAGATATTTTTGATTTAGAGGATTTCGATTGTGCATTTGTATACTGCGACATTGCAAGTTTTGGACATATCGGTCAGCAAGATCCATGTCCTCGACTCACTGCACTTGATTGGAGTCTTAGAAATCTTGTTAAAGGCGGTTATTGTATCACGAGACTAAATGGATACACAGATGAAGATCGCAAAAAGACAAAACTTTTACTTGAAATAGCAGCCAAACACAATGTTGGCATCACTGCATTGCCTGCAGAGTATTCGGGCAGCGACTGGCATAGTCGTGATGATGTTTTAATTTGGAAAATAGGTTGACACTTTTCAAATAGGTGCTATATTAATATAGTAAGTTGAAATTGAGGAGAGAACAATGCAACACGAAATTAAAAAATTGATCCAAGATATTGTTAAGGATTATGCTAACTGGCAGGGACTTTGTGCTGCAAATCGTGCAGACACTTGTAGCAAAGTGCAAAAGGATATGTTTGATCGTTTTAAATCACGCATTGACTTTAAAGAAGGTAAAAAGTATATTAAAATCTTTACTGAAGGCGGAAGCGTTTGGGGATTTGTTGTTAACACTGATAAAGATAACAAGTTTCGCAAAGGCGATATCCTTAAAGCGGCAGGCTGGAATGCTCCTGCTCGTAACGCCGCACGTGGCAACATCTTAGATGGCGGCTACAAAATTGAGTGGACAGGTCCACTTTACTTAAAATAGGAGACTAAAATGATGGCAATGGATAAAAAAGAGCGAGCAGCATATGATGAAGCAATTGCAGAATATCTTGCTAAAGGCGGCAAGATTACTGTTTGCGAAAAAAATGCTCGTACAGAAGGATTAGTAACAAACATTTGGAAGCGCGGCCCAGGTCGCCCGACCAAAGAACAAGCAGAAAAAACTGCTAAAGCAGAAGGCGAAGAATAATCGCTGGAAAAGGTTGACATATCCGTATAGTGTGCTATGTTTAATAGTAAGTTGTTTTTTGAGGAGTTAGATACATGCCACAGATTTTTACTGTTTACCAAAATGATCTTTCAGAAATCCAAGACCTTATTAACAGTGAAGGTTGGGATTGTCATGTAAAGGCTGTGTGTCATATCCAAGCAAGCATCTATGATAATGCACAGATTGCTGTTATGCATTTTGACAGTTGCTACAAAAAGGTAGCAGAAGTTGTTGCTGATGATTTGAACCATGTGTTTGAAGTTGGCAACATTGGTCCTGAGGATCGTATTACACGGTTTGCTCGTATGCACAGTTTTAGTGTTGGTGACATCATTGAGGATGCAGAAGGCAATCGTTGGATGATTGCTGGTGTTGGATTTACACCACTTACACAAGCGTTTAAGGAGGCAGCATAATGTTGTATGAAGTTTATTTGATTAATCAGCGTTATACATGTGGTGCATATAAAACCTTGGAGCAGGCTATTAACATGGCTCGCAAAACAGGGTTTCAGTGCAACATTTTTCATAGCAACAATCCTTTTAAGATTGTAAAAACTATTTGCCCCATCGGAGGCACACGTTAATGGAAGTTAAATTAACAGACGCTGGCACATTTGAATTGCTGTATGACAAATTGGATGTGTTTATTCATTTGCTTGCATTTGGTTTTACAATTGCTCTAGTTATTACAGTAGTAATTGCAAGTGTTCGCTTGGGATGGAAACTTTGGCCCTGGGTACTTGGGCTAGGACTACTAGCGTTTTTGTTTGTATGAGACGCGGCGTAGCAAAAGATCCTGCGGCATATATCAAAGTTCGTATGTCTCAATTGCTAGACGAATCAAACAAGTGTCATGATCCGCATGACGCACAATGGTACAATAGATGCGCTGAAGAACTGCATTGGGTACTTAAAATGATGGAGAATAAAGATGGAACCAGTTGATCCCAGCAAGAAGCACTTTTACATTAGTCTTGTAAAAAGTGCATTGCGTTTGGTAGGCTGTTACTTGCTTTGGAGTGCAGGTTATGTTATGGATGACATTGCAGGCTTGTTTGTAATGTACACTGCATACGCACTCGGTGCTGCCGAAGTGCTAGGCATTGTGGAGGAAATGTAATGGGACCGTTTAGTGAATATAAACAGCAAAAACGTGCAGAGCGAATTGCTAGTGTGCTTCTAACCTGCAAGGACAAAGATGCAAAACGTATTTGGCGTATGCATCTAGCAAACTTGTCAAACAATGAAACAGACTATAACGCTCGTGTTGTAGAAATGTATGGAGAGAAAAAATGGAACCAGTATATTGGTATGGTTTTGCCTACATCATAGGCACTGTATTTGGATTTTGGATTGGTAGTCGTTACGGTATTGGAAAAGGTATTGTAATCACTTTGGAAACCTTGGTTGATGGCGGCTATGTTAAAACTCGCACTGTAGATGGTGAACTTGATCTTATAAAACTTACATTTGAGGAGCGGTTAGATGACACTACCTAATCAAAAAATTGTTTACTTTGGCCCAGACTACAAACTAAGCATTGTGGATGAAGTTAATCACGAAAACAAGTTTGAATGTGCTGTATTCTACAAAGAACATATGATAGAAATGCCAGGTATTACTGAAAATGGTGATACTGTTACAAGGTTTAGAACAGCCGCAGATGTACAAATGATTATGAAAAAAATGTACAGTATCACAGGAGAAGTGCCTAAAAATGAATCCGAATGATGATCAATTAAATTTCAATAATAGACATCTTGATTTGCTCAGCAAGCATCGCAGTGTGTTTAAAGACAAGCATGTATTAGATTACTACGGTCTTAATGGATTTCCAGCAGATATTTTTCGGTCCTGGGGTGCAACGCCTGTTTCTACTAGAATTTTAGATGTAAACATGCGCAAGTTTGCACATGAATATTTTCCTGACATAACTGTAATTGATCAAATTTCTCAAAATTATGATGTGATTGTTATTTGTGGAAATAATAACTTTGAACTTGAATACAATGGACAGGCTATTATTGAAGAACTTACTAATTGTAATCCTGAATATATATTATTACATGCCAATGCTGGAATTGAAAGTCCTCAGCCAAAAAGTGCTTGGGAAATTTCTAAAAGTTTAGTTAAACACAGACCAAACATTTCTTGGTATATTGCAATGTTTCAAAGATTTGGATTTGAGTGCGACTATATTGAAAAATATTTTCTTCAGTATACTGATTATGAATGTAATTTTTTTAGATTTTATAATACAAAAACTGTTACAAGTACACCGATAACAATAGATCAAGCCTGGCAGTTAAATTTCCCTGAATCTCCTAGGCAAACAGATTTTACTTGGGATAAATTCAATCAAGTAATAGGTTGACATATCCTGTATCCATGCTATGTTTAATAGTAAGTTGTTTTTTAAGGAGATGGAAATGGGAATGTCAAGTTACGTTTTTGATGGTGAAGAAAAGATGTTCGATGTTATTGAACAAGCAATTGGAAATTGTGAACATCTAACTGATGTAATGGCTGAGGCTGTAAAACAAAAGAATCTTGTGCCACACTGGTGTGTTGCAGAAATCGAAGACTGTTGTAGTGAAGCCTGGGAAGAATACTGGGCAAGTAGGATATAGGGAGGCAAAAATGAAATGGATGTTATTATTTAATCTTGCAATTGCGACTCCAGATGGCGGCGCACAGGATGAGATTATTAATGTGTACAGTAAACATTTTGACTCACAAGCCAAGTGTGAACAGTTCCTAGAAAACTATGAAGGTTTGATTCATGGTCGTGGTCTTAAAAGTTTTCAGAGCATGTTTAAAGAAGGCTACACTGTAACACTTAAAAATGTAACATGTGATCAGCCTTATACATCAACGCCACTAAAGTTCAGTGGCACTGGTAGCAAATAAAGGTTGACACATCCTATAAGTGTGTTATTGTTAATAGTAAGTTAAATGTTTGGAGAGAAACAAATGAACTATTCACCGGAACTTGAAAATGCATTGAATGCAATGAGAGCAATTACTGATACTACAGATATGCATGTATTGGCAAGCGAGTACAACAAACACATTACACTGCTTGGCAAGCGCAACGGCGCTGGCATTATCAAAGGCGACAAGATTGCCTGGGAGTATGGTGGTTTGAAAAAGGTTGGTATTGTAACTAAAGTTAACCGCAAGACCATCGAAGTACAGAACTACGGTAATACACCGTTTGGTTCAACACGCACACGCCTTGATAAGTCAATGATCCTTGGCAAGGTTAACGACCGTTATCCGCATGTTTAGTCACAACAGTGATGAAATTGAAACACAAGGACATCCATTTGTGGGTGTCCAATGGCCCGTTACTGGCAGCAAGGGTGATGTGTATATAGTTGAAATGACCAACTATGGGTTTGGTTGTGACTGTCCAGCATATCGTAAATGTAAACATATTAAAGGTGTGGAAGAACGTTTTAGTGAAACATTGGACTAATATTGTTAGAGAAGTTTTCCCCAGAGCAGAAGTATTAGATGCTGCTCTGGCGTATCCTATTACAGACTTTGGTTGGGATGTAAATGTTCCTAGTAGCACAGAGTTTTGTAATTTTGAGGATCCACACTATCGTTTAGTAATTAATTTGCAGGACATGTTAACTCGTTATGAGGATCACAAAGTTCCAGGAGAACTTACTAAACTGCATCAGCATTTCTTAAAAAATAACTTTCCCATGGAAAAGATTATTGTATTAATATGGCCCTTGGGTATTAAAAAGGACTGGCCCAAGGACAGTTTTAATTTAATAGAATTTAGCAGTCATCAATACGAAACTTGGTGTAGTTATAAAGGCGCAGAAGATGTATTGCGTGAAGCGTTTGGCAGAGAACACAAAGACTTTGAGTACAACTTTGTTTGCCCGCAACGTATATATAAACCACATCGCGCAGCCTTGGATAGCATGTTAGAAATCGGTAATGTAAGTTTGCAAACAAAGGGTATAGAACTTGCATATCCTAATTTAAGTGTTCAAGAGTATGATGACACTTATGATAATCTTGCTAACCTATTAGCAATGCGCAAGAACTATAACACTGCACTGTTTACAATTGTTAGCGAAAGCCAATACACAGAAGAATTTGGTATCATAACTGAAAAAACTTTTAATGCTATTGTAGCAGGACATCCGTTTTTAATGTGTGCGCATCAGTATGCACTAGAGAACATCCGTTATTATGGATTTCAAACATACAACTACATTTTTGATGAAGCATATGATGACCTAGATAATGTTGTTCGTATGAAGGACATGGTGGATAGCAACTGGCACTTTACAAAAGAACGCATGAGTGCAGTAGAGATGCAGAAAATATTTGAAGATCTGCAAGGATTAATTAACTATAATAGAGATTACTTCTTTGATCAATTCGGTGACCAGATGATTGACGAACTAAGAATGGATTTGTTAGACTTATGGGCAAGGTAAACTACGATCAACATGCCGCACTAGTGTTTATGGAAAATTTAAACATGATGGTACCATACTATTTGATGGCGTCGTATGCTTATTACAAACAAGACGATCCTATTTTTAGCGATGCTTTTTTTGATAATATGGGCAAGACTATGCTAGAACGCTGGGATGATATTGAACACTGGCACAAGGAATATATTAATAAAGGTGACCTAGAAGCAGGTACTTTCTTAGGCAAGTATCCTACAAGAATTGAAGGCGCACTGCGTAGTTTGAGGAGCAAGTAATGGCAATACATGCAATGATAGATTTAGAAACACTAGACACAGGTGTTGAAAGTGTGATACTAACAGTGGGTGCTATTAAGTTTGATCCACTAAGCGATGCAGATCCATATGCAGAGATGTATCATCGCTTAGATGTTGATGAGCAGACTGCACTTGATCGTACAATAGATCAGGGCACTATTGAATGGTGGGGTACGCAGGACGAGGCTATTTGGCAAGAAGCACTAGGTGACGAAGATCGTGTTAGCATAGATGATTTTATTAGAGACTTGCAACGCTGGGTAGTTGGTATAGATGTTATTTGGGCTCAGGGCTATGGCTTTGACATTACTATACTTGAAACATTGCTTAAAAGCAAAGGACATAACAAGCCATGGAACTTTTGGAACCTGCGAGATAGTAGAACACTGTTTCAACTTATGCCAAAAGATCCTCGCAAAGCAATGAACTTTGCCGCGCACAATGCACTAGAAGATTGTCGTGCGCAAGCAAAATGTGTGCAGTATTGTTATAGAGAGTTAGGAATAGTAAAAGCATAATGGTAACATATGTGTTTGCAAGGTATGGAAATATTGGCATGGATGTTGTATTAGATGATATGACGTTATGTGTACAAACATACACCGAAGATTCAATTGCCGCTGTTATTAAGAAATTTGGTATTCGCAAAGAAGTTTACTACAGTCCGAGTATGGATCGTGCTAGTGATTTTGGCTTTGATAATGATGATGATGCGAGAAATCTTTGGGAAAGTGCATTAAAAAAGGTTGACATATATACTACAGATGCTATTATATATGAGTAAGTTAAACAAATGATGTTGGAGAGAGACATGTCATACGTTCTAGTAAAAAGCGGAGAGTACAGGAATCGCACAGTAGAGAATACTGTTTTCCCTGTTATTAAGAATTTTCAGTTTGGCGCAAACGGCGGATACATCACAGTTGATGGGTCAAGTGTGTTTGGTGCAGAATTTTCAAAAGTTCGCATTAAAACAACTCAGGATCAACTTGATTTTGTCGGACAAGATGTTTTCAACAAACAAGAAAACGTTAAGGTCGAAGTTGCAGCCTCTTCTAAATTTACAGAAGCACAAGACAAGGAACGTATGGGCGAGATAAGCCAGCGTTTTGAGATACTTGATCAAATGACTAAGTCGCTTGTAGCAAGTGACATCCGTGCGCTAATTGTTACAGGACCTCCGGGTGTTGGTAAGAGTTACGGTGTAGAAGAAG
>UEXM01001516.1_pt1 | contig 19065 bp, 28 predicted proteins | sample 1796661 | NCBI WGS metagenome assembly UEXM01 (sample SAMEA4772469, study PRJEB27181) | metagenome | reverse complement strand
TGTTACCCGCAATTGATAACGAACAGATTCGTTTGTTTTATCGTGATGGCGAGTGCATTGGCTTAATTACTTGGGCGTTTATGACCGAAAAAGAGTTTGATACTAAGGACTATTCTGGCCCTAAAATTTTTTCTCGAAATGACGGCGAGAAAATGGTATTCGTTGATATGATTGCTCCTTTTGGGCGCAGAGATGTGTTGTGGATGTGTAAAGAAATGCGAAAGCAGTTTTGGACGCAGTATCCAAATGTAACTGAAGTGTTCGCGCATCGCGGCAATCGAAATGGGGTCTTCCCAAACAGAGGTACTTGGCATGAAGCTGCTTGATTTAATAGGTTTAAACCCAATAAAGCCATTAATTGCTTATGGCGGCGATGGCGGTGGCGGCGGCGGTGGTGATGATGATGATCGGTACATTGATCCCTACGAAGAAATGGACAGAAACCCACAGAACTACGCTGACCCTAATTATGGCGGCGGCGGTGATGGGCCTCCTGTGGCTCAAACCCCTGTCGTTGTTCCAGAGGTTTATGTGCCTCCTGCGGTTGTAACCCCTCCCACTCCTACTGTTCGCCCACAATTGCGGCCAGAGGTTTTGGATACGCCCACTACGGATTACCAAGGGAATAACTTAGGCGGTGGCGGCGGTGATGATGGCAACAATCTTGTTGGTACGCCTGTTGGTTTCTCAACAGGTGGGACTACGGCCCCAGCCACTGCCACTGGGGAACCGATTGGCGCATTGCCTAGAAATAGCTTTAGAGAAACTTTGGCAAATATGTTTACGCCAAAAGATGGCGCTTCTTATATAAATGGTCAGTTAGTTGATGATGAAACTGGAGCTTCTTTGAGAGGTGGGGGTATGTCTCAGGCAGGCAGGCAAATCTACGGCGTTGCTGATGACATCAGCAACAACACCCCAGTTGACACGACTGGCATGTCCCCAAGAGAAGCTGCCAATGCAATAGCAGCCCAGCAAATGACTGACGATATTCCACCAAGCACTTTGGCTTATTTTGGGTCTTTCTTGCCGGGGATGCTTAGTCCAGTGCCAGTTCTTGGCAGTTTCCTTGGCAAAAAAATGCTTGAAGGTGGTATTCAAAGTAGAAAATCCATAGTTGACCAGCAAATTGCTGCCTTGGAAATGGGAGCCACACCACAGTTTGATGCCAAAGGAAATTACATTGGTTACGATAATTCAACAATTACTTCGTTTGCTGATCAGGTTTTGAACGCAGATGATGTTAGTGCGTTCATGCCGCCATCGACAAAGGCGCAAAGTTTTAAAGTGACGCAAAAAGATATTGACGAACAAAAAAGACTTGTTTCTGAGTATGGTGCAGGCAACAAATACAGAGGAAGGGCTGTCTTTGGAATAGGTTCTGGAGCAAATCTTGGAACAGAGATTCGATACGCGGATGGTCCCAATAAAGGGTACACTATGCCTGATTATTCTGTCGGCCAGAATTTAAACCTATCAGAGTTTGATAATCCATCTTACAGCCCAGACGCAAACAACGATGGCATTAATGATTATGATCGTTTTAGAACTGTCTATGATTCCCAAAGTGACGCTGCTGGTATAGACCCAACTGGAATGAGTACAGAAGGTGGCTTCATCACAAGTGGTGGTGACGAATATTATGTCCAAGGCGATGGCAGTGCCAGCATGGTTACTGACAACATTGTCCCGTATAATAATGCGGCAGGTGGCTCTACTGTAGATCAAGTCTATGGCACCCCAACTGGCGGTGGAGGCGGCGGGGGTGGCAACCAAGGCGATGGTAGTAATCGTGGCAATCTTGGTGGCCCCAACGCAGGCCCAGCCAGAAGCATTTACAATCGCTATTATAAAGGGGGTGGGGGTAGGTTCCTGCCACCGTGGCTACAGAGATATGCTTCTGGCGTAAACATCGATGAACTGCTAACAAAGCAGGTAATAGATGGCGTTGAATATTACATCACCCCAGAGGGAAGACAAATTGAGGCGCAATATCTAACAGGCGCAGCCGTTGGGGCAGAGCAAGATATATAGGAGGCCGACATGGCTGAAGTAAACGTAGAAAACATGGAAGACAATGCAGCCCTCTTTATGGAAAAGATGGGATTTTCACACGATACGGACGGTCTCGACATGACCGACGATCAGCTAGTTAATTTTCTACTGCTGTGCCATCAGGTAATGATGGGCGTTGATGGCGAAGATTACGAAGAAGATTATTCTGATGTCGATGAAGAAATGATGGAAGCCCCACACGGTGACGTGAAGGTCAAAGTCATGAAGCTCGACGGCGGCAATGTGCAGGACATGATGAATAAGCTGCTTGGCGGTCACTAATGCCCGTCATGAAGGTCAAGGGCGGCTATCGCTGGGGCAGCAAGGGCAAGGTTTATAAAACCAAGGCCGAAGCTGAAAAGCAGGGTCGCGCTGCCTATGCCGCTGGATATGGCAAGAAAAAGGGCAAGTAGATGGCGAAGAAGAAAAAGAAAGCCAAGAGAGACGCCTGCTACAGTAAGGTCAAGGCGCGATACACGCGCAACGGTGGCACATGGCCGTCAGCCTATGGCTCTGGCGCTTTGGTAAAATGCCGCAAGGTCGGCGCAAAAAACTGGGGCAATAAAAGTGGCAAAAGCAAAAAAAAGTAGCGGCAACAGTCTGAAAGACTGGTTCGGTCAGAACAAAGGCAAGGGCTGGGTTGACTGCAAAACAGGCAAGCCTTGTGGCCGCAAATCTAGAACTGCTAAAAGCAAAAGAGGTTACCCCGCCTGTCGCCCCACAATGGCTCAATGCAAAAGCAAGTCTGCCAAGTCGGCATCAAAGCGCAAGACATCTGCAAAGCGCGTAAATTGGAAAGGGAAGAAATAATGGGTATTTCAAAACAAATTCAGCTTGAAGAGATCAGTGCCGATTCTTTTATAAAGGAACGCGCTGACCGTCTTCGCAATGAGTACGCACGGAAATTGCAAGAGTGTGTAGAAGATGCTGCGATTGAAGCAGACATAGAGCGACAAATGGAGAATCATAATGGCTGGTGGCGTAAAGCACTATTTTAAGAACGGCAAAGAGCATAAGGGCGCAACACACAAGGACGCCAAGGGCAGGGTCATGTCTGGCGCACGTCACACGGCGTCCAGTAAGTTTTTGGTTCACATGAAAGACCTGTCGGACACCGCAAAGAAAAAGGCCAAGGGGTAATGGAAGAGCTTGGCGCACTGGCTGGTATTAGAGAGCAGTATCCACTGTTCTCTGACATTGAGGTCCAAGATTTGCGCGACCAAGGCATTCAAAACGGCAGGCGTTTAGAGTTTACCGAAGCCTACGATGATAGGTATAACAGTCCATTGATCGAAGTCTTTGACCCAGCTTTGCAAGGCGAAGAATTAGAGAAAGCAATCATTGGCGAATATCTGCATGAAGCTCCTCGACGCATTCCACAATACGCAGAAATGCGAGACATACTGCAAAGCCTAAAAACGCCAGAACAATTGCAGCATGACGTGGAAATGTATTTTAGAGATGTTGAAGAGTACGGCGAGGATAGGCCGTTTGAACAGTGGAACGAAGTATCCCGAAAGGACGCATTTATTCGCGGATATGCTGTTGGACAGTGGGAACCAGAATATTATACTGATGAGCAGAAATCTGTTATCGATACTATGATGGGGCTAATAAAGGCTGAAAAGTGAGTGGTACATGTCTTCGCCTTGGTTTTATATATCGGTATTGCTGATCGTAAGTTGGTCAGCGATGATATGTTGTTTCGCAAGCTAGAAACGTGTAACTACTACGCAAGAGAAATCGTGAGGCGCTACGGATACCACAGCAATACAAAAGATTTTGGCGTTGCATACTGTGTTCCAAGGCTGGTCGATCCTGACAAGGCGAGGATTTATTGAATGGCAAAATACAAAGGCAAGAGCGTCACACTGAACAAGCCGCGCAGGATTGCAAAGGGCGAAACCAGCTACGGCAAGAAAAAGTCTGTGGTGTACGTTACGGACGGCGACAGGGTAAAGCGCGTGACCTTTGGCGACCCCAACATGAAAATCAAGAAAAACCAAAAGGGCAGACGATCTAATTTCAGGGCGCGTCACAACTGTGATAATCCCGGCCCAAAAACCAAGGCCAGATATTGGTCATGTAAGGCGTGGTGATATGGCAAATCTTATAGGCGATGCAAGTAGAGCGGTTTTTGGAGATGTAGGAAAAGACATAGCGCGTAAAGTCCTTGACCTTTTAAAGTCAGGACGTGGCGATGAAGTCACCCCACAAATGTATTCAGCCGCTGACAAGCAGTTTTTAGTGGAGAACTATGATCTTCCCACTGACACGGCCAGTAGGCTGGAGCGTGGGCGTGAGGGCGGCTTTGATTTTGACACGGGTCGGTATCACGGCGGCTTTGATGAAATCGAATACATGGCTGATCCCAGTGATGTGTATATGAACCCACAGGCCAAGCTGGAAGGCACAGAGAGCGGCACGTACAGCGGTCAGGCGCACAGTGGGGGCGGTCTATACACATCCGATGACCCTAGTGACGCAAGCGATAATTATGCGTCCCTGACAGGCCCAGACGTGAGAAATGAAGTCAGTATGGAGCTTGATAGAATTACTGACAGCAGTAATTTGTATGACGCCGCCAACTTTATGTTTGATGATATGAACAAGGCTGAAGTGCAGCTAATCCCCCAGCTATTGCAGCATCAGGCCATTAGAAATTCAAATATCGATCCCAAGGATGCACAGAAAGTTGTTGATCTTCACAATGATTTATTAAGCCGTGGTACTTTTACAACGGGTGACTTTGAAGAGCTTGAAGACTTGGTTGCTAATGTTTTTCCAAAGGGTGAGTTCCCACCCGGCTTTATGCAGGCACTGGCAGAGTACAGAATTACGCGAAACGGTGGTCAAGTTGTCAAGCTGGTGGATCGCGTTGAAAACCCTGTCATAATTAAGGGAAAGGACGCCACCGTCTTTAAGGGTGGACGAAGGGAGCTAGACCCAGCGGATTACATTGACGATGCGGAAAAAGAAATCGATCAGTCGGCATACCCTGATAAGATTGAATACCGTGAGGCCGTACAAGAACGCGCCGAAGAGCTTGCCAATGATGATAGCTATAGTTTTGAGCGCGAGGGGCCAGCGGTTGATATTATTGAAGACTTACTGGACAATATGCCAGACGATGGTTCTGTAGGATATGACGAGCTTCGGTCTGCCCTATATATGCATCTTGATGACTACGGCGAAATAGATGCCGAAGACTTAGAAAGAATATTTAGAACCAATTACAATAGTAATTACTATGACCCCGACCAAGCGGGTCCGGGCCAAATTTTAAATCAGGTGTATCAAAACGCAGGGTTTGATGCCATTGATTTGCCAAGAGCGGGAACAACTTTTGGCTTTGGCCCAACGGGAGCCACGCATAGGGTTGAGCTTGATCCCACAAAAGTACGCAGTCCAAATGCAATGTTTGACCCACGTCTGTCTCAGCTACCAAACCTCACGGCAGTAGCGACACCAACGGCGGTTGGTCTGGGCGCGTTAAGCCAGATAGATGAAGACGGGGAGGCTCAGTAATGGCAAATTTTATGAGTGAGTTTGGAAGGGCTATTGCCCCAGATTTAGGGCAAGATATTGTTGATTACTTGGGCAGGAAGTTTGGAGCGTTACCTGAGACTGCCCTTGATGACGTAGCAGAGCCACTTGCTGGGATTGGTCACAACAATCCACCGCCAGAGTTTAAAATGCCAACAGCGTTAGGTGCGCTGCGTAGATCGCCAGAAGATCAGGCGTTCTTTGAAGAATTTCGGCCAGAAATGTATTATCACGGCACCCGTGGCGACTTTTCAGAATTTAACCCTGCTATGCTGGACTTGGGCGTACACGTTGGCACACCAGAACAGGCAAATGAGCGCCTGCTGGACGTGGCAAGAATAAAGGGTGAAATACCCAGCTATGGTAATTTTGATAGCGACAACCCACCAAATATACCAAAAGCAAGGGTAATGCCTGTTCGTATAAACGTGCATAATCCACTTAGAATGCCTGACGTTGGTAATTGGAAAAACAGTTCCAAAGTAATTGAAGAGCTTGAAAAGCAACAATACCAAAACTCTGGTATAAATATAGACGAAATAATGCAAGCCTACGATGACATTGCAATGAGCGATCCCATTGGTAAATATGGCGATCCAGATGATTGGATCGAAAGCATGGAAAACAGGGAATTGCTTGAAATAATTAATGAAGAAATCCAAAAGGCTGGATACGATGGCATTGTGTATAAAAACATTGTGGAAACAACGTCGAGGGGTGAAGGCGAAATTCTACCCGAAGCAAAGGCCAAGATTGCTGAAATAAAAAAAGAATTATTGGCCGTAAGTGACGCCGCGACTGCGCGAATGGAGGCGGCAAGGCCACCAGAGGCAACAATGCCTGACATTGCCAACACTCAATACGCAGAGGGTGAACTTGAAAAGAGAATGCAGGCGTTTCTTGATTATGATATGCAAAACTCCCCAGAGGATTTTAAAACTCCAGAAGAATTATTTCGTGAAAACCAACTTATGGATTTGCGCGATGATTTGGAAACGCAGCGATATTCGCCAGACAGCATGATTATTCTAAACCCAGAAGACATCAGATCACCCAATGCGGCCTATGACGTAGACAAGCGGGACAGTTATGACATAATGTCGGACGCAGGCGCATTGGCTGGCATTCAAGACACAGGGGTCGCGTAATGGCAAGTAAACGAAACCCTCTTAGCTGGCTGGGAAAAAAACTCTTTGGCAATTTGGGCAAAGATGCGGCTGAAGCATTGTTTGATAATTACTCTTCTGTCGATAAAGGGGTCAGAACAGGCACCGACTCAGGCGCAGGACAATTGGTTTCAGACTATGGAAATCTTCCTGTAATCGACCCAGAAAACCTTGTTGGATCGACAATATCAAGCACACAGGCTGACTTGACAGCCGCTGCTAAAAATATTGGCGCACTTGATGGCCTTCAATTTGAAAATACAGTTCCGCTTCGTGGAGGGCCGTTCTTTCCTCTTCAAGAAGCATATTATGATAAAAATATTGGCTGGGTTACAAGAGGCGTTGATAAGGCCAAAGAATTAGTGCCGCCAGAAGCAGGTGGTGGGGCGGGTGACTTTGTTGTTGTTTCAGCAATGGGTGATGCGGCACACGCAAGTAATGTTTCTGTGGGAAAGGTATTAACTGAAGCTACTAAGGCGTTTGCCCGTGAAGCTGGAAAGATTGATCCCAAGGATTTGTCTGACATAAACGAAACAATAAGAGAGTATGGCCGCAAGACAAAGCAGCCAGCGTTAAAATCTCTTGAAAATTTTACGTCTTTTGATGACCCAAATGTTGGTCAATTTATATCTAGCTTGAGCTTTGAGGCAAGAAAGGCAATAGCCAATCAGTTAGCATCGACCAAGCTGCAAAACAAAGGCGCACCAAATCTTCGCAGAATTTTAGACCAGACAATAGAGCCTTCCCTGTCAGGTCAAAACGTAGGCGATGGTTTATTACTGCTCAAGCCAAGATATGGCAAGGACGCAACTGGCGTTATAGACCCTAGACTATATGGCGTCTTGCCACATCCAGATTACAATCTGGGAGTGCAAATGGATGTTGTCGGCAGATTTGAAAACCCGATTGCAAGGACGGCATTATTTCCTGACTTTTTTAAAGACAGAGGGACACTTACAGACATTGATATGTTGACCCGTGAACAATTTGGTCGAAATCTTCCGCTTGATTTTGGAGTGCAGGATGCAGCTTGGAACAGAGACAGGCGGTCTTTTGATATGTCTGGCTTCAGACAGCCAATTACACAAGAGCAAGCTGAATTAATGAAAGAATTAACGGGATATAATCTTGCATTAAATCCTAATACAGCGCGTCTTTTACAAATGGGTCGAACAGAGGGTTGGTCTAGCACAGCAATGCCTGTCAAAAAAGGCGGCACGTCTCCTGCGGCAATAGACAAGGCAATTGCAAGAAATGCTGGAGGTGTATCTCTAAGCCCAGTAGATAAAAAAGCTGTAAAAAAAGGTGACGTTGAATACTTTCAACTTTCTGGCAAAACAATGGAAGGCAGAGCCGTTCCGCAGGATGTTTTCTTTGGAATTGATAAGAAGCCAGACTATAGCTGGGTAGATGATTTTAATGGAAAGCCAATTGTTATGGGGCCAAATGACCGCGCCTTGACTGGCGTTGTGGCGAATGAACTTGCCACAGGCGGCGTGTCTGTGCCAATAATACTAGGCAAGGCCATACAAGAAGGGGTGACTGTACTAGATGCATTTGCAGTGCCGTCTAAAAAATACCCCAAAGGGTTTTTGCCAGAAATATATGGTATGTATGGGTTTAAAGAGATTGGCAAAGTCCCATTTAGTGAAGATATATTTCTTTCGGGGCATAGTCAGCAGGAGTATGACCAATTGTTATCGTACTGGAGAAGCACTGGTTGGGATGAATCAAAGGGCTTTCCAGACGTTGTAGTAATGAAATGGACAGGAGATGACAGTGAACGAGCAGGAGCAGCAAGACGAATACTCCAAGCGGATTTTGAAGGTTTTGGGTCAGGAACGGGTAAATCTACCTTCCCAGCGGCAACGAGCATTTCTGAACAGGGCGTACAATCGACTTCTGGAGCGGGAGGGGTCTCTAGAGGAGATATCAGACGAGGAGATACTGGGAGCGTTCCAACTAGTAATGCTGCACGGCTCACCGATCGCGCTAGAACAAACCTTGGAGCCTTAGACGCCCTAACACCAATGAACAGGGCAAACCTTGGCATTGCGGAGGACAGATAATGGCTAAGGCGGCAGTAAAAAGAGTGGCGCAGGCAGAGATCAGAGCCGCCAAGAAGTTTCTGGAGCGGCGTGGGCTAAAGTCCGACGATGTATCGCCACGCAAGTTTGCAATGGCTGCAAAAGAACTGGACAAGGGTTTTGCTGATACCCTAAAAATATTGGCAAGAGAATTGTCTGGAGGACAGGTCTGATGGCTGACATGGATAACTTACCTTTTGATTTATCGAACCTGTCTCGCGAGGACATGGATCGCATGATGAGTGATTACAATTCAGACGCGACTGATATAAGCCCACTGTTTACAGAAGGTGGCGCAAGGGCGGCGGCACAGGGTCTGACATTTGGCACAGGCGATGAAATAGAAGCAGCAATCAGGTCTATGATGGATCAAGGTTTGAGCTTCAACGATGCCTTGAACCAAGTGCAAGGAAAAATAAATCAATTCTCTGAAGAAAATCCTAATATAGCTTTGGGTGCTGAAATTGCTGGAGCAATTCCGACAATGTTCATGGCAGGGCCACGCGCCTTTCAAGTTTTATCTAAAAGCCCCGTAGGGGCAACAGCCCTTGGTGGTGGCGTTGGCTTTGGGTATGGTTATGCAACTGGCGAAGGCACTGAAGGCAGAATGCAAAAAGGGATTGAAGAGGGTGTATTTACCGCTCTTGGTTCTGGTGCGTTAGGCACGGCTATAAAAGTTGCCAAAAAAACAAACCCATACGTCAGTCCATTTTTGCGCCGTTTGAAAAATAAAGTTTTTGGTGGTGGATCGGTCATGGATGACATGAAGGTAGATAGCATAAAAAGTCTTCGGCAGTATGGCCGCGCAGATCGTCCACAAGCTGAAAGAGACGCTACGGGCGCACTAGGTCTTTTTAAAGAGCCTATGTCATCGCAGACAGATACACCATTAACAAGAAAACAACTTGATGAATTAATTTATGGCAAGTTTGATCCCATGACAGCCGCAGAAAACGCAAGGCTTATGGAAATGCAAAACCCTGTTGGCGTATATGATGAATAGAGCCAGCTTCTCCTCCCTTATGAAAGGAAATAAAATGAATTATGGCAAAAAAAAACCTGCAAAGGTTGTAAAAAATAAAAAGAAAATGGTAAAGAATATGAAGAAGAAACCAATGAAAAGGAGATATTAGTGACAGACAATAAAAACGTAACAGTACACGTCACAGGCGTCTCCATGTCGGGAGGCGTTAAAAATGACGATAAGCGATCTGCTCCAGCAGATCAGAAGCAATCTGGAAAAGAGACGGCTTGAAATAGCTGACGGTATGCTTCGGGGTCGAATGTCCGACTTTGAGGCGTACCACAAAAACGTGGGCATTGCAGAGGGGCTAGAACAAGCATCTGACGTAATACATGACACGATCAAAAATTTAAACAAAGAGGATGAATAACCATGTCTCATCAACATGCTGAAATATACACAGATGAAGAAACCAACGCGACCATTGGTTCCCATCAAATCCCAATTCCAATGAATTGGAAGGTCTTGGTTCAACCAAATCAGGTAAAAATGAAGACCGCAGGCGGCATTTTGTTGCCAGACACCTCAAAAGACAACGAGGAATACCTGACTGCCCACGGCACCGTCTGTGCAATGGGCGATCTTGCGTACCGTGACCGCGACACAGGAGAGCGTTGGAAGTCTGACGTTATGCCGTCAATCGGAGATCGTGTGACCTACGGTAAATACGCTGGTCAGAAAATCGTTGTAAAGGGCGTGAAATTCCTTCTGCTGAATGACGATGAGCTAACGTCCATTTTGCCAGACGGCGTCGAAGTCGCCGCATATTTGGGGTAGAGACATGTCAGAGCAAGAGAAAATAATGGAAGAAATAGAATCTGAAATTAAAGCGGCTAAGGGAGAGACAGAAGACTTTGAGATAGAAATCTCTGACGATCCCGTAAAGGAAGCCAAGGAAGAGGCTGTGGATGTTGCTGAAGAGGAGCCAGACTATGGCCCAAAGGTTCAGAAGCGCATTCAAAAATTAGTAAGCCAACGAAGAGAGGCTGAAATACAAGCGCAGCAAATCCAAGAGCAAAATGCTCAACTGCAAAAACGACTAGAGCGTCTGGAGCAGGGATCACAACAGTCGGCTGAACAACAGTTTAATGACCGATATGTCCAAACTAAGGCGGCTCTGCACAAGGCTGTTGAAGAGGGCGACACAGACGCGCAAGTCAACTACCAAGAGCAGATGGCCGACATGAGAGCGGCCATGCGCGTGGCACAGGCACAGCAGCAAGGGCGGCAACAGCAACAGCAACGCCAGCGTCAGCAGCCTCAACAACAGCGCCAGCAGGCGGCACCACCAGAAAAAGCAATGTCATGGTGGCAGCAAAATAACTGGTTTAATGCCACAGGTTTTGAACGAGAAACAGCCGCTGCTCGTGCCATTGATGTGCAATTAGATTTGGAAGGGTTCGATAAGAATAGCGACGAATATTACGTGCAACTTAACGGGCGTTTACAAAAAGTATTTCCTGAGTTAAAGTCAGGGCCAAGTCCGAAGCAAAGACCAAAAGGTAGGTCTCCAGTCGCCCCAACTACAGGCGGGTCTTCAGCTTATAAGGGCAATCGTGTGCGTATGACGCAAGAGCAACTTAGAATGGCTAGAGAACTTGGTATTAATGATGAACGTGGTCTCAAGAAATATGAAGCCGAAATTCGTCGTCAACAGAGGGAACAATAGTTATGTCTGAAAAAAGAAATGTTCGCGCAGAGCAATCACGATCATCCAAGCGTGACGAGGAGATTCGTCCAGAAGCCGCATGGAAACCGCCAGCACTGCTAGACGCCCCAGAGCCAAGATCGGGATACGTTCAGCGGTGGGTCGCTACAAGCATCCAAGGCAAGGAAAGTCCAGACAACGTGTACAAACGTATGCGTGAAGGATGGGAACCTCGCTCTGCCGATAGTGTGAAAGACTCGTTGTTTCCGACGATCAATCACGGGCAGTGGACAGGATCAATCGGAATTGAGGGTATGCTGCTTTGCGAAATGCCAAAGGAACGTCACGCCAGTATGAAGGCGTACTACCAAGGCAAATCAAATGAGCAGAATGAATCGGTTGTGGGTGAGCTTGACGCACTTGGGCGGCAGAATGGGCTACCGATCCATCAGGATCGACAGTCTGAAACAAGTCGCGGCAGAAGACTTTCTGCCATGAGCGATTAATTCACGCTATAGGAGCGAAAAATGGCAAATGTAGACGCCGCATTTGGGTTCGTCCCAACTCGTCACATGAGCGGTAATGCGCCTCGCACAAACAAATATACCATTGCGACTGGCCTTGCAGAGAATATCTTCAAGGGCGATTTGGTTATTATTATTGCGGGTGGTACTCTTACCCCTCACACGGCAACAGAAGTAAATAACATTGGTGTGTTTGATGGGTGTTCGTACACCGCATCTGATGGATCATATGTTTACAGTGAGTATTGGCCGTCAGGCACCGCTGCGACAGACATCATAGCATACGTCTATGACTGCCCGTACACAGTGTACAAGTGTCAGTCTGCTGGAACTACTGCCCAAACAAATATCGGTAACTGTGCTGATGTTGTGGCTGGCGCTGGTTCAACTGTAACTGGTCAATCTGGCTTTGAATTGAGTGGCACAATGGCTGCGGGTATTGCTACCTGTAAGATCATTGCTCTGCACGATACTCCAGACAACGCTTTCGGCGCGAATGCTGTCATGGAGGTGACCATTAATGAGCATCTTCTTGGTACAAACGTAGCTGGTATATAAGGAGGGTATGACAAATGGCAATGAATAGAGCGAGTTTTGCGAAAACTCTAGAGCCGGGTCTGAATACACTCTTCGGACTTGAGTATGATCGTTACCCGCCAGAGTACGAGGCAGTGTTTGAATCAAACACTTCTCAGAAGGCTTACGAAGAAGATTTGCTTCTCAGCGGATTTGGCCTAGCGCCAACAAAAACTGAAGGTGGATCAGTATCTTACGATTCGGCTGGTCAACAGTGGACTGCACGTTACCAGCACGAAACCATCGCTCTGGCGTTCTCAATCACTGAGGAAGCCGAAGAGGATGGTCAGTATGGTAGCTTGGCTTCGCGCTACACTAAGGCGCTGGCACGTTCGATGGCTTCGACCAAAGAAATCAAGGCTGCAAACGTCCTGAACAACGCACAAACCTCTGGCTATAATGGCGGTGATGGCGTTGTATTGTTGAGTGCCTCGCACCCAACACAGAACGGCACCCAATCCAACGTGCTTTCGACAGCGGCTGACTTGTCCGAAACATCACTTGAAAGTATCCTGATTAATATCAGCGATATGAAAGATGATCGTGGCCTTCGGATTGCAGCGCAGGGTACTCAATTGATTATCCCAACTGCGTATCAGTTTGTTGCAGAGCGTCTGCTGGAAAGCCAGCTTCGCACAGGTACTGCCGACAACGACATTAATGCGATTAAGGCTGGTGGCTATCTGCCACAAGGCTATCACATTATGCGCCGTTTGACAGACGCCGATGCGTTCTTTGTTCAGACTGACGTACCTGATGGACTGAAAATGTTCCAGCGTTCAGCCATGAAAAAAGGCATGGAAGGTGACTTTGAGACTGGCAACGTACGCTATAAAGTACGCGAAAGATATAGCTTTGGCGTCACCGATTGGCGCGGCGTGTTTGGCACCGAGGGCGCAGCATAAACAACCCAATCTTCTCTTCCTTGTTGGGTCAAACTGGGGCGGTCTTCGGATCGCCCCTTTTTTTATTTTAAATAAAAATGCATTTTATTTGTATCTGCCTATTGTATTCTGGATTGTATCCCTTATATCAATCATAAGAGAAACAGAGGAGAAAAAAAATGGAATTAGCGTATAAAGCAGTTAGAGTTAAAAAAGGAGTTCCAATTTGGGACTTGATGCAAGTTGTTATTGAAAATGGCAATTTGACTGAAACAGATGTCGGAACAATGACAGACTTCGACGGCGAAGGCCCAATGGCAACAGTTCGTTTTGAAGGCGTTGATAGAACTGTTTCAGCTAAAACTATCCGCGAGTGCCTTGAAAAAGCCAAGTCTGCGCTGGCTGATCTTGAAGCGTCTGCCGCTGATCTTTCACCAGATGAAGACGAGGATGGGCAAATTGCTCATATGCGGATGCTTGAAAATCAAGCTGAAGAATGGGCAATGCGCGATGAAAGTTATGGTTATGGGGAGTATTACTAATGATTAATGAAAAAGAAGTCAGTGATGCAATGAGTCATTTTCTGCGGATAACAGAGGGAAGAGAGCTAACTAAAGAAACAGAAGATGCACTAGAAACTTTTCGTAGATTTCAAGCGTATTTTGATGATGATCCATGTGGACTTGTTTTCTATCAACCTTAATCAAAGCGGGGGCCACGCACCCCCATTCAAAAATCCAAAGGAGAAAAAAATGGCAATAATCAATGTAACTGCAACGGTCAATGTGCAACGCACAAAAACAATTAAGATCAAGGTTCGGGTTAAGGACGTAAAAGATTGGTTGCGCGAGACTTATGGTACACCCAGTGAGCATGGGTATGAGTGGGATGAACCACACATACTAGAGGAGTATATGCAAGAAGAATTGGAAATGAACGAACCTGATATGTTTTCAGAAAACGATGGGGAAATAAACGAAACACTTACCGATGATTGGGTCATAGATAACGCCGAAACATAACACTAACGCCGTTAGCGTTACAAAAAAGGCTATCTTCGGATGGCCCTTTCTTTTTGTACAGACCTGTTGTATTGTGCCAGCATCCCTGACAGCCGCACAATGTGGCTGACACTTGCCACGACAGGAGATCATCATGGCTAATACGACATTCACAGGACCAGTACGCTCAGAGGGCGGGTTCCAAGTAGTTTCTAAAAATGCAACAACTGGCGCTTATACAGACATTGCAACTATCGCATCCACAGGCATTGTTACCGACAAATATGTAAAGCACGTTGGTTTTGCTACTGGCGTTACAGTAAACACCACAGCAGGTGACAGCCCGACTATTGGTGAGTTTACTCAGCCAGCAAATACAATCATCACTGACATTAAGATTTTTTGTGACGTTGCTCCAGTTATTGGAACAGGTGATATTGGTTATGAAGTTGGTACGTCTTCTTCTGGCGCACAAATTGTTGCTGCTCAGACTGACGAAATTTTAGATGGCGGTACAACCGTTGTTGTACACAACGTAACGGTAACCGCATTAGTTCTTCAGACACAGGATGGCACAACAGCGCCAGCCTCTGTTCAATATACAGACACCGAAAGAACTATTTTCTGCAACATCACTAATACCGTTGATGCGACAACAGCGGGATCGTTTACATTCATCATTGAGTACGTGCAAATTGCTTAATTAATCTGGTGGGGGGCAACCCCCACTTTACAATCTAGGAGATTAATATGGCTGATATTACAACATCAACTACGATCATCGACAACACACACGAATGTGTATTTGCATTCCAATATCAGTATGTCGATGGTGGCAACGAAAGCGCAGTGGCTAAAATAGATGTGTCTTCCCTTGCGGCAAATGCAAACGGCGAAGCCTGCACGGGCATACGCATTGTGGAATGCCAGTGGATTTTGCACGGCATGACAGTTGAGGTATTGGCAGACGCAGATACTGATATTATTGTTTTGCATCTGGCCGAAGATCAACAGGGATACCAAACTTTTGAAAAATTTGGTGGCTTGCCCAATAGCGCGGAATACGGAGCTAATGGGACTGGAGACATCAAGTTTACAACAACTGGGGCTGGAGCGGCTGGTGATGCATATCAAGTGATTATTCGCGCCGTTAAAAAATATTGATAGAGGTAGGACATGGCTCAGTCAGGAACCGTAGCGTTTCGTCCAGATGTCGAAGAGATCATTGCCGAAGCATTTGAGCGTTGTGGCATTGATCCCCAGACCCAGACAGGCGATAGGGCTGTGTCGGCAAGGCGCAGCCTAAACCTACTCTTCTCTGAGTGGGCAAACAGAGGCATAAATTACTGGGCGCTTTCCCAGAATACGCTGACGCTAGTGAACGGCCAGACAACGCCATACACACTGCCTGTTGGCACTATCGATATTCTGGATGCCGTCATCCGCGATAGCTCTGGGACAGACACGTCCGACCAAATAATTAATCGTGTGTCAATATCCGACTACAATCAATTGCCAAACAAAACATCTTCGGGAAAGCCAAGCCAGTACATGCTGGACAAGCAATATACCCCGATTTTGTACATCTGGCAAATACCTGACGTGTCAACATACAGCTTGGTGTATTGGTCGATAAATCAGCTTGAGGACGTTACAGCGTCCAATCAGGACGCCGATATTCCATATCGATGGAGCGAATGCATTTGCGCGGGGCTGGCAAGCAAGCTGTCGCTAAAATACGCGACAGAGAAGTTTTCGATCCTAAATGAAATGTACGAAAGATCGTTTAATTTTGCGGCGTCTTCTGATAATGATGGTGTAAGTTTGAGGGTTCAGCCCACTGCGCTGAATTTATATTAATGGCAAAATATGCAAGAGGCAAAAAGTCCCAAGCGATAAGCGACATAAGTGGCCTTCGGGTTCCCTACACCCAACTGAGAACCACTTGGGATGGACTGCGCGTATCGCCAGAGGACTTTGAACCAAAGCAGCCACAGCTTACGCCTGCCAAAAATGTTGTAGATGCCACGGCCCTGTTTAATCCACGGCCAGATAATGACCCAGAGAATGCAGAGGTTTTTATTGGTTTTACGCAAGACTGGACAATAGACCCAAGGCTTTTACCGCCCGTTGGTGTTCCCGCGCCGGGTAATGTTGGTAATGTTTACATTGAAACCAATATAAATGAAACTGGAGTTGCTGGCACAGGCGCAATAGGCACTGAAGCACTAGAAATGTCTATTGATGAGGCTGGCGTGGCTGGTACGGGTGCTGTTGGCACTGTATCTCCCACAGGCGTTAAGGGCGTATCTGGTAGCGGCGGCACGGGCGGTGTTGGTGTTGAGGCTCTAAGCCTATCGATTGATGAGGCTGGCGTTGCAGGCACTGGTGCTGTAGGTGCTGAAAGCGTCGAAGTTCTTGGCTGGGGTCAAGAAGGCTGGGGAATAGCGGAGTGGGGTGACTGATGAACTACACAACTTTGGTGGCTAACATCCAGAACTTCTTGGAAGACGATTCAACAGAACTTGTTGCATCTATCGATACAATAATCGATCAGGCAGAGGGCATGATCTTTCAACGCCTCCCAAACCTACCGTGCTATCGGCAGGCAACATCCGCAAGCCTTGTGGCAGGCACGGCAGACTACACAGTAGCGTCAGCCAGAATGATACGTCAGGTTGCGGTGACAAGCTCAAGTGTATTGTCTTATTTGGATCACAGAATTGATTCATACGTTCGTGACTATTGGCCCAATTCCACTACACAAGGCACTCCTCGCATGTACAGCACAAAGAGCGCAGGAACGGCTGGGATGGTCATTACATTGGCACCAACGCCAAACTCGACTGACACCTACCAAGTAGACTTCATAGCTCCAGAAACTGGGCTAAGTTCTAGTAACGCAAATAACTGGATTGGCGACAACGCAGAAACTGTGTTACTAGCTGCGTGTCTATATGAGGCGTCAGCCTTTCTGAAGGCTCCAGAAACACTGGCGCTCTACAAGACACAATTTGACGAAGCGGTTGCTTTGTTTGTACAAGAAATGCAGCGTGACTACGCAGCAGAATATAACGGAGGCATCTAATGGCTATCACACAAGCGATGAGTACGCTGTTTAAAAAAGACGTGTTGCTTGGTGATCACCACCTCGACACAGACAGTGTCTATATTGCACTGTACACAAGTTCGGCAACCCTGTCGGCAGCGACAGACGGTTACATAACATCAAATGAAGTGGCGAACGGCGGTGGATACACCACTGGCGGCGTGGCTCTGGCAAGCAAGGCTGTAACTGAAAACAGCACCAGCGGCTGCTTTGATGCGGATGATCCTGAGTGGACAAGCGCAACATTCACGGCGCGGGGCGCATTAATTTACAACAAGACGCTGGGCGATGCTTCATCAAACGCAAGAGGAGCAATTGCTATCTTGGATTTTGGTGGTGACTTCACTGTTGCAGGCGGTACGTTTAAGATCGTATTTCCTGCCGCCACTGCATCAAACGCAATAGTAAGGATCGACTAAAATGGCTAGTACCTATGTAAATGACCTTCGCCTCAATGAGATGGCAACTGGCGACCAGTCAGGCTCATGGGGTACAGTAACGAACACAAACCTTGAACTGATTGCGGAAGCGTTTTCTTTTGGTACAGAAGGTATCACGACAAACGCTGACACGCATACAACTACAATTGCAGACGGAGCAACTGATCCCGGACGTTCAATGTTCTTGAAATACACTGGTACGTTGGATAGCGCCTGCACGATTACAATTGCGCCTAACACGGTCAGCAAGTTGTGGTTCATTGAGAACGGCACAAGTGGCTCTCAAAATATTATTATATCCCAAGGGTCTGGGGCTAACGTCACAATTCCCGCGGGTCAAACCAAGTCTGTTTACTCAGATGGCGCGGGTTCTGGTGCCGCGATAGTTGATGCCTTTGCCACGCTTAATGTTGTGGACTTGTTGGTTGATGACGATCTGACGGTTACGGATGATCTGATTGTAGGCGGTGACATTGATCTTGAAGGCAGTATCGACGTTAACGGCACTGCAAACCTAGACGTTGTGGACATTGATGGCGCTGTGGATATGGCATCTACTCTCACTGTTGCAGGGGTCCTGACTGGAGCGTCCTTAGACATATCTGGTGACATAGACGTAGATGGCACAACCAATCTTGATGCAGTAGATGTAGACGGTGCCGCTAACTTTGCTGCTGACGTTACTTTTGCAGACGGTGCAGATATCATTACTGCTTCAGCAGGTACATCTAACTTTCGTGCAGGGGTAAACGCAGGTAACAGCATTACTTCTGGCGGTAACTACAACGTGGTTGTGGGCGATGAGGCTGGTACTGCTATTACTACGGGTGATAATAATACGGCAGTTGGGTATCAGGCTTTAACAGCAAATACAACATCTGCTCTAAATACAGCCGTTGGTTATCAGTCTATGGACGCTAATACCACAGGAGTTAGCAATACCTCTGTTGGTGGTCATTCTTTAGGCGCAAATGTAACTGGAGATAGCTTAACCGCTGTTGGTTC
>UEXM01001515.1_pt1 | contig 19068 bp, 21 predicted proteins | sample 1796661 | NCBI WGS metagenome assembly UEXM01 (sample SAMEA4772469, study PRJEB27181) | metagenome | reverse complement strand
CATGAAAGTGATGCGCTGCGCTTTGATTTCCGCAGCCTGAAACCGGCGGACAAGCCCCTGCGGGTGATTGGTAACCTGCCGTACAACATCTCTACCCCACTGATCTTTCCCCTGCTCGCCCAGGCCGACGCCATCAGCGACATGACATTCATGCTGCAAAAAGAAGTGGTGGAACGGCTCACCGCCAGCCCCGGCACCCGTGATTGGGGGCGGCTGTCGATCATGGTGCAGTATCATTGCCAGGCGGATTATCTTTTCTTTGTGCCCCCCGAGGCATTCAGCCCCCCTCCCCGGGTGGATTCCGCCGTGGTCCGGCTCATTCCCCACGCCAGCCCGCCCCACCCAGCGGACGACGAGGGCCACTTGCGCAAACTGGTGGCCCAGGCCTTCACCCAGCGCCGCAAGGCGATCCGAAATGGGTTAAAGTCCTGGGTTAGCGCCGAGCAATTTCAAGCCCTCGGCATTGATGCCGGCCTGCGCCCGGATCAACTGTCCGTGGCCGACTACGTGGCACTGGCCAACATCAGTCGCCCAGCCGACGCAGAAGAAGAAGGCAGCGCACCACACACCGAACAAGGCAAGGGAGACAGCACTCCATGAGCGTCACCGAACAAGGCAGCGACAACACCGCCAACGGCGACTCCAATCACAATATTCAGGTATCGGTGGAAACCGAATTTCTGCCGGACCAAAGTGATGAAGAAGGCCAACGCTGGGTCTTTGCTTACCACATCAGCATTCTCAACAAAGGCTCCGTCAGCGCCCGCTTGCTTACCCGCCACTGGGTGATCACCGATGGCGAAGAGCGCGTTCAGGAAGTCCATGGCGAGGGCGTTATCGGCGAACAGCCCCACATCGCCCCCGGTCAGACCTTCCGCTACACTAGCGGCGCTATTCTGGAAACCGAAGTGGGCAGCATGCGCGGCAGTTACCAGATGATTAGCGAAGACGGCATCCACTTTGACGCACAAGTCCCGCCCTTCACCCTAGCCGCACCGCATGCATTGCACTGAATGCGCTGGAAGCCCTATGCCTGACGCCCAACATATGGCCGATACGGCCATCATTGTTTTAGCCCGCCAAAGCGCAAACGTCGGGCATCAAGCCTCCAGTATCAGGGATATCACCGGAAACACCTTATGAGCGATTACGCCATTGGCGATCTGCAGGGCTGCCTCGGGGCATTTGACTGTTTGCTGGAAAAGGTTAACTTCAATGCCGACCGCGACCGCCTGTTCCTCGCGGGAGATCTGATCAACCGGGGGCCAGACTCACTAGGCACCCTGCGTCGCGTTCACGCCCTGCGCGACAATGTGCATACCGTGCTAGGCAACCACGATCTACACCTGCTGGCGGTGGCCAACGGCACCACCCCCAGCAAACGCAAAGACACCCTCAGCGAAATTTTGAACGCACCGGATCGTGCTGAACTGCTGGGCTGGCTACAACAACAACCACTGCTTGTTTCCCTACCGGAATACAATGCGGTGATGACCCACGCCGGCATTCCACCGCTGTGGTCACTGGCCCAGGCCAGCCAACGCGCGGCGGAAGTGGAAACCGTGCTGCGTGGCAACTCTGCCGGCACATTTTTTACTCACATGTACGGCAATACCCCCACCGGCTGGGACGAGACGCTGAGTGGCCCAGACCGCTGGCGGGTGATCACCAACCACTTCACCCGCATGCGTTTTGTGGATCAGGCCGCAAAGCTGGACCTGACCAGCAAAGGAGAGCCCGACTCGCCCCCCACCGGGTTCATTCCCTGGTTCCAGCACCCCGGCCGAATCGTCACCGATACCCGCATCCTGTTCGGCCACTGGGCCGCCCTGGAAGGCCACAGTGGCGTCGAGAAGGTCGACGCACTGGACACCGGCTGCGTGTGGGGAGGCTCCTTAACTGCGCTACGGCTAGACGACTTGGTTCGCATTCAGTGCCACTGCTAGGCGTCAGCCTTCGTTAGTTGCTTCAGCTGGCGGCGTATCGTGTGATCCCCCAGCAGAAACAGCGACAGTGCCAGCACGATTAACGCAGCCCCCACCAGCACCAGTACCCCCAAGCTTTCACCATTGAGCAGGCTTCCCAACGACAACGCCAACACCGGCGTAATCAGCGTCACTAACGCCACCGTCGCCGCCGACAGCCGGGCCAACACCTGATAATAGCAATAGAACCCCAACAACGACCCAAACACCGCCAGATACAGTATCGCGGACAGGCCCCGGTAATCGCCGCTAAAGCTCAGCGTCTGGCCGGTAATGGCCATGCCCATGGCATAACAGGGTAACGATAGCAGCAAGCCGCCCACGGTTTGCTGCATGGGCTGCAGCCCGGCGCCCACTCGCTGCACCGCAATGCCACTGCCGGCAAACAAGGTCACTGCGCTAAGCATCCACAGCAAACCCACTCCCCGGCCGCCCATGTCCTGCCCGGCGACCAGCACCTGCAGGCTGTCATCAAACACCAGCACCAACCCGGCTAAACCAATTAGGCAGGCGCTCCAATGCCAGCGATTAAGGCGCAAACCACCCGGCAGGGCTTGCAGCATCAGCCCGGACAACAGCGGCGCCAGCCCAAAGATCACTGAAATTAACCCGGAAGGAAGGTGAACCGCCGCCATATAGCTACAGCCCATAGCGCCAAAAATACCCGGCAGAGACGCCAAATAGCTGAGACGCGCGCGAGCATGCAACGGCAAAGGTTGGCGCTTTATCCATAACCAACCCAGCCCCAGCAGCGCAGCAATACCCATGCGCACACCGGCGGCGGCCAGCGGCGCCATGGCGTCACCACTCCATTTAATCCCCAATGGAGTGGTTGCCCACACCGCCACTACGATCAAATATGCTGCCAAGGTTGGCATGCCGTTCTCCTTAAATGAGACACACGTTTCAAGCGAGAGCGTGGTCCTAGCTTTTTTCACTCTGAAGCCAACAAGCGCGGCCAAATGTTGGTGCGCGGCCTCCGTGATATCAGCCAGGAAAATCCATTCCGTGTTGAAACTTGCAGCGGGTTTACGGCCTACCACCTTCCCCATTAAACGAAAAAAGGCCGCAGGTCAGGGACACTGCGGCCTTCGTGCAGAACTGAAACGTTCAGTCACACAGCCGTCGCCCTTGCGCACGCCATTGGCGGGCACAGCGGTCTGCGACTAATGCGTTCAGTTTCAGTACGATAGAAAGCATGCGACCATTCTGCTCAAGATAACGAGAGCGCACAAGATGAATGTCTATCTAGTGGGCGGCGCGGTGCGGGATTTCCTGCTCGGCCTCCCCGTTACAGAAAAAGATTGGGTCGTGGTCGGTGCCACCCCGAAGGAAATGGAAGCCAACGGGTTCCGCCCCGTGGGCAAAGATTTCCCCGTATTCCTGCATCCAAAAACGCAGGAAGAATACGCCCTGGCCCGAACCGAACGGAAATCCGGCCACGGTTATGGCGGCTTTACCTTCCATGCCGCCAGCACGGTCTCTCTAGAAGAGGATCTGATTCGCCGCGACCTGACCATCAATGCCATGGCGCAAGCCCGTGGTGGTGAAATCATCGACCCGTTTAATGGCCGCGTGGATCTCAAAGCTCGCCTATTGCGCCATGTTTCCCCCGCCTTTGCCGAAGACCCCTTGCGGGTATTGCGGGTTGCCCGTTTTGCCGCTCGCTACCACTGGCTAGGGTTTCAGGTGGCCGATGACACACTTATGTTGATGAAACAACTGAGCGACTCCGGTGAGCTGGGTTATCTTGTCGCTGAGCGGGTTTGGAAAGAAACCAGCCGAGCGCTCATGGAGCGCGATCCTCAGGTGTTCTTTCAGGTACTTCACCGCTGCGGCGCACTGCATGCCTTATTTCCAGAGCTTGCCGCGTTGGATGGCGTACCTCAGCCGGAACAACACCACCCGGAAGTGGATACGCTGCTTCATCAATTCCTTTGCCTTGAGCAGGCCGCTCGGCTCGGCTTAGGCCTTCACGCTCGCTATGCGCTGCTATGCCATGATCTGGGCAAGGGTAACACCCCAAAGGAAGAGTGGCCCCGACACATTGCCCACGAAATCCGCAGCGCTCGTCTAAGCAAAAAGGTATCGAAGCGATTGAAAGTTCCCAAGGAAGCCGCGACCTTGGCCGCCTTGGTCGCTGAGTTCCATACTCACAGCCACCGTGCATTGGAACTCAAGCCGACCACGGTGTGGAAACTGTTCAAGTCGCTGGATATCTTTCGTCGCCCGGAGCGGCTAACGGATTTCTTGGGAGCCTGTGAAGCCGACGCACGGGGCCGCACCGGTTTCGAAAACCGCGAGTATCCTCAAGCCTCCTATTTACAGGGCGCGGCACATGCTGCTCGCCAGGTAGATATACAGGCGCTGCAGGCCCAAGGCCACGAAGGCCCGGCACTGGGGGAAGCGATTGAGCAAGCCCGCATTGATGCCATCGCCACCTTTAAACAACAGGAGCTTAATCCCTGATGAACGCCCCCGTCGCCCTGGTTACCGGCAGCGCCCGCCGTATTGGTGCCCAGATTGTTCGCACCCTGCATCAGCACGGGATGCGGGTGATCATTCATTACCGGGGTAGCCAGGCAGAAGCCGAGAGACTGGCTGCCGAGCTAAATCAGCTACGCCCCAATAGTGCAGGGTTACTGCAAGCCGATTTGGACCAACCCGCCGCCGTGCGCCAACTGGCCAGCGACGCCCTTGCCTGTTTCGGCCAGCTGGATTTGCTTGTCAATAATGCCTCCAGCTTTTACCCCACGCCCATAGAACAGGCAAACGACAGCGACTGGGAAAAGCTGATTCACAGCAACCTGCGTGCCCCCTTTATCCTCAGCCAGCAGCTGACGCCTGCGTTACGCCAGCAACAGGGCTGTATTATCAATATTGTCGATGTTTACGCAGAAAAACCGCTGCAAACGCATACTCTGTATTGCATGGCCAAGGCCGGCCTTGCGATGATGACCAAAAGCTTGGCCCGGGAACTGGGACCAGAGATTCGCGTCAACGGCGTCTCCCCAGGGCCCATTCTGTGGCCAGAAGCCGGGCAGATGAACCAGCGGGCCATCCAGGACGCCACCGCCCTGAAACGCAGCGGCGAGCCGGATGACATTGCCAACACGGTTTACTGGTTAGCCACAGCGGCGCCCTTTATTACCGGGCAAATCCTCGCCGTGGACGGGGGGCGTTCACTGGCCTTGCAAGGAAGCTAACAACAAAACACGAAAGGATTCTCGGGGGGGACTCATGAAAATTATCGGGGCAATACTGCTATCACTGGCGACGGCCTCTGCCAGCGCAGAAATCTATCGTTGGAAAGACGCCAATGGCAACTGGCAATTTGGGGACAAGGCACCCCAAGAGCAACACGAAACCTTGGATGTAAAGCCACCTCCGAAGATTGGCCAGGATGACGCCAGGGATATCCATGCTCGCACCCAACGGCTACTGGAAAGCCAGCAAGCCCAGGCACGGCAAAAAGCGCAGGCAGAAGAAAACGCACGAAAGGAATACAGAAAACGGTTTGCGGAACCCTGCAAGGCAGCAGAAAAACGTCTCGAGCAAATGAACGGGCCTTTTGTCTATGTGGATGAAGACGGAACCCACCGCAACGCCAGTATTGAAGAGGTTGCCGCAGACCAGCAGAAAACCCGAAAATGGATCGACCAACATTGCGACTTCTAACGCTTCTTCTCATTCTTCTTAGCGCCAGCGCCCAGGCGAACATTTTTCAATGGCGTGATGACACTGGCAAGTTGCATTTCGGTGACCGCCCACCGGAAGGAGCCCAAACCGAAACCATCACTCCGGATATCAGCCCACAACTCAAAGACCTGGACATTCAGGTTAAACGCCAGGATTTCGCCCTGAGCGGCGACCTGCAACAGCAAACCCTGGACAACATCCGCCACATCTATCAACGCTACCGCCGAGACTTCGGGCTGGACCTGCACGGCACCGCAGAAGTGAACCTGTTTTTGATTGAAAAACAGGACGATTTTCAACAATGGATGGTTGACCGGATTGGCTCCAGCAGCCGTCATTATGCCGGCGTGTTTATTCCTTCAACCAACGAAGTTGCCGTGTGGAAATGGACCAAAAACGAACAACAAGTAGCCCAGACGATTCTTCATGAGTCCAGCCATGTGCTGCTCTACCAATTGTCACCGTCTGCCCCTGTGTGGCTACATGAAGGACTTGCACAATATTTTCAAATGCTGAAAACACAACCGGATGGGCGCCTGAAAATCAGTGCTCTGCCCGATGCCCAAAAACGCATTCAGACCTGGGTTGAACAACAGCGCCTGATCACCCTGCGGCAGTATCTCTCTCTGGATGATGCTCAATGGCGCAAGATGGCTCACCAGCTCAACGCCATTCCCTACACCGTTGCGTGGGCAACCACCGCCTTTCTTATGTCCAAACCGGTTGGCCGTTCTATTTTGCGGCAGATGCTTCAGGATCTGGAAAAAAACCATCAGAGGCCAACGCTTCAACGTATCGACCACCTCTACCCCGGTGGTCTCTCTCGGCTGGAATACGATTTCTTCCGTTGGGCGCAAAGTGATATGACACCGCATTGGTATTGAGAGACGCAGCACGGAACACGCTGTCTCTCAGGCCCACCGATGGCTGCCGAGTTACGCCACTATGGGGCTAACGCAAACTGCAAAAACTATCGCTCCTTGCCGCCGAACGGCACCACCCATAAGTTCTGCCCACTGAAATCAGCCGCGTCCAACAATGCCCGGTAGGGTGCACGGGTTTGCGGGTGCATGGCATCCGGGGCCAGATCGACCAGGGGTTTTAGAACAAAAGCATGCTTGAGAATTTCGTCCCGGGGCAGCTGCACACCCTCTATCTCACCCACACAATCATTGTAGGTGAGAATATCAATATCCAAGGTTCGGCTTGAAAACTTTTTCTCGCCCCGCACCCGACCATGCTCCTTTTCGATCTCTTTTAGACAGGCAGCCAGTTCTCCCACACTCAAGGCTGTCTTCAGCCCCACCACTAGGTTGTAAAAGGCATCACCATCGAAACCCACCGCTTCACTTTCGTACACCGGGCTGATCGACAAGGGGGAAAATGCCCGCTTTAGGGCATCTAACCCAGAGCTAATATTGTGCTCACGGTCGATATTGGAGCCCAGGCTAAGAAACACCTGAGCCTGAGACACATCAGGCATCAGGACGCACACCCCGCTCAATGATCACCCCCACATCACGGGCACCGCGCAAAGCCCCTGGCTTGCTGAGTCGCAATTTTAGCCACGGCACGCTGAACTCATTCAACACCAGCTGCGCCACATTCTCCGCCAGAGTTTCCACCAGCTGAAATTCACTGCCCTCAATGAAGGTGATCACCCGCTTGCCAATGGCTTTGTAATCCAATGCATCATCAATGTGATCCGAGGCCGCTCCTTTGCAAATATCCGCCGCCATTTCCAGGTCCAGGCTCACGGTCTGGCGGATGCGGCGCTCCCAATCGAAAATGCCGATTACGGTATCCACTTTCAAATCATTGATATAAACAATATCCATACTGGCTCTCTTGCCGTGGCATTCATCGACGCTAGCGCACTGGATGAATCCCATTTCAGGTAATCAGATGTTACGCTTGCAGCTCAGGCAGCAATGGGATGCTGTGTACAATGGCCCCCAAGTACTACATGGGCGCCAATTTCGCTGCCTCAGCGATGTGATGGGAGATTATAACCGGTGCAAGCAGGGACATTACAGGAAGTCTGGTTCTGGTTATTGCCATTGTGCGTAGCCGGCTATCTGATGGGCTCAATTTCCAGCGCCATTCTGGTCTGCCGTTTGTTCGGCTACCCGGATCCGCGCACCGAGGGCTCCAACAATCCCGGGGCCACCAATGTACTCCGTATTGGCGGCAAACCCGCAGCCGCCCTCACCTTGCTGGGCGACGTGCTCAAAGGGGTAATACCCGTGGTGCTCGCCCGCTATCTGGATATGGGCCCCTTTGTGGCCGCACTGGTGGGCGTCTTTGCCTTCTTAGGCCATCTGTATCCCGTATTCTTTCACTTTCAAGGCGGTAAAGGCGTGGCCACAGCCTTTGGGCTACTGTTTGTTCTGCACTGGCCCAGTGGGCTGTTAGCCGGCGCGACTTGGCTGCTGGTATTTGCCCTCAACCGTATTTCCTCAATCGCCTCACTCAGTGCCTTCGTGGTAGCACCAGCCTGTATTTTCGCCTGGCTGCCCCAAGCCTTCTGGCCCATTCTGGCCCTTTCCATCGTGCTGATTCTGCGACATCGCAGCAACCTGCAAAAAATACTGCGTGGGGAAGAGCTGGGGTTCAGGAAAAAAAGCTAGCTACACGTTCCAACACGGCAAAACATGATGATTTCTGAGACACACCACCAGCGCCCCCCTAGGGCGCCGGGCTGAGCTTACTGAGAGTAAACCGAACTTAATCCGCGCCTTGCAGCTTCACCAGTTCCGTCAGCGGCCAGCGCGGGCGGATCTTGATGGGTAGCTCGGCCCGTTCCCCGGCCTGCAACCGCAGGGCTCCCGCAAAAGCGATCATGGCACCGTTATCCGTGCAGTATTGAGGCGCGGGGTAATAAACGTCCACACCCCGTTTTTTCATCTGTTCCGCCAACTTAGCACGCAACGACTGATTCGCACTGACCCCTCCAGCCATCACCAATCGCTTGTGGCCGGTCTGCTCCACCGCACGGCGGCACTTGATCACCAAGGTATCCACCGCCGCTTCTTCGAACGCACGAGCAATATCCGCCCGGTCCTGCTCACTTAAAGCGTCTTTTCCGCCCAAATCATTGATGGTATTTAACGTGAAAGTCTTGAGCCCAGAAAAGCTCATATCCAAGCCTGGACGATCGGTCATCGGGCGCGGAAAACGGAACCGACCTGCCGTACCTTGTTGCGCCAACGTCGCAACACGGGGGCCACCGGGGTAACCCAAGCCCATCATTTTTGCGGCTTTATCAAACGCCTCTCCAGCCGCATCATCCACTGATTCCCCTAAAATCTCATATTCCCCCAGGGCCTTAGCGTCCAGCAGCAGTGTGTGGCCCCCGCTAACCAACAGCGCCACAAAGGGAAACGCAGGGGCATTAGGCTCCAGCAAGGGCGCCAGCAGGTGCCCCTCCATGTGGTGCACGGCCACCGCAGGCAAATTCCAGCCAAACGCCAACGAACGGGCCACACCCGCCCCTACCAGCAAAGCGCCGGCCAGCCCAGGGCCAGCGGTAAACGCCACCCCATCCAACTGTTGCGGTTGGGTATTAGCCTCCGTCATGACTTCGCGTATCAATGGCAGCACCCGCTGCACATGATCACGGCTGGCCAGCTCCGGCACCACACCGCCATAGCGAGCATGCATCTCTACTTGGCTATATAGGGCCTGCCCCAATAGCCCCTGCTCGGTGTCATAGATAGCCACGCCGGTTTCGTCGCAGCTCGATTCAATACCCAATACGCGCATGGTGATCAACCCTGTGAAATTGCGTTGCCATGATAACGATGAACCGTAGGATTTGCATTTCCTCACCACTAGGGTAGAATCCCCGCCTCGCCGCACCCCGGGACCACCTGAGCCCGCGGCGACCCCCATAAACTCTAATTTCTAGGAAGGTGATTCTTCATGCCTCAGGTGAAGGTGAAAGAAGGCGAACCGTTTGATGTGGCCCTGCGCCGTTTCAAGCGTGGCTGTGAAAAAGCGGGTATTCTCTCTGAAGTGCGTCGTCGCGAGCAATACGAGAAGCCCACACAAGAGCGTAAGCGCAAGCGTGCCGCAGCCGTCAAGCGTCACCTTAAAAAACTGCAGCGTGAGCAACTCGCACGCAAACGTTTGTACTAAGGTATAGACGTCTGATGAGTGCGCTCAAAGAGCAGCTCACTGCGGCCATGAAAGACGCCATGCGTGCCAAAGAAAAGGCACGTCTTGGTGTTTTTCGTATGGCGCTTGCAGCAATCAAACAAATTGAAGTGGACGAGCGCATCGACCCTGATGATGCACGTGTACTCGCCCTGCTCGACAAATTGATCAAGCAGCGCAAGGATTCAGCCACACAATACCGTGACGCGAACCGCCCAGAATTGGCGGAAATCGAAGAAGCGGAAATCGTGGTGCTTCAAGAATTCCTCCCCACCCAGCTCACCGATGCGGAAATTGACGCCCTTATCGATGACGCCATGGCTCAAACCGGTGCTTCAGGCATGCAGGACATGGGCAAAGTAATGGGTATTCTCAAGCCGCAATTGCAAGGCCGTGCCGATATGGGCGCAGCTAGCGGTAAGGTTCGCGCTAAACTCGCCTGAGCCAACCATACAGCGTTCCCGCTACGTTATCCCTTTCATCCCAGTACCTTGGGGCGAAACAGACAGACACACACCTGACACCTTACCAGCCAGCGCCCGCATTAAACTTTCCCCACATCGGCAATTCTGCTTGAATAGCAGCCCACGCAGAGAGTCCGCGCACCATGGCACGCATTCCGGAAAATTTTGTTCAGGACCTTCTGGCTCGTACCGATCTGGTGGAGCTGATAGACGCTCGCGTGCCCCTAAAAAAAACTGGCCGCAACTACAGCGCCTGCTGCCCATTCCACCAGGAAAAAACGCCCTCCTTCACTGTCGCGCCAGATAAGCAATTTTATTACTGCTTCGGCTGCGGTGCTTCCGGCAACGCCGTGGGCTTCCTAATGGAATATGAGCACCTGAACTTTCCGGAAGCGGTGAAGCAACTCGCCGATCGCGCCGGCATGGAGGTGCCTGAATCGCGACCAGAAACCACCGCCGATCGCCAGAAAAAAGATCGCCTGCAATCCCTTTACGACCTGCTTAGCCGCGCCGAAAAGTTCTACGTGCAACAGTTACGCCAAGCGCCTGAGCGTCAAAAAGCAGTGAATTACCTTAAAAACCGAGGGTTAAGCGGCGAAATTGCAAAACAGTTCGCCATTGGGTTTGCGCCACCCGGCTACGACAATCTAATCAACGGCCTTTCTCTCACTGAAACCAGCCTGGAACAAGCCGTTACCGGTGGCCTGCTGGTGCGCCGGGAAGACAATAACCGCACCTACGATAAATTCCGGGATCGCATCATTTTTCCCATTCGCGATAGCCGCGGCCGCACCATCGGCTTTGGCGGTCGAGTGCTGGGCGACGGCAAGCCGAAATACCTTAACAGCCCAGAAACCCCCGTTTTCCACAAGGGCCAGGAGCTTTACGGGCTATGGGAGTGGCGCCAGAGCCGGGACCGCAGCGACCGCCTCTATGTAGTCGAAGGTTACATGGACGTGATCGCCCTAACGCAGCACGGCGTACCCAATGTGGTCGCCACCTTGGGCACCGCCACCACCGAAGATCACGCCCGCAAACTGTTCCGCCAGGTCAATGAAGTGATCCTGTGCTTTGACGGGGATAAGGCCGGCGTGCGTGCCGCTTGGCGTGCGCTGGAATCGCTTCTGCCGGCGCTGGATGACGGCAAACAGGTGCGTTTCTTATTCCTCCCAGACGGAGAAGACCCGGACACACTCGTGCGCCAACAAGGGCCAGAGGCGTTGCGAGCACTCACTGACAAAGCCGACGCCCTGTCCACCTACCTGTTCCGACATCTATCAGAAGGGCTGGATTTGGAGACCGTGGATGGCCGCGCCCGACTTGCTCGCCTCGCCTTGCCCTACCTGGACAAGCCCGCCGGTCCGGTCTACCGCGCCCTGCTCACTGAAGAGCTCAGCCGCCTGACCCGGCTGGACAAGGAATCACTGATCCAGCTCAAGCCGGCACCGGCAGCACCCCGGCCTACGCCGAGCACCTCGTCACAGGCTGGCAACGCCTACGGTTATGGGCATGGGCATGGGCATGGTGACGAGGATTTCGGTTCCCCGCCGCCCACCGAAGACGATCCCGGCATGCCCTACCCGGAAGATTTCGCCTTCGCGGACGGCGGCAACAACGGCAGCAGCAATAATTTTACCGCAGACAATCGCAACCGGATTCGCCCCAATCCACGCCAAAATGGCGGTCGCAAAGGCCCACTAACCTTGGCCGAGCGCCTGGTACTTGTACTGCTGGATTACCCATCACTGATAGAGCAGCATCCGTTGCCCGACAACATCGAGCAACTGCCGTTACCGCATATCGACCTACTGGTTCAGGTCGCCGGGCTGTGCCGTCAAAATCATAGCGCTGCCGCCTTGCTCGGCGCCTTGATGGCCCTGGAGCAGGGCGAAACATTATCTCGCCTGCTCAAAGCCAGCCTCAAACCGCCAATGGAAGAAGAAATGGCCACTCGGCTATGGCTCGATGCCCTATCACAGCTGGAAGTGAGCCGCCTGGAGGCCGCATTAACAGAGGTAGAACAGGCCGGCATGCCCGACCCGGCGCACTGGCAGGCGCTGCATAAAGCCTTGGCTGAAGCCCGCCAACACGCCCGCAAACCCTTCGACTAGCCCGGCCAATGGCACAGCCCCGGGGTTGCATTGACTGGCCGTAGCCCCCACATCCCGGTATAATACGCCGTTTTCCCACGCCACCATCACGCTGGCAAGCGCAAGCTCCCAGCACGACGTTACGGGCTTTAATTGCATGACGACTCAAAAGCAGCAGCAACAATCTCAGCTGAAGCAGTTGATCGCACTAGGTAAGGAACAGGGCTACCTTACCTACGCTGAAGTGAATGACCACTTGCCGGACTCCATTACAGATACCGATCAAGTAGAAGACATCATTCAGATGATCAACGACATGGGCATCACCGTGGTGGAAAAAGCCGCCGATGCCGACCAGTTGACGATCGACGAAAGCGCCGACAGCACAGACGAAGTCGCCGCTGAAGAAGCCGCTGCCGTGCTCGCCTCCGTAGAAAACGAACCCGGCCGCACCACCGACCCGGTACGCATGTACATGCGCGAAATGGGCACCGTGGAGCTGCTCACTCGGGAAGGCGAAATCGAAATTGCCAAGCGCATTGAAGAAGGCACCCGTGAAGTTCTTCACGCCCTCGCCTTCTGGCCCGGCGCAGTCGATATGGTGATTGACGAATACGCCCGCGTGGAAAACGAAGAACGTAAGCTCACCGACATCATTGCCGGCTACTTGGATCCCAATGACGATGGCGCGGCAGCGACCAACGCCAATCGCGACCCTGCTTTTGCTGAAAAAGCCAAAAAGGCGGCAGAAGAAAAAGCTAAGGCAAAAGAAAAAGCCAAAGAAGAAGGTTCTGACGATAAAGACAGCGACGACGAAGACGAAGAAGATGAAGGCGGCTTGGATCCGGTATTGGCCGCAGAACGCTTCGAGACGCTGAAAAAACTGCAAGAGAAAGCAGAACGCTCTCTCAAGCGTAACGGTCGGGACCATGCATCCACCGCCAAGGCATTAGAAGCGCTAGCAGAACACTTCACCCTGTTTAAACTGGTGCCGCGTATTTTCGACAGCATGCTCGTTGGTGCACGCGACAACCTGGACCTGGTACGTAAATTCGAGCGCCAAATCATGTCCGCCACCATCCGCCGTGGCGGTATGGATCGTAAGGATTTCATCAAGGCATTTCCTGGCAATGAAACCAACATGGAGTGGATCGATAGCCAGCTGAAAACCAAAAAAGGCAAAGCCATCGCCGATAAACTGAGCGTCGTCAAAGAAGACGTTCAGCGTGCCCAGCGTAAAATCAGCACTATCGAAGACATCATTGGCTTGCCCGTTGCCGACATCAAGGAAATCAACCGTCGCATTTCCATTGGCGAAGCAAAAGCGCGTCGCGCCAAGAAAGAAATGGTCGAAGCCAACCTGCGTCTGGTTATTTCTATCGCCAAAAAATACACCAACCGAGGGCTACAATTCCTCGACCTGATTCAGGAAGGCAACATCGGCCTGATGAAAGCCGTAGACAAGTTCGAATACCGCCGTGGTTACAAATTCTCCACCTACGCTACTTGGTGGATTCGTCAGGCCATCACACGCTCCATCGCCGACCAGGCACGCACCATCCGTATCCCGGTACACATGATAGAGACCATCAACAAGATCAACCGGGTACAACGTCAAATGCTGCAGGAAATGGGCCGCGAACCCACTCCAGAAGAGCTGGGTGTACGCTTGGAAATGCCGGAAGATAAAGTTCGTAAAGTACTCAAGATTGCCAAAGAGCCAATCTCCATGGAAACCCCCATCGGTGACGATGAAGATTCCAGCCTCGGCGACTTTATCGAAGACGGCAACATGGAATCCCCGGTAGATTCCGCCACCTCGCTTGGCCTGGAAGAAGCCACCCGCGACGTACTGGCCAACCTCACCGCTCGGGAAGCTAAAGTCCTGCGCATGCGTTTCGGTATCGACATGAACACTGACCACACCCTTGAGGAAGTGGGAAAACAGTTCGACGTAACCCGTGAACGTATTCGTCAGATCGAAGCCAAGGCACTGCGCAAACTCCGGCATCCGAGCCGCAGCGAGCACCTACGCAGCTTCCTCGACGGCGACCTGTAAAACCGGCAAATGCAAAATGCCTGGGCTGCGTTGCAGCCTGGGCAATAATAAAAAAGAGTACAGCCTTTCCCTAAACCAAATACACGTTATAATCTTCGCCCGCGCGACAGCGCAGGCAAGCGTCAGGCGTTCAACATAAGAAGACGTCAGGCGATTTCTCAGGGCCTATAGCTCAGCTGGTTAGAGCAGTCGACTCATAATCGATTGGTCCCAGGTTCAAGTCCTGGTGGGCCCACCATTTCTGCATGCTGACAATCCATATTTTCTCTTTTTAATCAAAGAGATACGGAAAATTCAGCAGCCTACACATTCCAGCCCTTCAACCCTGGGCCAGTCGATTGCTCCCAAAAGTACAAATTCGGTACAGTGACCGAATCTATCAGGGATCGATAAGACTATGGCTACTCTCGTTAAAACCCCTTCCGGCACATGGAAAGCCGTCATTCGTAAAACGGGGTTCCCCACTACTGCGAAAACCTTTCGCACCAAACGCGATGCAGAAGATTGGTCGCGACGCACCGAAGATGAAATGGTGCGTGGCGTTTACATCCAACGCGCCCCCGCAGAACGAATGACGGTGGCGGATGCTCTCAAGCGCTACCTGGCGGAAGTCTCCCCAACCAAGCGCCCAGCTTCAGCAGCCTGTGACGTTCGGCACTCAAAACCTCTCATCAAAGGGCTGGGCAAATACTCGCTAGCAGCACTGTCCCCTGAGATTATTGCCAAGTATCGCGATGAACGTCTTGCTGGCCTGGACCGCAAAGACGCCAAGGGCAACCCCGACCCAAGACCACGATCACCCAACACGGTAAGACTCGACCTGGCATTACTCGGGCATATGTTCACCACCGCTATCAGGGAGTGGGGAATCGGCCTGCCGTCCAATCCCGTACAAAATATTCGCCGCCCTGCCCCACCACCTGGGCGCGAGCGCCGACTCACCCAGACGGAAGAAGAGCGCCTTCTGACTGCGGTCGATAGCCACTCCAACCCCATGCTGGGCTGGATCGTCCGGCTTGCCCTGGAAACCGGGATGCGCTCGGCAGAGATCACCACGCTACGGCGTAACCAGGTTGACCTGAAGCGACGGATCGTACGCTTACTGGAAACCAAGAACACCGCGCCACGCACCGTCCCGCTCTCCAGTACAGCGACAGCCATACTTCAGGAAGCTCTTGCTAATCCGGTCCGCCCCATCGACACAGATCTGGTGTTCTTTGGGGAACCAGGCAGAGACGGCCAACGCCGCCCCTATAACTTCAACAAACCTTGGCTAAAAGCGAAGGAAACTGCGGGACTGAAAGAACTCCACTTCCATGACTTGCGTCATGAAGCCGTAAGTCGGTTAGTCGAAGGGGGGCTCAGCGATCAGCAGGTGGCCGCAATCAGCGGTCATAAGTCCATGCAGATGCTGAAACGATACACTCACCTAAGAGCGGAAGACCTGGTAGAAGAGCTGGATTCCATCACTCTTCGTCGCAATAGCAAAAACTCGGCCGAGCGGTAGAAGCCCAGCAACAGAATGATGTAATTTCACAGACCCCTGAAATGGTACAAGGAATGACCATGACTGAGATGAACATAGAACACACGGAAGGGAATTCTATCGAGTTTGGCAGCTACCACCTATCGTGGCTGGCTTATATCGCCCCCACGTTCTGGCACAGCATATTTGGTTTCGGTGCCTACCTGCTGATAGGGCTCCATCCCGCGCTACCATTCATGCTGTGCCCGCTAGTGCTACTCCACTATGTCTACCGCATCCTGGTTATCAACAGTATTAAGCTGACACTGGATGAAAAGGGAGTCTGGGTATCAGGCGGCATTCTGCCTTGGGCATCAGGAGGAAGTGGTGTTCGTTGGCGAGATCTTGAAGACGCCAGTTTCCGCCAAGGCTTTTGGGGCTGGCTGTTCAAATCCTACTTGATCAGGATTGGTCATCGCTTCACCAAGGAAAGCGAAATCGTTATGCCTCATGTCAAAAACGGGGCAAACGCAGCGGTGCAAATCAACAACCTGCATGGCCAATACCTCAACGAATCTCCTATTACAGAACGATAATTTCAGCTTCTATACAGCCCCCTTCCGGCAGTTCAGTCTCGCCAAACAGTGCTCTCAAAAGATGATTTTTCGTTTTTTGAGAGCGCCAATTGTAAAAACTTCACTTTCTTAAATTTTTCACATTTCCTGAGGAGGAGGGGGAAGAGGTACTCCGGCTTTGCCGGAGTGGTGGCAAACGGCACCCACTTGCGAATCCTGCACTATCCCCCTCCTCCTCCAAAAGTTACTCATGAGTCACTTTTTCGGTCTCCTCCTGCCTCTCTGAAAACAGCCCCAAGCCCGGTTGGCGCTCCTGTCGCCGTATTGACGGTCGCGAATTCAAACGTACTTTAGAAGGCGTTAACGAATCGTACCGAAACGTCGGGTTAATTATGGAAACTTCATCAACGGAAAGATGGCTAGCCGATAAATTCAAAAGCCCTTTGCTTCGCATGGCAGATTTGGCCGAAGTGCTTTATCGCAGTGAGGATGGATTGCGTGTCTCGTTGTACCGAGACTGCGAGCTCTCACAACGACTCAATGCGGCCAGAGTCAAAATAGGCCGCCGGGTATATTTCCGGATTCAGGATGTCGCGCGAATTCTCGATGAGGGCGTGCAATGAGTCGTGGCGATATTCCCAATCCCATTCAGCGGTTCCGCAAGCACGGAAACTTCACGGTCCTCGACAATGACTTAATTCGGGACAAGCGAATCACGTTCCAGGCTCTCGGGCTTTTGACGTTCATGCTGCACCTCCCGCCCGACTTCCAGTTGCGCCTGGCGTTTCTTGAAAAGCAGCGCAAAGGCAATGGCCGCGATTTCATTCGCGCCAGGATGGCGGAACTGGAAAAGGCCGGATATCTCCGGATCACCAAACTGAAAGACGGCAAAGGACGCTGGCGCGCCACTCTATGGCAAGTCACCGAAGTACCGGACCAATGGCATGGCCACTCACCGGATAACCCCGACCTTTCCCCGTTCCTGCTCAACCAGCAAGGAGAATGACAATGACGTTAAACGCCGCCAATGACTCCCAGTCCATTTACCAAATCCAGGAATCCGTGGTGTTCGATTCCACGCTCAGCCTAACGGCTTTGGGCATCTACACCTTTCTCACCGCAGTGGACAACATTGCTCACCCCAACATTGTCGCGCTGCTTCAGGAAAGCCACCCACAGTGCTCGCAAAACGACATCAAGGTGGCGTTGCAGGAACTGGTAGACGCAGACCTGCTGATGTACCGGCTTCCCCCTCACAGACCTGCCTGGGAAGTCATTAACCACTGTCACGACTAATCCATCCCACCAAGGGCCAACAAGGAGTAAGAAACGATGAAACGTTTAACCAAATGGATGTTACCCGCCCTACTCGCAGGCTCATTGAGCCAGCAAGCCATGGCAAGCGGTGTGCCCGTTATCGATGTGGCTGGCTTAACCCAAGCCATCCAACAGTTCCAGCAAATGAGCATGCAATACCAACAGATGATTCAGCAGTACAACACACTGAAGGACCAGCTCGGCAACATGCAGGAGCAGTTGCAGGTTCAGCGCGACAACCTGCTGGCCGTCACCGGTGAAAACGGCTATGGAAGTTGGGGAGAACTGCCCTACGACCTGGAATCCCTAGACGCGAGCCTGGAACAGCTCATGGATGACTATGGGCTGGCACAGAGCCAGGCTGGTCTGAGCGATTATGCAGCCCACAAGCGTCAGGAAAAGCTGGCTCCGCTGTTGACCCAGGCAGGGACCACCCAACAGCTTCTGGAGCGCTCACAGCAACGCTACAACACCCTCAAGCAGTTGATCCGCAAGGTGGATAACGCCCCCAACCTGAAAGCCGCCACGGATCTGCAAACCCGGATTTCAGGTGAGCAAGCCATGCTCACTAACGAGCTGATCAATATCACACTCCAGCAGCGTCAATACGAGTACGAGCAAGCCCTGGCCGTACAGCAGGAAAAAGACGCGCCCCGCTACCGCTTGTTTGAGGAGTAAGTCATGAACCGTTTTGCCCTGATGATGATCTTCCCCGCCCTGCTGCTGATCGGCTGCGATAACGGCCCGGAAGGCCGAAGCCTGGAGTATTTCAAGGCGCACCCGAAAGAAACCCTGACCGTCGCCTTTACCTGCGAGCTCGATCATCCCGGCTGGCAGCGCGAGGCCATGACCACACCACCCAAGGATTACAGCGCCACCACCCGCGAGTGCGTCAATGCCTGGGACAACCTGGATGCCGCTCGCACGGAGCTGGGCCTGGGTTATGAAGAGGCCAAGAAACTCGGCCTGGGCGACCGCTATCAACCCAAAGTCCGGCACCGGCTGTTTGAGTAAGGGAGACAGGCCATGTCCACCATCGCCAGCATGCACGCCCTTCTGGTCACTGACATTGTCACCGCCGTTTCCGGGCTGGCCCAGCAGACCATGGGGTGGTTACGCCCCATCTTTCTCAACCTGGTGGTGATCTATCTGGCCCTGACCGGCTACGCGCTGTGGGCGGGCAAGATAGAAATGCCACTCAATGAGTTGATATCGAGGCTGATTCGTATCGCGGCGGTATCCACCTTCGCCCTGAC
>UEXM01001514.1_pt1 | contig 19098 bp, 16 predicted proteins | sample 1796661 | NCBI WGS metagenome assembly UEXM01 (sample SAMEA4772469, study PRJEB27181) | metagenome | reverse complement strand
TCTGGTAAGTCGTATGCGTGTGCAGCTGAGGTGATGTTAAGGGCGGTCAAACAACCTGTGTCCCCTAAGGATGGGATTCGTTATAGCAGGTATGTTGTTGTGCGGAATAGTTATCCTGAGCTGAGGACTACGACTATTAAGACTTGGCTTGAGTTGTTCCCTGAGCATACATTTGGCCCGATGCGCTGGAGCCCACCACTGACGCATCATATCAAGTTGCCGTCTAGAGGTGACGCTGCGGGGATTGATTGTGAAGTTATATTTTTGGCCCTGGACCAACCCAAGGATGTCAGGAAGTTGCTGTCTTTAGAACTTACTGGTGCTTGGGTTAACGAAGCTCGAGAACTGCCGCTCAGCATCGTCCAGGGCCTAACCCATCGAGTTGGTCGTTATCCTACCAAGGCGAACGGTGGAGCTCCTTGGCGTGGTATATGGGCTGATACGAACCCGATGGCTGATGATCATTGGTGGCATCGGTTGTCTGAGCGCGATCCTGTGCGGGGAAAGTACAAGTGGAATTTTTATAAGCAGCCGCCTGGGATGCTCGAAGCGACTAGCGAATCTCCCGATGCCATGCCTGGTGCGAGTAGATGGTGGATAAATAATCCTAAGGCTGAGAACGTCAAGAATTTGCCTAATGGTTATTATGAGCAACAGATCGGGGATAAGGAGCTTGATTGGATTGAGTGTTATGTTGGCGGCAAATATGTTTATGTGAAGGAGGGTAAACCTGTTTGGCATGAGTACGATGACACAATCATGGTAGACCAAGACATTAGTGTTGATTTATCTTTGCCGCTGCACATTGGTTTGGACTTTGGATTAACACCTGCGGCTGTGATAGGTCAGAGGTATCCATCTGGTAAGTGGCACGTTTTGGAAGAGATAGTGACCGAGGATATGGGCCTTGAGCGGTTTGGCCAGATGTTGTTGTACGAGTTGAACATGAAGTACCCAAAGTTAGATGTAAAGGTTTGGGGTGACCCAGCGGGTATGAAGCGGGATGAGATCTTTGAGGTGACTGCTTTTGACCATTTGCGAACGATTGGTATGACGGCGCAGCCAACTGCATCAAATGATTTTCAAGTTAGGCGAGAGGCGGGAGCTGCACCTATGTTGCGATTAGTGGATGGGAAGCCAGGGCTAAGGGTTCACGCCCGATGTAATAGATTGAGAAAGGCCCTGTCTGGTGGATATCACTTTAAACGTATTGGTATTTCTGGTGGCAATGATCGCTTCAGGGATGCGCCCAATAAGAATGATTCATCTCACGTTGGCGATGCTTATGGGTATTTGTTACTTGGTGCTGGTGAGCATAGGCGTATAACTCGGGGTGCAAGGCGAGATCCGTATAAGCAGATGGTTGCCAAGACTGATTTCGCCGTATGGTGACGAGCCAAGATGTAGAACGCTGGTGTGGGTATAAGACTGTTTCGTTTCACTACGGGCATATAGCCTTGATGAGTTTGGGGCGAGAGGCTACGGAAATAAAGAACTCGATCCCTAATTATATGAAGTATATGCAAAACATGGCTGCGGGAACCCCCTCATTCACAATCATGGACCGGGGTAAGTTGGTGCTGTCTTTTGGGATTTACCCATTATGGTCAGGGGTTGCTGAAGGTTGGATGATCCCCAGCAATCTTATAAGTGGCAAGGCAATTGCTTTAGTGAGGGGTGCAAGGAATGTATTTAGCAATATTAATACTGTAATGCAATTGCATAGATTGCAGTTCATGGTACGTTCATCTCATGTACAGGCCATAAGGTTTGCCGAGGTGCTACAATTTAAGAGAGAGGCCGTCTTATCTCGTTATGGGCCAGGCGGTGATGATTATTACATTTACACGAGGTTTTACTAATGAGTGGAATTTTATCTAAGCCTAAAATGCCTGACACATCAAGGCAGATGCAGATGCAGTCGGACGCTATGGCGAAACAAAGTGAGGTGCTTGATAAGCAGGAGGCTAGGATCGAAGAGCAAGAAAAGACAGCTCAAAGGCAAATGGCTGCTAGATCTAGAGCAAGACGCAGGGGCAGGGGTGCTTATAGGCTTTTGCTTTCTCCAGAAAGGGGATCTGAAGCAGCTCAGGGTATTAAAGGATCTGCAACTAACTTAGGATAAAAGTATGGGATTTGGATCATTTTTTAGGCCAATATTTAGGCCAATTAGAAAGATTGTTAAAAAGGTTACAAAGCCTGTTGTTGGAGCTGTGGCATCTGCTTTGAATGTGGATAAAGGTCCGTCTGCCGCAGAGATACAAGCGAGACAACGGGCTGATCAACAGTTGGCCGCACGATTGAAGTCTGATAAAGAAAAAGCGGCTAAATCAGAAAAAGCCAGTGAAAAACAGTTATCGTCTACCGCATCAACTGCGTCTAGAGTTAAGAGGCGCGGAGGTAGAAGGGCTTATCGTCTTTTACTATCGCCATCTAGATCTCAGGCATCTCAGGGGATTAAGGGTGGCGGAACAACATTAGGATAAATTATGGCTAAGAAAGAAGTTTGGGATAAACCAAGACCAAAAGGATTAGGTAAGCCAAAAGGCTTAACAGATAAGCAAAAGAAACGAGCTATGGATATGGCTAGGCGCGGCGGAAGAAAATATCCAAACTTAGTAGACAATATAAGGGCAGCTAAATAAGTGACCTTAAAAAAACATCAAAATCCAAAGGGTGGCTTGAATGCAGCTGGTAGAGCTCACTTTAAAAGAACTACGGGAGCCAACCTTAAAGCGCCTGTCAAATCTGGTGATAATCCTAGAAGGGCATCGTTTTTGGCAAGAATGGCTGGCAACTCAGGTCCCGAGCGCGACAGTAAGGGTAGACCGACTCGATTGTTATTATCTTTGAAGGCCTGGGGTGCATCCTCGAAAGCTGATGCCAGGCGTAAGAGTGCTGCAATCTCCAAACGATTAAAAGGTAGGGAAAATGGCTCAACTTGAACCAAGAGAAATATTAAAACGGGCTGAGAAAGCCGAGGCTAGGAAAGAGCAATGGAGAACAATCTATGAAGAATGTTATGAGTTCGCGTTGCCGCAAAGGAATTTGTACTCAGGATATTACGAAGGCAATACTCCCGGACAAAATAAAATGGCCAGGGTGTTTGATGCTACTGCGATTAATTCAACTCAGCGCTTTGCTAATCGGATTCAGTCTGCTTTATTTCCACCTTATCGTAATTGGTGTATGTTGCAGGCTGGTGATGAAGTGCCACCCGAGCAAAAAGATGAGATCAGTCAGGCTTTAGATATTTATACAAAAAAGATGTTTGACACTATTCGTCAAACAAACTTTGACCTGGCTATGTCCGAGTTTTTGTTAGATCTGTGTGTTGGTACAGCAGTGATGTTGATTCAGCCAGGTGATGACGATGCCCCTGTGCGTTTTACTGCAGTGCCGCAATATTTGGTAAGCATTGAAGAGGGGCCTCATGGGGTTGTGGATAACGTCTACCGAAAAATGAAGGTGCGGCTTGATGTAATCCCAAGGCAATGGCCTGACGCAAAAATGCCTGAAGAGTTGGTCAAAAAAGCTCAGGAGCGTCCAGAGGAAGAAGTGGATCTTATCGAGGCCACTGTTTGGTCTGAGCCAATGCAAACGTATTGCTATCACCTAGTTTATTCTAAGGGAAAGAAGTCATCTGACGCAGTAGAGCTGGTCTATAGGACTATGAGTGTTAGCCCTTGGATTGTTGCTCGATATATGAAAGTTGCTGGTGAGGTATATGGGCGAGGGCCATTAGTTAGCGCATTGCCTGACATTAAGACTTTGAATAAGGTTAAAGAACTGGTTTTGAAAAACGCATCAATTGCTGTGTCTGGAGTATATACAGCAGCTGACGATGGCGTTTTAAACCCTCAAAACATTGCCATTGCTCCAGGCGCAATTATCCCAGTTGCCAGGAACGGAGGCCCCCAGGGTGAAAGTTTAAAGCCGCTGAAGTCTGCAGCAGATTTTAATGTCAGCCAGTTAATTATTAATGACCTAGTAATGGGCATTAAAAAGATGTTGCTGGATGACACACTACCATTAGATACTCAATCGGCTAGATCTGCAACTGAGATTGTAGAGCGCATGAAAGAGCTGTCTCAGAATATGGGCGCAGCTTATGGGCGTTTGATTACTGAGTGCATGATGCCTTTGGTTAATAGAATTTTGTATGTAATGGATGAGAAAAACTTAATATCCATGCCAATTAAAGCGGATGGCAAGGCTGTTAGGATAGTTCCTGTTTCTCCTTTAGCTCAATCGCAAAGCATGGATGACTTGCAGAATGTATTGCAATTTGCCCAGCTTGCACAATCTGCTGGCCCTATGGGGCAAGTTGCCATTAATCAAGATGAAATGATTGATTACATAATTGAGAAAATGGGAATCCCTCAACGTATTGTTAATAATGCAGAGCAAAGAGCTGCGGTTATTGAAGAAATGCAAAACTCAATGGCTCAGATGCAACAAGGGCAGCAGCCTGGAGCGCCTGTAAATGAATGATTTAGACGAGACTGATAAAGTTTTTGTGCGTTGCTTTTCCACAAAAGAGGGGCAAGCTGTTTTGGAATACCTTCGCGGTATTACTATTGAGCAGCCGACCTGGTTCCCTGGTGATGATCCATCTCATGGTTTTCATCGAGAGGGTCAAAATTCCATTGTCAGGGAGATTGAAAAGCGCTTAAAAAGAGGACGTAACTTATGACAGACGAAACACTGGCCGCAAGCGATAACTCAGAAGAAGAGCCGCAAAACGATAACCAGGAACAAGAAACATTACTTACACTAAACCAAGAGGAGCCGCAGGAAGAAACAACAGAATCTGAGCCTATGCCTCATATAAGCTCAGAGGAAACAGACGAAGATCCTATTGATTGGGGAGAAAGGCCAAACTGGATTCCCGAGAATTTATGGTCTAAAGATGATGGGCCTGACGTTGAGGGCGCATTCAATGAGCTTAGCAAGGTAACTAAAGACTACAAAGAGCTCAGGACAAAAATGTCTCAGGGACTGCATAAAGCGCCTAAAGATGGAGAATATGCTACGGAGTTATTTTCTGAGGCTAATGTTCCTGAAGATGATGAGATGCTTACTGGTTACAAGGATCTTGCTAAAAAGCATGGCATTAGTCAGGAAGCATTTAATGATTTTGCTTCTTTATATTTTGATGGATCAGGAGCTGCTCAAGATTTAGCTGAGACCAGTATTCAAGAGGAAAAGCAAAAGCTAGGGCGCAATGCTGATCGAATTATTACTGAGACCAGCACTTGGCTAACAAAGTTAAGCAGCGCTGGCGTTATTAATGATGCTGAGACTGAAGCAATTGCTAATGCATCCAACAATGCTAGTTTTATTACAGCTCTTAATAAAATTAGGCAGTCATATAATGAGTCACCAATCCCCGCAATTGAGATTCAAGAGGGCAATAAAATTGATCGAGCCGAGCTCGATTCTATGGTTGCTGATGAGAGGTATGGCAAAGATATGGCATACACCAAAAAAGTAGAGGATGCTTTTTACGCAGCATTTGAAACCTCATAGGCGTAACATGATAGACGGTTAAAGGTTGCACATCGATGCTATCGACAGTATATTCGATGGTGACTGATAACCGTTTATTCGGCCAGTTCTCGCAACACGCGGCCCAAGATGGATAACCGTAGCGATGTTAAACCTTATTTTAATTTTTAAAGGAGTAAACAAATGGCTGTATCTATCAGCAATGCATTTGTAACCCTTTTCGACAGCGAGGTTAAACAAGCCTACCAGGGTCAACGAGCACTGGCTGGATTGACACGCGAACGTACTGTCGAGGGTTCAACTGTAAAATTTCCGAAAATTGGCAAGGGGACTGCAAGTATTCGAGTTCCGCAAACTGACGTAACGCCTATGAGCGTAACGTATAGCCAAGTAACTGCAACTATGGAAGATTATATCGCAGCAGAATATAGCGATATCTTTAATCAGGCTAAAGTTAATTTTCAAGATCGTTCTGAGTTGGTTCAGGTTGTTTCTGGAGCAATTGGACGCCGAATGGACCAAGTTGTCATTGACTCATTGGTTGCGGCATCTGGCACGAATACTGTTGCTAACAGTGTTGGTGGATCAACAACAAACCTTAATGTTGCAAAACTCAGAGATGCCAAAAAGCAAATGGACGCTAAAAATGTTCCAGCAGAGGGTCGATGTATTATCGCTCACGCGAACAACATGGATTCATTGTTAGCTGAAACATCAGTTACGAGCGCCGACTTTAACACTGTTAAGGCTTTGGTTCAGGGTGAGGTAAATTCTTTCCTTGGGTTCAAATTCATTAGCATCGGTGATCGTGATGAAGGCGGCTTGGCAATTGATGGTTCTAGTGACCGAATTGTTTACGCATTCCACAAAGACTCAGTTGGTCTTGGTATCGGCATGAACCAGCAAAGCAGGGTTGATTACATACCCGAGAAAACTTCTTTCTTGGTGGCATCTATGTTCTCATCTGGGGCCGTTGCGATTGACGCAGACGGCATTACTAAAATCACTTGTCGTGAAAGCTAAAGGGAGATTAATTTATGGCATATTCTGAAACTGGTCTCCAGCCTATTGGCGGTCAAAGTAAGGCTGGCAGTTCACCACAAATGTGGTCATACACTACAACAGATGCAATTGCTGCTGTTAATACCTCAGGGTATTTCAACAGTGCAGCTGATCTGTTGAAGGTGGGTGATCTAATCTATGTCTATGACAGCAACACACCAACAGCAAGTTTGGTCATTGTTTTAAGCAATGCCTCAAGCGTTGTTGATGTGTCAGACGGTACAGCAATATCTGTAGCTGACTCAGACTAACTTTTGACTGATAGGGGCAGCTGTAAAAGGTTGCCCCGATTGAGAGGAGAGGTATGGCATCTGGTGATACCAAATTGTCTATTTGTTCAGACGCTTTGATAATGCTGGGAGCTTCACCTCTCTCATCTTTTTCTGAGGGAACAGATAGCGCTCAGATCACTGATCGTTTATACGATGACATCAGGGATAGCACATTGGGGATGTACCCATGGAGTTTTTCTTTTAAAAAGACGAAACTTAATAGGACTAATAATACCCCTGTAAACGAATTCAAATATGAATACCAGTTACCTGGTGATCGAATTAACAATGTAAGGGCTGTTTTTATTAGCGGCTCATCTGGAGCTAGACCTGTTCAATATGGGTGGGAAATACTAGGCGATAAATTACTTAGCTCCCAAGAACAAATTTTTATTGATTATCAGTATCCCACCCCAGAAGGTGAGATGCCGACTTATTTCGTGCAGCTGTTGAAATATATGATGGCTTGGAACATCGCCGAGACTGTTACCGATCAAATAACTAAATCAGACTACTTTAGAGGAATCGCAATTGGATCTCCTTCAGAAAACATGAGGGGCGGTTTTTTTCGAGCAGCTGCTTCAATTGACGGTCAAAGCAAACAGATAGAGGCGATTGAGGACTTTAGTTTAATATCGGTTAGAGGATGAGCAGAATTGTTCAAATGCAGACTAATTTTGCTGTTGGCGAAATTGATCCTCTACTTAGAGCTAGAATTGATTTAAAACAATATTACTCAGCTCTACAGACTGCTACCAATGTAGTTATTCAGCCCCAGGGCGGCGCTAAACGCAGAGAGGGTTTAAGGTATGTAATGACTTTAGACTCTGGAGCTGCAAGCGCAGTTAGGCTGGTTCCTTTTGAGTTTAATACTGATGATAGTTATATGTTTGCTATCACCCCAGGGAAGTTATATGTTTTTAGAAGTGGGGCTTTGGTAACAAATATAAACTCAACTGGTAATAACTATTTAGCAATTTCAGAAATAACAGCAGCAATGTTGCCCGAGATAAGGTTTGCACAGTCTGCTGATACAATTATTTTTGTTCATGAAGATCTACCTCCGATTAAATTAGTTAGAGGGGCTGATCACGATGAATGGACTAAATCTACAATTTCTTTTGATTTTATTCCTTACTTTGCATTTACTGTTAGCACAGTCGCGGGGACTAGCTTAACTACTGATTCCTTTGATCACTTAAAGCCTAACGCAACTAGTGGGAATATTAAAGTTGAGGCAATGAAAAGCGGGGGGTCATCTGAGAGTAATGTCTTTACCGAGGCCGCTGCATATTATGAAGATCAGTTTATTAATGTTACTCCATTTGGAAGATTAAGGATTGTTAGAAAGGTAGACAATCACACGCTGGAATGTGTTTCAGAAGTGCCATTGTTTGATACCAGTGATATTCCTAAAGCTAGTTTTGATATTGAAAGAGGATACGAAGAAGTATGGTCATCAACTAGGGGATGGCCAAAGGCGGTAACATTTCATGAGGGGCGTTTATGGCTTGCTGGGTCAAAATCATTGCCATCTACTGTTTGGGCATCTAGGGTAAATGACTTTTTTAATTTTGATAAAGGTGAGGGATTAGACGATGCCTCTTTAGAAGCAACCATTTCTACATCCACTCTAAACGCTATCACAGATATATTTTCAGGGAGAGATCTGCAAATATTTACTACTGGTGGTGAGTTCTATGTTCCCCAGGCGAATTTAGAGCCAGTGACTCCAAGCAATTTTATTGTAAAAATTGCTACTAGAAACGGGTCTAAATCAGATGTTCCTGTTGTTGGTGTCGATAGTGGAACATTGTTTATACAAAGAGAGGGAAAGTCTTTAAACGAGTTAGCCTTTACGGATACTGAGCTTGCATACAACACAAGCAATGTCTCGATGTTGTCTGGGCATTTGTTTAAATCTCCAACAGATATGGCGATTAGACGCGCAACATCAACAGATGAGAGTGATCGTCTAATGATCGTAAACGATGATGACGGATCAATGATCGTATTCTCTTTGCTTAGATCCCAAGAAGTTACTGCGCCAGCTAAGTTTACAACTGATGGTACATTTGTCGCAGTTGGCGTTGACGTTGATAGAATTTATTCTGTTGTTAAAAGAGCTGTGGGACCTTTAACTGGCGCAACGGTTACTGTAACTGATTATGCAAACATTGCGGTAGGGACTAAATTAACTTTTACCAAAAATGATGGCACTGTAATTACTTTGCAGTTCGAGACAGCTGGGTCCGGCGCTCCAAGCGCGGCATCTGGCAATACTCATTTTGTTCGCGCTCATGCAGACAATAATACAACTGCAGATAATATATATACCGCCTTAAATGCGGTTAGTGGCTTAACCGTTTCTAATCCAGCGGCCAATGTAGTAACTGTTGCTAGAGATGATGCTGGAATTAATAATTTAACTGTTACGACAACAGATTCAACTAGACTTGCTGTAACAAACTTTTTGACTCCAGATCAGTATTTTGTTGAATATTTTGACAGCGCATTGCATTTAGACAGTGCGGTTCAAGCTAGTGGCGCAGCAAGCTCGATATCGGTTGCCCATCTTGATGACAAAGAAACAAAAGTCATTTTGGATGGGATTGTTCAATCTGACAAAACTGTGACGAGCAATACAGTTACTTTTGACCGATCAAGCGCAACAGGTTACGAAGTCGGTCTCAATTATTCTGTAGAAATTAAAACAATGCCTGTTGAGCCGCAGATTCAATCTGGCTCACTTCGCGGATTTAAGAAAAGAATTATTGAAGTAAATGCAGAGGTATTTGAAACTCAGGCTATGACTGTTAATGGACAACAAGTGCAGTTTAGACAGTTTGGACAAAACAATTTAGATTCATCTGTACAAAAGTTTACTGGAATAAAAACCGTAGGGCCTCTGCTTGGTTTTAATAAAGAGGGTCAAATTACAATTACCCAAAGTGTACCGCTCGATATGACGGTTCTTGCTTTGGATTACAAAGTGTCAGTGGGGCAATAATATGCAATATGTAGCGGTAGCAGCAGCAGTTGTTGGTGGCATATCTAGTATTAGGCAGGGGCAAGCGCAGCAAGCTATGTATAACCAGCAGGCGCAGCAAGCCTCGGCACAAGCTAGAAGTGCAGTTTTATCTCAAAGAGCTGACACGCTTAAATATAAACAAGACGGCGTTGAGGTTTTAAAAAACCTAGCTAGGAATTTGGCTACAGTTAACGCTAGGGCTGCGGCGGGTTCAGTAGATCCGTTTTCTGGATCTGTTGATAATTTGGTTACTGCCAATCTAGAAAAGGGTGTAACAGATTTTTACATGACTACAGAAAATCAACAAATAAGCAAACAGCAGGCCACAATATTAGAGGCATCTGGCAACATACAAGCGGCTCAATATGTGTTTGCTGGAAAGACAGCAAAGCGCCAGGGGTATATGAACGCACTAGCTCAATTCGGACAAGCCTATCAGATGGGTACTGAATTAGGAACTTTCAATTCATCACCATTTGGGCGAAGAACTGGTGGACCAGCTCAAATTGAAGAAAAAACGTTGGATAGGATCGGATAAAGATGAGTGAGATATTTGAAAAGTTATTATATCAACCTGTTAGGCCTACAAAAACTGGCGGCATCCCATCTATAGATTTTGCTGGCAATAAAGAATTAATTAGAGCTCAGACAGGCACTGCGGCTGCACTGCAAAAAATTTCTAGTTTTGCTTTTGAGTCCGCATCTCAAGATAAGCAAGTTCAAGGTGCTGAAAGAGGAATGCTTGATGCTCAGGCAACTTTAGAGTCTTTTCAGGGGAGAGATAAATCTAGCTTTAATATTGAGGAACGGGCCGCATACAATGCTGCCAGAGAAACCATGAGCCTTAAGATGGAGGTTCTGGCTAGGCAAACTATGGGAACTGTTTTGTTCAATGCTCAAAATGATGACATTGATCCATCGGATCTTAATATGAACTTAAGCGCTGTTGTTGAAGGATTTTCTGAGTCATTAGGATTGTTTGACCCGGTTGCAGCAGAGTCCTTTAAGTTAAATATGGAAAACGCCAAGAATGGGTTTTTCTTGGATTACTCTGAAAAGTATCAGAAAAAAGAAAATGCAAAAAGAAAAGCTGAGGTCATTCAGGGTGATCGTGACTTTAGAAGAAACATAGAAGATTTATCCAAAGGCTCTTATGTCGATTGGGACTCTTTTATGGGTGCTGAAATTGATAGATACGCAGCATATCTAGAGGCTGGAAATTTTAGTGCAGAGGAAGTTGCTAGAAAAGTTAACGCAATCACGGTGACTGCTAATGCTGAGCGCCTTAGAGGTGATTATAGATCTAGAGGGACTCTGGCCGAGAAAAAAGAATTTTTAGAATCATTAGAAGATAACATTTCTAAGACTGATGGAAGTAAAGGCAAGGGATTGTCTAGAGGACTTTTAACCTCAGAGGCTGAGGCAGTTCTAAATAGTTTAGTGCAAGAATATAATTTTGATAGCAAAACTATGACTGCCAAAGCAAATGCAATAGGCGTCTCTATGAGAGAGGAAATTGGATCTATCGTTAAAAGCGGTGGCGTAGTATCGGATGAAAAATTTACTGCAATAGAGCAGCGAATTAACGACTTAGAAGAGGAAGGGCTTGACCTCGAATTAACCAATGCGCTTAGAAAAGATTTTTTAAATCTTGAGGAAAATACAAATTATCTTAAGCAAATAAAAAAATACAACATAGAAGAGCTCAATAATGAAGTACAAGTTTTGCAAAAACTCTTTAATGAGCAGGCAACTCCTGTAGTTAAATTTAGATTAACGCAGGCAGAAAAAGAATTTAAACAAAGGTCAGCGGAACTTAAAGCTATAAAAGATGGATTTCAGACATCGATAGATGATATAGAAGAACAAATGTCTACTATTCAAGAAATAGTAGATGGCGGAGAAGTGATAGATACAAGTTATTTCGAGAGTCTTGATTTAGCAATAGATGGTTTAGAACGAGAGTCTGATTTTCCCGCAGGAATGTTAAATGACGTAAAACAAAATCTTGCAGAGTTAAAGTTTTTTGCTAATCTTGCTGTAGATATTCAAGACGATAATATATCTGAAATAGAGGCTAAGTTAATTCCGATTCAAACTGCTATGAACGAATTCAAGGATTCTCCATTTACAGTCAATCCATTTGAAGCCGCACGTTTACTTAAATTGCAAAATGTAGTGGAGGCAAGACAAAAAGCAATTAAAAATGGAATAAAAAAAGATCCACTTTTGTGGTCACATGATTCTGGACGGGTTGAGATTGAAGCAAACTTAGTAGACCAATTATTTTATCCAGCTGAAGATCAAACGGACGAATCTTTGGGCGCATCTATAACTCGCAGGAAGGATGCCGCATTAGCAACAGCTGAGCATTATGGATCTCCAATAAAGTATTTTACTCAAAATGAAGCTGACTCTATGGCTCAAATTTTGAATGACCCAGACACTCCAATTGAAGTTCAAGGCGCATTCTTACAAAGAATATCTAAAACTTTTGGCACTGATGCTAGAGAAGTGTTTAAACAGATTGCGTCTAATAAAACAGCTGGCGAATTAATGCATATTGGAGGGTTAATAGATTTAGGGACATCGCCAGATGTAATTCAAAGAGCTTTAGTTGGAAGAAAAATTGCACAAGGTATGGAGGACCAGGCATACGATGAATATCAGCAGCAAGTTGAGAAAAGAGTTGCACTGTTATCGGAGCTCAATTTAGAGCCGTCAATGGTTAGTGCTGTTAATAATATTAAAAAAGTTGCTGGTTTTATATATCTTGGAACAAGTAGAGACCCTAAAAGATTTGATAGAGATGTGTATGAAGATGCGATTCAATCCGCCGCTGGAAGAGTTGGAGATAATGGCGGAATTGTTGAATACAATGATAGGCGAGTAATCATTCCAAATAATATTCGCAACGATGGCGGCTTAGAGGCTATTTTTGACAATATCAAAACTATGGATGATTTTGTGCAGTATGCAGTTTATCAGCCTAATCAAGACGGTAGATATGATAAATATTATGGGAATCCTGTTGGCGCTGAAAACGGGCTTGATGTATCAATAGATGTTTTAAAATCTGCTCAACTAATTACTGTTGGCGATGGGATATATAGATTGCGGCTAAAGTCAGGGTTGGAAATATACAGCCAAGATGGTCAGCCGTATTTAATTGATCTAAAAACATTAGACCCTGATTCTTTTGACCCAATGATGAGTGATTTAGGAACGTAAACAAATGACTGTTTTCTTTGATGATTATTACAACACAGGAATAGGGTCAACTCCGTTACCTTATGGTGGGGAAGAAGTAGGTTTTATTGATGCTTTTGTGCGATCTTTAGAAACCCAAATGATGGGGTCTAACACTGACAGCATGACCGAATTGATGACTGAGGAGTTAGCCCCGTTAATTGATCAAATGAACGATAATTGGGTTGCCGGAAAAGTCGAATCTCCAGATGGGAATGGATTTTCTAACCCTGGTCATTATTTTTCTATCTTTGATGAAGCCTATGAAAAAGTAAGAATTTCTAAATTAGAACAGGTTTTTAATCATTTAAGAACATACCCTGATTTATACCCTGAATATGCTGACTATAATGAAGAAAAGTTAACCGAGAATATAAAAAACAAAGCATTAGAGCTTATGAAGCTCAATGAAGAAACTTCGCAAAGGTCATCAACATCAGGGACTATCGGATCATTTTCTGGATCATTGGCAGGTGTTGCTACTGATAAAGGGTTGTTTGAGATAATAAACCCTTTGGCTTATGCAGAAATATTTTATGGGACAGGAAAACAAAAACTTGGTCAATTGGTTTTAAAGGAAGGTATTTTAGGCGCTGGTGCTGAGGCTATATTGCAAACAGATATTAAAGATTGGTATAACTCTTTGGGTTTGCAATACACTTATGAGGATTTTTTTAAAGCTGTAGCAGCTGGTGGTATTTTAGGAGCCGCATTCCCTGTTGGTGTTAGAGGCGTTACCTCTGGCATTAGATTAACCCGAGATCAAATAAGAAAAGGTTTTGAGGCTTTTAAGGGTAGAGGTATTGATCCTAAAGAGGCCGATGTTCAAATAAATGCTTTAGACAATTTAGACGATCTAGAATCTCCAGATGGGCCGGGTGGTCCTGTTATCCCTTTTGAGGCTGCTAGAGATGAGACGGGTCCTAGAATAATTGATTTAGATTCTACGGAATGGCAAGTGCTTAGCGATGACGATCTTTTAAACAGTTCGCAAGTGCAGTCAGCGCAAGAGAAAATGAACGCTGTCCCATTGACAATTGATACCCCTGGATATGGTACAGATAAGTATCGCGCAGAAAGAACATTTATTGATCCTAATACATCTGAAAGTTTTACTGGAACTTCTACAGCTATTCAGATGTTGTACGATAGAGCTAAAACATTAGCTTGGGTTTCTGATAAGAAAGATGTGCCGCTTAATCCAAATAAATTTGATAAAAGGGCTATAATTATATTAGGTCCACCAGCCTCTGGTAAATCGTCAATAGCAAACCCAATTGCTAGAAAGTACGGCGCTGCAATCATTGATTCAGACGAGGCTAAAAAAATGATGCCTGAATATGGCGATGGATCTGGCGCAAACGCCGTTCACGAAGAAAGCAAATTTATGTCTGATCTTGCTCAAGCGAAAGCTATGGAGCAAGGAATGAATATTGTTATTCCTATTGTTGGTCACAAAGCATCTAGAGTTGAGAACGTGGTCAACGATTTTAGGGAAAATGGATACGAAATAGATTTGGTTGGCATGAATGTCAGTTACATAAATGCTAGGAATAGAGCTGTGAGCAGGTTTATTCAAACCAAAAGATATGTCCCAATTGAGTATTTACAAAGTGTTGGTGAGAAACCAAGATTAGTTTTTAACGAGTTAAAAGAAAAAGGAATAGCTGATGGCTACACGCAAATCGACAACAACGGATCAATCAAAGACCCAAAGCCAGTTATCGAGGACACCAGGGGAATCCTCGAAGATGTTGACTTACGATTACGAGGAGACCAACGAAAAAGTGGAGAAGTATTTTCGGACTCCCAAAGGGCGGTTGGAGAAGAAAAAATACCTAGCAATATTGAAAGGCTAGAGGAACGTATAGGGAGAGCATCTAAAGCTCAAATAAATTTGGAGAAAGGCAACCTTCCAGATGATGATGTTTCAACGACTAGCAGACGGCCAGCCCCTAAAGAAACCGAGGTTGTTGAGTCTGATGTAGATGATTTTGTAGATCAAGTTGCGAAAGATACCGATTTTGATAATTTGGCAGACGATGAAATTATTGATGTTGATTTAATAATTGATGATCAAGTGGTATCTAGAACGCTAACTGGAGCTGAGTTAAAAAAAGAATTGGCTCAAGAACAACAAATGATAGATAGATTAAGAGGCTGTGTGGTATGAGCTTACTGGATTGTATTGATAACGCTGAGAAGGAAGGTCCAGATAACGGTGGACTGACTAAAGAGCAGGCTAAAAAGGCCCGTAAATTATTTGAAGAGTTTGAAAGTAAAAACTCTAAGGATATGAATATGGGGCCTGATGAGGCTAATGCTCAAGCGGGTAGAGATACTTTTGATGTATTAGAACGTGAGGCAAAACAAAATAAGAGGCGCATGATTTTGCAACGTGCTGCTCAAAGAAGAGTTTTAAACAACATTAAAAACTACAAAGGTCGCAATATAGGCGAAGGGTTGGTGGCTCATTTAGAAAGAGATGGTAGAGGTGGAACTCCATTTTCTAATGTCGCAGGTAGAGCAGCTGTTATTAGGGGCATGGCACACTCAATAATGAGTGATGTTATTGAGAGATTAAGAAAAACCAAAGTATTAGGACGTACTACTGGAGAGGCCAGGGCTACGGCAAGAACCATGGTTAGGGAAATATTTGGAGAAAATACAGGAGATGCTGCGGCAAAAGAGTTGGCTCAAGCCTGGCAAAAAGCTGCTGAGTTCTTAAGGATTAAATTTAATCAAGCTGGTGGTGATATCCCCAAAAGATCAGATTGGGGTATGCCTCAAGTTCATGACAATAGTTCTGTAAGGCAAGCTGGATCTAAGGTTTGGAAAGATTTTATTATTCCGCTATTAGATAGAGAAAAAATGATTAGCTTTAGAACTGGCAAACCAATGTCTGATGCAGAGTTTGACGAGGTTATGTCTGAAATTTGGGAGACTATTGCTACGGATGGTTTCTCTAAAGTAAAAGAAACATCGGTGGCAGGCCAAGGTAAATCATTGGCCAAAAGGCGTCAAGACCATAGATTCTTGGTTTTTAAAGATGCAGACTCATTTATGAGATATAACGAAGAGTTTGGTGGTGGCGATGTTTTTTCAGTCATGATGAATCACATCGAGGGAATGTCTAAGGACGTAGCTATGCTGCAGATATTAGGACCAAATCCTAATTCTACAATTAAGTTTATGAAAACTCAGGTTACAAAAATAGCTAAAGAGGCAGACGCTAAAAATAATAACAGTAAGGCCTCATCTAAATTGCCTGCAAAGTTTGAGCAGTTTGATGAAATGTTTGAGTATCTAACAGGCAAATCTCATATCCCGGCAAATGAGCCTGTAGCTAGAGGATTCGCTGGGCTAGGCAATTTTTTGACTGCTGCCTATTTGGGGTCAACATCTATATTAGCAATAGCGACTGATCCTAATTTTACTAGAATTGCAAGGCGTATGGCCGGGATGTCAGTATTAACATCATCGTTAAAAAAATCTTTAGGTATGATGACCTCGGGGAAAATGACTAAAAAGCAAGCTATTAGAATAGGGCTTATAGCTGAAAATTGGTCTGCAGCTGCTTATGGTCAAGCTAGATATGCAGGGGAGATCTTAGGTGGAAAAGTATCTGAGGCTATATCTAATGCAGCAATGAACATTTCTTTACTATCTCCATTTACACAGGCGGGTCGATGGGCTTTTGGTATGGAGTTTATGGGATTTATAGCTGATAACGCCAAAGTTCCATACGCAAAGTTAAATCAAGCATTTAAAGATACTTTAAACAAATTTGGCATTACTGAGGCTGAATGGTCTCAACTTAAAAAAGTAAAACAGTATGATCATAAAGGCTCTAAGTTTTTGCGACCAGATGAAATTATGGAAGTTAACGAAGAGCTTTCTTATAAAGTTTTAGAGATGATTCAAGGCATGACTAATTTAGCAGTGCCTGTTTCCTCAGTTAGAGGCAGAACAACATTAGTAGGAAAAAGCAAGGGTGGAACGATTATCGGCGAGATTGCAAGATCTTTTGCTATGTTTAAAAGTTTTCCAATTACATTTTTTCAAAACAACATAATGGCTGCTGTATTTCAAAAGGGCAAAGCGAGGAAGGCAAGTATTGCTGCCGATTTATTGATAACGTCTACAGCATTGGCCGCATTGTCTATTCAGGTTAGAGAGATGAGTAAGGGCCGAGATCCAAGAGATATGACCGATAGCAGGTTTTGGGGGCAATCATTACTTACTGGAGGCGGCCTTGGAATACTGGGTGACTTTTTGTTTGCCAATACTAATAGGTTTGGTGGCGGTCTAACTGAAACTCTATCTGGCCCGAGAGCTGGCTTTTTAAATGATTTAAGAGATTTGACTGTCGGAAACATACAACAGTTAGCTCAGGGTGAGGACACGAAAGTTGGAAGAGAGACTGTAGAGTTTTTAGGGAGAAATGCCCCAGGTGCATCTACTTGGTATCTGAGGCTGGCTATAGATAGATTAGTCCTTGACCAATTGCAACTTATGGCAGACCCAGACGCAAACAAAAGATTTAGACGTATTGAAAGAAAAAGGCAAAGGGAGTACGGGCAGGAATACTTTTGGCGTCCGGGAGAGCTTACACCTGAGCGATCACCTAACATACAGGCCGTAACGGGTGAATAACCTAATCGTGGAATTTTAAGTGATTTCGTGATAAAACATTAAAATGGAGCTTATGAAATAAAATGGCAGATTACAGCATTAATGCGATTAAGAGGCGAGTAGTTGCGACTGGTAGCGCTGGGCTTGGGCCTTATGCATTTACGTTTGAGATTTTAACGCAAACGGATATACAGGTTTACTTAAATTCTACTGTCCTAACACTGACAACTGATTATACCGTCACGATCAACGCTAACGGTACTGGTTCGGTTACACTGGTTAGCAATTCTGGGAACGTATCATCTACTCCAGACGCCAACGATAGCATCACAATCATTGGCTCTAGAGACATTGAGCGCACAACTGATTTTGTTACAGCTGGCGATTTAACTGCGTCATCACTAAATGAACAGTTGGACAGCCTTACAATCTTTGACCAGCAAATATCTGAGCGAGTAGACCGCGCCATTATCGGCAGCATCTCCGACCCTACTACTTTAGATATGACTTTGCCTGCTGTAGCTGATAGGGCAAACAAGACTCTGGGGTTTGACAGTAATGGAGCTCCATCGGTTGGAGAAGAGATTGGTGATTATAAAGGCAATTGGGCGGCTAGTACGACTTATGCAATACGCGACCTAGTAAAAGACACAAGCACAAGCAATATTTTTCGAGCAAACACAGCGCATACATCATCTGGCTCACAGCCGCTAACATCAAACACTGACAGTGCAAAGTGGGATTTGATTGTTGATGCTGCGGCTGCGGGGACATCTGCTACGGCTGCGGCTGCATCTGCAACTGCCGCTGCATCAAGTGCAACTGCCAGCGCAAGCAGCGCAACCTCTAGTGCTGGCTCTGCTACAACGGCAACAACAAAAGCGTCAGAGGCCGCATCTTCTGCCACAGCCTCTGCCGCAAGTGCTGCGGCTGCAGCTGCAAGTGCAGATACATTTGACGATACATATCTAGGCGCTAAGTCATCTGATCCATCAGCTGATAATGATGGTGATGCTTTGACTGCTGGTGACCTATATTTCAATACTACCAGTAACGAATTAAAAGTTTATAACGGATCAGCCTGGCAGGTTGCAGCAGTTAGTGCAGCTGGACTTTTAGCTGCCAGCAGTAACTTATCTGATGTAGCGTCCGCAGCAACGTCTAGAACAAATTTGGGATTAGGGACCATATCAACACAGGCTGCAAATAGTGTTTCTATATCTGGAGGCTCTATAGCAGGAATTACAGACCTATCTGTAGCTGACGGCGGAACAGGATCATCTAATGCATCGGATGCTAGAACAGCATTAGGTGTTGCGATTGGTAGTGACGTTCAAG